>UMGU01007145.1_pt1 | contig 19602 bp, 18 predicted proteins | sample 1965331 | NCBI WGS metagenome assembly UMGU01 (sample SAMEA4836078, study PRJEB28245) | human gut metagenome | biome: gut microbiome; material: fecal sample | place: Denmark | collected 2008
GATAAGCCAATTGAGTTCAGTATCAGTTATAATGTTCTCGAAGACTTAGAGACATATGTAGCATTCTCACTTACAGATATTGACCGTAATATTTGGATTTATAACGATAATTCTATGGAATACCTTTCAAATGGAAAAGGTTATAAATATGCTGCGTATTCTTGTTTATTAAATAATGTAAACAATCTAAAATTAAAACTTGAGGTTTCTATAAGAGATAAAAATGGTAAAATGTTAGCTTTTGCTAACTCAAGTAATACAAATGTTATTCTTGTTAGTCGTAATGATTTAGCACTAGATGACAAATCAGGTAGGGATTCGGCTACAGGTTTAATTCAAAGAAATGGCACTTGGAAATTTAAATGATGGATGCTTTAGTTAGTATTGTTGTAACTTGTTATAACCACGAATCTTATGTAAAAGATTGTCTTGAGAGTATATTTCAACAGACATACAAAAATATTGAGCTATTGGTTTTTAATGATGGATCATTAGACGATTCTGATATTGTTATTAAAGATACACTAAGTTTGAGTCCTTTTGAAAATACTCAGTATTTTTACCATGAGAATAAAGGAGTCGTTCTTACCAGAAATATTGCTTTAGAGTATGTTTCAGGAGATTACCTTGTTTTTGTTGATAGTGATGATACTTTAAAAAAGGATTATATTCGTTTATTAGTTGAAACTGCAGAAAAAGAAAATGCGGATATAGTTTATTCTGCACTCTATGAATTGAATTCTGGAGAGGTTGTTTTACCTATTAAAGAGTATGATTTACAAGAAATGTTTATTGGTAATTTCATACATGCTTCAAGTTTAATAAGAACATCAGCGATTGGAAATATTAAATTTGATGAGCAGTTGAATCGTGAAAAATTAGAGGACTACGACTTCTATTTAAATCTGGTGACAAGCAAGGAATTAAAAGTAGTTCCTTGTTATGAAACTGGATTAAATTATCGTATGTCATTTGACTCAAGAAGTAGCCATCAAAATCTGAAATCATATTACAAAACGTATGGATATATAATTGGGAAATATCTGACTCGATTCCCTAATTATGTAAAAAAAGCATTAGATTATCATTTTGAACGCTTAACGAGTTTAGATATTGAACACTCTATTAAAGAAGAAAAAATATCGATTTATTTTTCTGAGAATGAAACATTTTCGGATATTCCAGATTATCAGAATCAAATAGAATTTCAAGATGAAATTGAAATTCCTGTAGTAAAAGGTAAGAATTATATCAGAATAAGACCTTCTAATATTCCAAGTTTCTATGAATTTTTTGTTTTAAAATCGAAGGAATATCAGACTGAGATTCTTCCAATAATGTCAAATGGTTTAATCGATGAAAATAGTGTAGTTTTTGAGAATTTCTATCCTTTCCTTGATTATCAATTTACTCTTTCAGAAGGTGATAAACTAGTATTGAGCTATAAACGCTATAATATCAATGACATTGTTGCTAAAGATTATATTGGAAAATTGCTTGCGAAGCAAAAATATAATCGCTTACAAACTATTCTATCGTATGAGCAGAAACAAAGACAACTTGAAAGTGAACTTAATCAAAAAACACAGGAATTCGATGACTTAAGTAGGGAGTATAACACTTTACTATCTGACTATTGTTCTATAACAAACTCAATATGGTGGAAAATACCAACTAAAATTATTAATTTCTTTAGGAGAAAAAAATGAAACGCTTACTCTTATATGTTCATTTCAATAAATATAATAAAATTAGTGAGCATGTCTATTATCAACTAGAACATATGCACCCTCTCTTTTCAAAAGTAATCTTTATTTCAAATAGTCAACTTGATGAGGGTGAAGTTGATAAGTTACGTCAAAGTCAATTAATTGATGCTTTTATACAACGTGAAAATATTGGATACGATTTTGCAGCATGGCATGATGGTATGGCTTTTGAAGGTTTTGAAAACTTAAAAGCTTATGATTCAGTAACTGCAATGAATGATACTTGCTTTGGACCACTTTGGGATATGGCTCCTGTATATGATAAGTATGAATCAGATGAAAAAGTTGACTTTTGGGGAATGACAAATCATAGAGCGATTGATGCAGGTCATATTTATATTGATGAACATTTACAATCATATTTTATGTCTTTTAAGAAAAGTATTGTAATTTCTGAAGTTTTTCAAGAGTTTTGGAAGTCTGTTGAAGCATATACAGATGTTCAAAAAGTTATTGATAATTATGAAACGAAATATACTAAGCATTTTGTTGATGCTGGTTTTCGTTATGCTTCTGTATTGAATACAGTACCAATTGCAGATAGTTTTTTCCATTCTAATTTTACAATTCACTATCCACATGTGCTTTTAGATAATCATGTTCCGTTCATAAAAATAAAAACTTTTGATTTGACACAACATTTAGCACCTTATTTGTTGAAAGAAATTGAAAAAGTCTCTAATTATCCAACGAAATTAATTTTAGATCATATGTCGGATATAAGTCTTCCTACCCCACCTTATTTGTTAGATCGCAAAGTACTTAAGGTAGTTGAAAAAGAATATTCAAATACTAAAAAAGTAGCAGTTCATCTTCATACTTTTTACGTTGATTTGTTAGAGGAATTTTTGAATCAATTTGAGAATTTCCATTTTGACTATGACTTGTTTTTGACAACTGATACAGAAGCTAAAAAAGCAGAGATTGAGTCTATCCTTGAGAAAAATGGTAAAACAGCTCAAGTCTTTCTAACAGGAAATCGAGGTCGTGATATTATTCCAATGTTAAAATTGAAAGAAGAATTATCTTCATATGATTATATTGGGCATTTTCATACCAAAAAATCTCCAGAATATCCTTATTGGGTAGGGGATTCATGGAGAAATGAACTTTATCAGATGTTAATTCAATCTGCTGATAATATCTTAGCTAATCTAGAAAATAACGATAATCTTGGACTTGTTATTGCTGATATCCCATCCTTCTTTAGATATACTAAAATAGTTGATCCTTGGAACGAAAATCGATTTGCTGATGGTATGAATGAACTTTGGGAACGTATGAATCTCGGGCGACAAATTGATTTTAATAACTTGAGTACGTTTATCATGAGCTATGGAACTTTTATTTGGTTCAAACGTGATACACTTAAACCACTATTTGATTTAGAGTTGACGGACGATGAAATACCATCAGAACCAATTCCACAACATACAATTTTGCATTCAATTGAACGTATCCTGGTTTATCTTGCATGGGCAAATAATTATGATTATGCCATTGCTAAAAACGATATCTATATAACACCATTTGTGGATAATGTGGTGTTTAACATTCGTTCGAATACAATGCCTAACACCTACGTGAACTTTGACAACATTGGTGGTATTAAAGGAGCACTTAAGTATATTTACCGTGGTCCAGGTAGTGCTATTAAATATATTATCAAGAGGATGGTACTGAAATTTAAATCATGATGAAAAAGTTTTTGAAAAGTTTTGATTGGGTTAATCTTCTAAGGATAGTTTTATTAATTATTTTTCTGTTTTACATCAATTTTTATTTAGTAAATTCTTATGTACTTAAAGGGGCAACAAGTGATTTGTCTTTAGGGTTTCAATCAAGCTTACACTTTAGCTTGATTGCCTATATTTTATCTATTGTTGGGATAAGTTTTTACCTTGTTAAGGATCTGAGTAAAACGTTCTTTATAAAGTTAGTTTCTGGATATTTTATTTATCAGATTGTTTCCTATTTTATTTTAGTAACAAGAAATTTAAATAATGAAAAATTTAAAGTATGGGATTTGATTAAAAATCATTTTTTCCAACCGAATTTTCTTGTTACACTTTTGATTATTATAGGTATTTCAGGAGTACTATATTTTTTAATTCAAAAAAATAGGTATCTTGCATTTATTGAAGATTATCTTCAGGATTATGATTCTAAAAACACAATTCTTTTTGGATTTTTAGCATCTTTTGTCGTTAATGATAGACAGATGCTAAAGATTTTCAAAGAATTAGTATCCTCTTATCTTTCTGATAATGATTATGTTCACTTTATAATTCACTTGTCTAGCAATCTTGCTTTAACTTTAATGGTTATGGGAGTAGTGTCTTATTTTGTGATTAATGCTTATCAAGCAATTGTTACAAATTCTCCTACTCCATCATTGATAATAACGGTAAGCTTTGCATTAGCAACTATTTTTAATTATACGTTACAGCTAGGAGTTAGAAGTGATGAAACATTACTAGATAAATTTATTTTTCCAGGAGCAACAGCTTATCAAATAATTGCTTTAACATGTCTCTTTTTAATTATCTATCTTGTATTTAATCGCTTTTTATCTGCAACTTTCCTTATTATTGTAACTGGAGTGATTATATCTGTTGTTAATAATATTAAGGAAGGTCTGCGAAGTGAACCTCTTCTTATTACAGACTTTGTTTGGTTAAAAGAGATTTCGTTGTTAACTAGTTTTGTCGATAAAAGTGTTATTATTTATATTGTGCTTGGTGTCATTGCGACACTTGGTGTCTATATTCTGTTAAGGAAACGTATTTTACCTGGAAAAATTTTTAACATTAAAAGATTACGATTCTCCTTCTTGGGAGCGTTAATTGGTCTTGGAGTTTTCAATTTTATTGTCTTTAGAAATGAAACAGATTCTAGAATCATTGAGAATGTCCCAATCATTTCAAAATTGAATAATGGGATTGATATCAATTGGATGGGGTTTTCCACGAATGCTAGTTATAAGTCTTTGATGTATGTTTGGACAAAACAACTAACAAAATCGGTAATGGAAACACCTGATGGTTATAGTGAAGAGAGAATAGAAGAGATTGCAAAAAAATATCGTCAGGAAGCTTCAGTAATTAATGTTTCTAGAGCTAATAACATTGCAGACCAAACCGTTATTTTTATTTTAAGTGAAAGTTTTGCTGACCCTAGTCGTGTTCCGGGTGTGACATTATCGGAAAATCCTATTCCAAATATTACCCAAATAAAAGCTGAATATACAAGTGGTTTGATGATATCAGATTTTTATGGTGGTGGTACAGCTAATATGGAAATGCAAGCTTTACTTGGAATTCCTTATTCAAATTTATCTTCATCTGTATCATCTTTTACTACAGAGGTTATTCCAAAAATGTTATATCTTCCTTCAATTAGCAATAATTTTAACGATGAGGATAAATATATAGTTCATTTGGATAATGCGAAAAATTATTCAAGAAATACTGTCTATGAAAGAATGCATTTTGATACTTTTATTGCGGAAAGTGGTTCAGATTATAAACCGAAGAAAGTTGTTATCAATGACGGAAATGCAAGCGACACTTCTTCCTACAATGTAATACTTGATTATCTTAATACGAGTAAAAATCAGTTTTTTCAACTAATTACGATTCAAAATCACTTACCGTGGGGTAAAGATGAACCAGCAAATTTAAATGGATATGGTATGGGATTTACAGATGTTGAAAATACAATATTATCACGTTATACACGAGACTTAAGAGATACAGATTATATGACGGCAAATTTTTTAGAAGAATTATCTAAGGTAAATAAGAAAATAACTGTTGTTTTTTATGGTGATCATTTACCAGGATTGTATCCAGACAAAATATTTGCAAATAATAATAGTAAATATGAAACAGATTATTTTATTTGGAGTAATTTTGAAACAGAAAAATTAAATTATCCATTAGTCACATCAAGTAATTTTCCTGCTTTATTACTTGATGTAACTAATTCTAAAGTATCTCCTTATTATGCATTATTAACAAAAGTTTTAGATGAATCAGTACTGGTAGACAAAGCTTTAACAAAAGAACAAGAAGAAATTAAGAAGGAGTTAGCAATCATTCAATATGATATAACACTTGGTAAAGGATATATTATGAAAAAAGATAAATCGTTTTTTGAATTAGATGGAGATTAAGAAATGGAATTTAAGAAATTTAAGAAAAATGTAGCTGTATATTTCATTTTAATAATTTATTCATTTTTATTTACGGCAGTAAATTTTACTGCTATTAATACAGATAGCCAAATTTTCGATTATACTTTTCATGCAGGAAGAATCGTAGGCTTAGCTCAATCTTTAGCAAATGCGGATTGGCTTCCGAATTTAAATTTTGTATTTGTTCACGGAGCGGGATATGCTGTACCTATGTTTTATGGAAATTGGCAATTATATATTCCAGCAATAGTTTTTAGAGTTACGAAATTAATTACATTATCCTACGCTTCTTATGCTCTTTTATTAATATTATTAACAGTATTAAGTTCATATTATGTTATGAACAAAATGACACATAACAAAAAAAGAGCTTTTGTATTTGCTTTAATTGTTCCTTTTCTATTTCCCTACTATGGTTATGGAATGACTGCTGTTGTCCCTATGATTCCAATACTTATTTACTGTATTTATAAAGTTATTTATTTGGATGATAGGAATCCTATATTATTAGCCGTAACTATTTCATTATTAATTCAGACTCATATTATATCTACGATAGTTTTGGCGATTACAAGTTTTATTGTTGTTTTATTTAACGTTAGAAAATTAACTAAAAAGAAAATTTTTTCTTTTACCACATCAATTTTGGTAGCAATTCCGTTATCATTTGGATTTATATTACAATATTTGGAACAAAGCCAATCACAAGTTTTTTTTGTTAATTGGAAACTTAGGGATTTTCCGTTTACTTCGGATAGTTTAATGAATCCAGGAAATATTGTAGATACTTTAACGGGATATGTTTTTCCAAGTGCCTTAATTATTTTATTATGTCTTATCATTTTTATAAAAAAATTTGATACTTATTCTAAGCAACTTATAGCTGTTTCTGTTATACTATTGTTATTATCGTCAAATATTTTACCTTGGAATACTTTTTTGAAATATACATTCTTATCAGTATTCCAATACACTAGTCGCCTAACTTATTTTATTCCAGTTCTGATTTTTATAGCACTGATGAAATCTGGCAATAAATATATTGTCTTTGTGTTAATGCTATTTCAAATGGGATATTATGCCATCAATTATACTATGCTATTTACAGCAAATACTTCGCCATATGCTATATATGGTTTAAGTAATTCAAATAAGGAAGTTATGGATACCCAGAATGCTCAAGCATTCTATGCTTATCAAAATCCAAATATTAGTGCTTATGATACGTCGGGTGATGAGTATTTTAATTTAAATGTCAACCATGATAATGTTCGTAATGGTAAAGTCAATCAATTTTATTATGACAGTGATGATGTTGAAATAAAAAACATTTCTCAAGGATATAATAAATTAGAATTTGATATTGTTCTTCAAGATGGAGAGAAAGCAGCAATGATTGTTCTTCCTCGAATATGGTATAAAGGATATTCGGCAATATATAGTGAAGGAGCATCCGGTAATCAACCTCACCAAATAAAAGAACTAGCAACATTGGATAATAGTGAGGATAATACTAAATCAGGCAAACCGTCTGTAAATTACAAAGTCTTATATGATGGTCAAGCTTCTATTGATGTTTCAAATAGTGGACATGTCGTTATTGAATATAAAAAGACAATAATTCAATTAATAGGATACATTACAGAAATAATCAGTTACATAATTATATTGGTATACTTAAGTTTAAGGTTTATAAAAAGTAAAGGAACTTAGTAATGAAAAAACTATCTATCATTGTTCCTTGTTACAATGAGCAAGAAACAATTTACCCATTTTTGGAAGAAACTCAAAAAATTGAGCAAAAGTTAAAAAATCATTTGGTGTTTGATTATATTTTTGTTAATGACGGTTCAAAAGATGAGACATTGAACGTATTGCGTGATGTTGCAAGTCGTTTTCCCAATGTCCATTATCTATCTTTCTCACGTAACTTTGGAAAAGAAGCAGGGCTTTTGGCAGGGCTTGAGGCAGCTGATGGTGATTTAATCACTGTTATGGATGCGGACTTACAAGATCCACCTGAGCTTTTGATTAATATGTATCAGAAGATTTTAGAAGGCTATGATGTTGTTGGAACACGTCGTGCTGACCGTAAAGGTGAACCTGTCCTCCGTTCGTTCTTTTCTAAGATGTTTTATAAAATAATAAATGCTGTTTCAGATACCGAGATGATAGACGGTGCGCGTGATTTTCGCTTAATGACTAGACAAGTTGTAGACAGTATTTTAGAACTTGGTGAAGTTAATCGTTTTTCAAAAGGAATTTTCTCATGGGTTGGTTACGATGTGACTTACATTGCTTATGAAAACCGTGAACGTGTCGCTGGTGAAACGTCATGGAACTTTTGGAGTTTATTAAAATACTCAATGGAAGGGTTTATCAACTTTTCTGAAGCGCCATTGAATCTTTCTTTGTGGGCTGGTGGGGTATCATTTTTTGCATCAATTTTAGGAATTCTATTCATCGTTGTTCGAAAATTGACTATTGGAGGTAGTGTAACTGGTTGGGCTAGTCTAGTTTGTATCATCTTGTTCATTGGTGGTATTCAACTACTTGCTCTCGGAATCATTGGAAAATACATTTCAAAAATTTTCCTTGAAACCAAAAAACGCCCAGTTTACATCGTAAAAGAAAAAGGGTAAATTTACTAAATAATACCAGATTTTATAGCTGTTTTTCCGAATTATATAGTGTAAACACATTATACAAAGAAGGAGAACAGCTTTTTGAGTAAATTTAAAACAGCTTTATTGTCAACGGCTGTACTCGGTGCAACTTGTATTTCACATCCCGTTTTTGCTGATCAGCAAGGAAATGCCATTATTTCTAAAACTAATTATAATTCAGTGAGTAAAACTTTTGAAGTTATTGTTCAACAATCAAGTAATGGTAAGATTATTAAAAAAGTAGATGCGGCTGTATGGTCGGAAGAAAATGGTCAAGATGATATCAAATGGTATTCAAGTTCAAATATTTCAAATGGCCAAGTTAAAGTTCAATTTAATTTAGCCAATCACGGTAATCATGCAGGAAATTATAATACTCATGTCTATACAAACTACACTGATGGTAGTCGCTCTGGTGTAGTTATGAAAAATACACCTATTACTCCTAAAGCACCGACTCTCAGCTTAAAGGATGGAAGTATTCGAATTTCAACGGATATCTATGCTCCAACAAATGGAACTCTTTATTATGCTGTTTGGTCAGAAGAAAATGATCAGGATGATATTAAGTGGTATGCTGATAATGGTACAGGAACAACGATTGCTGACTTAAAAAACCATAGAGGATATGGAAAATACAGTATCCATACGTACGTATCACAAAATGGAAAAATGACAGGAATTAGTCGTCAAGATATTACAATTAATAAGCAAGAAATTTCTTATCAAATTAATAAAGTAAATGATACAACTTATGACGTATTAGTAACTAATGTACCAGAATACATTACTTCTATTACTGTTCCAGTTTGGTCTAATGCAAACGGTCAAGATGATATTAAGTGGTATACGACAACAAAAATAGGAGAAGGAACTTATAAAGCACAGATTAATTTAGGTAATCATGGTTATATATCTGGTGACTATAGTGTACATATTTATGGACACAATGCAATTAGTAATAATTTTGAAGGATTGAGAGTGACATCAGGGTTTAATGCTGTTAATGTTCCTAAACCCAACGCTACACCATCTCCTCGTATCACAACATATATCAACGAAACTAATACTTATCCAGTTGGGCAATGTACGTGGGCGGTCAAGTCTTTAGCACCATGGATTCCAAACTGGCTTGGAAATGCTGGGGGCTGGGCAGTTAATGCGCGTGCTAAAGGTTTCAGAGTTGGAACAACGCCAAGAGTAGGTTCAATCGTTGTTTGGCCACATGATGGTAATGGCTACGGACACGTTGCTTATGTAACAGATGTGTCAAGCAACACACGTATCCAAGTTAAAGAATCAAACTATGCTGGTAAACAATACATTGCTAATTTCCGTGGTTGGTTTAACCCGCTCGATTCATTCTGGGGTGGTGATGTTTCTTACATTTATCCGGATTAATTTTTTAGGCAGTGATTTTGGAATCGCTGCCTTCTTTTGTTTAGCGAAAGCATATGTGCTTGAGGGGCTTACAAAATCATGATGAAATGGATACGAGTAAAGAATAGAAAGAGGAGGATTGATTTGAAAAAGAATATCCTTCGAAGCTGCCTAGTATCTCCGATTATTATAGGAGCTTTTTTAAGTTCGGGGCAAGTTTTCGCTGAAGAAAATGTCCCAACGCAAGCAAGGACAGTAACTGAGAATGTTCAATTAACGGTAAATGAATCTGAGTCAGTTCAGCAAAATACTGATACGAATAATGGCGTTCAATTATCAGAGAATCAGTCAGTAGATCAAGAACAATCAGATTTTAATAATCAAGAAGTAGTGTCTTCTGAGACTCAAGAAACTACAGAAGATAATAATTTAATCTCCCTGTGATTTCACAAGAGATATCTGATAAATCTATTAAAGATAAAAATATCACTACTTCAGAGTCTGAATAGCAAGAAACTAATAGTGATGATGAAAATCTCTCTCCAGATGAGATGAAAAATTTAATTCTTACAGACTCTTAAGTTTCTACATCGAATATTCAAGCACTTAGCCAGAAAGTTATTGATTAATTAGCTGATTCAAAAGTTGTTAAGAAAGAAACAACGAGTGCAACTCTAACTGATAAAGGATTTGACCTTCAATACAATGAAGCCATCACACCAGGTGCTAAAATCATGTTTGCCGTTTGGTCAGAGATCAATGGTCAAGATGGTTTGATTTGGTATACGGCTGATAGTAACAGCCATGCCATTGCTAAGTATACTGGCACATATGGTTTATACAACATTCATACTTATCAAAATCTTAATGGTCAGATGAAAGGTTTAAACGGACTTACAATTGACGTTCCAAAACCAAGTGCTAAAGCTAAAATTACTAAAGAAAGTTCAACAACTTATAAAGTCACAATTACTGACGTTCCGGTTTACATTGAATAGTATTCAAGTACCAACTTGGACAGAAAAGAATGGTCAAGATGATATTCAGTGGTATAAGGCTACTAAAGCTGCAGATGGATCATATTATGTGATTTTTAGTGAAGCAACACATAACTTAGAAGCTGGTACCTACAATGTTCACGTTTATGGAAATAGTCGTGTCACAAATAGTCAAACAGCTTTACTTAGAACACGTTTTGAATCTGATTACCAATTTGGTGATGTTAAGGTTTAAGCGAGCCTAGGTCAAAATGGTATTAACATTAGCATGCCGAGCGATGTCAGCCCTAATTTAAAAGTTATGCATGCTGTCTGGTCAGAAAGTGATCAATCTAATCTTCATTGGTATACAACTTCTGATGTGTATGATGGTGTAGTGACTGTCATGGTTAATGAGAAAAATCATGGCTACATCAAAGGTAACTATACCGTTCACGTTTATGTTGATTTCACAGACAATACAACATCAGGATTTAACTTAGGTCAATATGCTTTAAATGCTGACGAGCCTGCACAACATGCGCCGTCTTACTCCATTGATATCAGTAGCCATAATGGAGTCATTTCCGTTAGCGACTATCAACGTTTGAAGAGTCAAGGAATTACGGGTGTTGTTGTTAAATTGACCGAAGGAACTTCATATACGAACCCATATGCTCGTGCACAAATTGCTAATGCGCAAGCAGCTGGTTTGAGAGTATCAGCTTATCATTATTCTCATTATGAAACAGCAGCAGAAGCAAGAGCAGAGGCTCAATATTTTGTTCGTGTAGCGCAATCGATGGGACTTTCAGGCTCAACGACAATGCTCAATGACATGGAAGAGTGTAGCATGCTTAACGGTGACCTTAATGCTAATACCCAAGTGTGGAAAGATGAAATGAATCATCTTGGTTACAGTAACAATGTTTACTACACGATGGCAAGTTGGTTGGACACTAAAGGTGGAAAATTAAATACAGCTAAATTTGTTTTATCAAATCTATGGGTAGCGCATTACTTGTATGCATATACTTACTTAGATCAAGAATCAGCTAAATCCTTGTCATATTATTCAAATACAGCTGCTTGGCAGTATACAAGTGTTTCACCAAAACTCTTACATGCACTTGATGAAAGTATTGATTACACAGGACGATTTACTTAGTAAAAGGAGGAACAGCGATGAAAAAGAGTTTAAAACTTGTTCTGGCTTAAGTCTTGTCACTTTTCATAGTGACAGCTTGTACAAGTCATACCAATAATCATAGCAAACAATCTTCAACAGCAACGAAAACAAGTACTAAAGTAACATCTTCAAGTTCAAGTAAAAGTAGTGCTTCGTCATCGTCAGTTTCTTTAGAAAGTCAGCCTTCATCGACTGAAGCTTCATCAACACAAGTTGAACAAGAGATTGCTCCCATTTATACAGGTGCTATTTTAAAAGCAGACTATGCTACGATGGCAGGAAATTGGCAAAATGCATCTGGAAATGTTTTAACCTTTAATAACACTGGATTAGCTACCGAAGGAATGACCCCTAATATTTTAGATATCAATCAAAATGGTATTCTACTACTAGATGTTCAGACTGGTGCAAGATCAAATGTTACGTTGTATATTGTCCCAGCTAATACGGCTTTTTCATCAGATTATTTGAATGGTCAATCTGATCCAACAGATGTTTCAAAGGATCGTGTGATTTCGTCAGCTGATATCAATTCAGGCGATTTAGCTAACAAGGCATACTACCACGTTTCGCAATAAATCTGTTAATTTTTGAGTGAAGCTAACCTAAAAAACAACCCTTGGGGTTGTTTTTTTTAACCGATTATGTGATATAATAGTTAACGAGAAAAATAGAGGTGAAAGATGTCTTACGAAAACTTATTAAATCGTTTTTTGACCTACGTTAAGATTAATACACGTAGTAATCCAGATAGTACAACAACGCCATCGACTCAAACTCAAGTCGATTTTGCTTTGAATGTTTTGAAACCTGAGATGGAGTCTGTTGGTTTGCAAGACGTGCATTATCTAACAAATGGTTACCTTGTTGGTACATTACCAGCTAACGATTCAACTAAAACACGTAAAATCGGTTTTATTGCTCACATGGATACAGCCGATTTTAATGCTGAAGGAATCAGCCCACAAATTATCGAAAATTATGCTGGTGGATCTATTGAACTTGGTCAATCTGGCTATGTGCTTTCACCAGAAGAGTTTCCAAATTTGAACAATTACCTTGGACAAACTTTGGTAACAACTGATGGAACAACTCTTCTTGGTTCAGATGATAAATCTGGAATTGCTGAAATCATGACAGCGATTGAATACTTGGTTGCTCATCCTGAAATTAAACACGGTGAAATCCGTGTCGGTTTTGGACCAGACGAAGAAATTGGTGTTGGAGCTAATAAATTTGATGTTGATGATTTCAATGTTGATTTTGCTTACACTGTTGATGGTGGTCCCCTTGGTGAACTTCAATACGAAACATTTAGTGCGGCAAGTTTAGAGATTGATTTCATGGGGCGTAATGTTCACCCTGGTACTGCTAAAAACCAAATGATTAATGCTTTGCAATTAGCTATTGATTTCCACAATCAATTACCAGAAGCAGATCGTCCAGAAAAAACAGAAGGATATGAAGGGTTCTTCCACTTGCATGGTATGGAAGGTGCTGTTGAAAACGCACATAGTTCATATATTATCCGTGATTTTGAAGACGAATCATTTGAAAATCGTAAAAAATTAGTTCAAGAAATCGCTGATAAGATGAACACTGAACTTGGTAAAGACTGTGTTCTTATCACAGTGAACGACCAATATTACAACATGAAGAAAGTCATTGAAAAAGATATGACTCCAGTTGAATTGGCCAAAGAAGTCATGGAAGATTTAGACATTAAACCAGTTATTGAACCAATTCGCGGTGGAACAGATGGTTCTAAAATTTCATTTATGGGTATTCCAACCCCAAACTTGTTCGCTGGTGGGGAAAACATGCACGGTCGCTTTGAATTTGTCAGTCTTCAAACAATGGAAAAAGCAGTGGATGTCATTATTGGAATCGTTCAAAAATAATTAAGCTTTATCTAAGCCTTATTCGTTAGAATTAGCTAAATGGAGGACCGCAATGATTAAAATCTTTGGAAAGATTCGATACCATTGGCAACCAGAATTATCTTGGTCAATTATTTATTGGTCAATTGCAATGGTTCCAATGTTTATCGGTTTCTCATTATTATTCGAGCGGACAAAAATACCGAGTCAATTCTTTGTTTTATTTGCTGCCTTTATTCTTTTAGTTGGGTTAGGATTCCATCGTTATTTCGTTATTGAAGAAGATGGTAAACTGCGTATTGTATCACTTAACCCATTTAAAAAATCAAGGGTTGCGATTGCACAGATTGAAAAAATTGAAGTCAATAGATCTGGTTTAGTGTTAAAAATTAAAAATCAAGCAGATAGGATTTTTTACATGCGCAAATGGCCTAAGAAGTATTTCTTAGATGCTCTAGCTGTTCATCCTGATTTTCGAGGTACAGTTGAATTGACGGATAATTTTATCAAACTTGATTATTTTGAAGCTTATAAGTCTAACAAAAAAGCTCCTACTAAATTGTAAGAGCTTTGGTTGGACAAGATTTGACAGCAAGAAGGGTGTCTTTGTCTGAATCAGGAACTGTTTGTTCTAATAAATCAGAATCAGCAAATTTTACAATGCCATCATCATGGTAATCGAATCGATTAGAGTATGTTTGGCAGAGGCCACAGGCAATACATTTTTCAGGAATTATTGATACTTTCATATTATCATTGTAATATGAATTGATATATTTAACAAGGGGACATTATGGCAAAACAACCATGGGAAGAAAAAGTAGTCGATGACAACGAAATCAGAATTAGCCGTAAAACAAAAGGTTCGGTTATCAGTACACCTTTGTTGACAGCTTTATTGAGTGTTTTCTTTGTTATTGTTGTTGCGATTTTGTTTATTGTTTTTTACACTTCAAATCGTGGTGGTGATAAAGCGTCAGAAACATCAAATTTTTATGGCGCTTCATCTAGTGTTGTTTCTTCATCTAGTGTTGTTTCTTCATCTGAAGCAACAAGTTCAGAAAGCTCACAAAAATCAACGGAAGCTTCGTCTACAGATGCTAGTTCAAGTGACACAACTGAATCATCAAGTGAAGGTAATGGAGATACCATTACAGTTATGTCTGGTGAGGGTGCGGCATCAATTGCTGCGCGTGCAGGTATTTCAGTTGACAAACTCTATGAACTTAATCCTGATCACATGACTTCAGGATACTGGTATGCAAATCCTGGAGATGAAGTCCACATTAATTAGGAAGAAAAAAGGAATCATGAAATCAATTAGAATTGCGATTGATGGTCCGGCTTCAAGTGGTAAGAGTACAGTAGCCAAGATTATTGCTAAAAATCTTGGCTATACTTATCTTGATACTGGAGCAATGTACCGTTCAGCAACTTATTTAGCGTTACAAAATAATTTAACAGAAGATGATGTAGAAGAAATTTTAAAAGCATTGGCCAATAACCCAGTATCATTTGGTCGATCAGAAGATGGCAGTCAGACAGTTTTTGTTGGGGATAAAGATGTTACCCTTGCTATTCGTCAAAACGATGTGACAAATAACGTGTCATGGGTAGCAGCTATTCCAGAAGTTCGCGAAGAACTTGTTGAACAACAACGTCGTATTGCTAAAAATGGTGCCATCATTATGGATGGTCGTGATATTGGTACAGTTGTTTTACCCGATGCTGAACTTAAAATCTTTTTGATTGCTTCTGTTGAAGAACGTGCAGAACGTCGATTCAAAGAAAACAAAGAAAAAGGAATCAAAACTGATTTTAAAACACTTAAACGTGAAATCGCAGAACGTGATTATAAAGATAGTCACCGTAAGGTTTCACCATTAAAAGCAGCAAAAGATGCCATCACATTTGATACAACTGGTGTTGGTATTGACGGCGTTGTGAAATTTATTCAAGAAAAAGCGAAAAAAATCATTGACATGGACTAGTCTCTATGATAGAATATAATCAATGAGAAAAGCAGAAGTGAGAACTTCTCGCCTTGCGACTACGGTTGTCTGGCCCAACATGTCAAAGATTCCGAATGGAATATTATGTGTGTGCGGGCTTGATTTATCAAGTCCGTTTCGTTTTTCTCTAAAAAAATAAAGAGGTGAAGATCATAGCTAAGAAAGATCTATTCATTAACGATGAAATCCGCGTTCGCGAAGTTCGTCTCGTTGGTCTTGATGGTGAACAACTAGGAATTAAACCATTGTCAGAAGCACAAGCTATTGCTGATGATGCAAATGTTGACTTGGTTCTAATTCAACCACAAGCTACGCCACCTGTTGCTAAAATTATGGACTACGGAAAGTTCAAATTTGAGTATCAAAAGAAACGTAAGGAACAACGTAAAAAACAAAGCGTTGTGACTGTTAAAGAAGTTCGTCTTAGCCCAGTTATCGATAAAGGTGACTTCGAGACTAAACTTCGTAACGGCCGTAAATTCCTTGAAAAAGGAAACAAAGTGAAAGTCTCAATTCGCTTTAGAGGTCGTATGATTACTCACAAAGAAATTGGAGCAAAGGTACTGGCGGAATTTGCAGAAAGAACGCAAGATATTGCTATTATTGAGCAAAGAGCTAAAATGGATGGACGTCAAATGTTCATGCAACTTGCTCCAATTCCAGACAAGAAATAATTGTCAATTTTAAACTATTTTAAGAGGAGAATTTTAAAATGCCAAAACAAAAAACTCACCGCGCATCAGCTAAACGTTTCAAACGTACAGGTTCTGGTGGATTGAAACGCTTCCGCGCATTTACTTCACACCGTTTCCACGGTAAAACTAAAAAACAACGTCGTCATCTTCGTAAAGCAGCTATGGTGCACTCAGGAGATTTCAAACGTATTAAAGCAATGCTTTCAGGTCTTAAATAAGACTAAAGTAATTACTCGATATTATTAAGAATTATTTGGAGGAGAATATAAATGGCTCGTGTTAAAGGTGGCGTTGTATCACGCAAACGTCGTAAACGTGTATTGAAACTTGCTAAAGGTTACTATGGTGCAAAACATATCTTGTTCCGTACTGCAAAAGAACAAGTAATGAACTCTTACTACTATGCATACCGTGACCGTCGTCAGAAAAAACGTGATTTCCGTAAACTTTGGATCACTCGTATCAATGCGGCAGCTCGTATGAACGGTTTGTCATACTCACAATTGATGCACGGTTTGAAATTGGCTGAAATCGAAGTTAACCGTAAAATGCTTGCTGATTTAGCAGTTAATGATGCAGCAGCTTTCACAGCTCTTGCAGATGCAGCTAAAGCTAAACTTGGTAAATAAGAATTAATAAAGGCTAACCTTTGGTTAGTCTTTTTTTGTCTTTATGGTTCTATATCAATAATTTATAGATTTAGTATAAAATTTGATTACTCTGATAGGAGAAGCAAAATGGCTGCCCTAAGAGTTAGTTGTACAATGAAAGTATTGTTCTTTATTCACCGTGCTTTCGATGAATTTTTATCAAACTTAGAAATGAAGGTATCAAAAAAGTCTTGCTAAACCTAGCAAGACTTTTTAATTATGAGTACTTATTCAGAGCTTGAGCTATTTGAACTTTCGTGAAGTTGCATGTAGCTTGGTGCTTTGAAGAGATCGACTGTTGATTCGTCACCATTTTCGCTATATAGACTAGTTGACTCGTCACCACGTTTTTTCTCGATTGATTTAAGTGTTTTAAGAGAATGTGTATAAGAAATTGAAGAACTATCGACTTCTTTTAGACCATTCTTATCAAATCGAAGTAGGTCACCAGTTTGAACTTCGTCGCTGACAGAAAGTTGTTTAGCAACAGCATCGCGAATAGCTTTAGTTGCTGCTTGAGTGTTTTCGTCAGGGTTTGTAATTTCTTGACCAGAGTCAGTGTAGTAGAGATGGCCGCTATAACTTGTATAAGTTGGTGTCACATAATCGCCTGATGTTCTAAAGGCTACGATTTGTTTATTATCGCTAGAAAGCAAGTCTTGTCCGAGTTGAACGTAGTTGCTTGTATCGATACCTAGCAAGTGTAGAAGCGTTGGTAAGTTGTCAACTTCACCACCAAAAGTGTTGCTAATGTGTCCTTCAGTAAATCCTGGAATATGAATCATGTAAGGAACACGTTGTAACATGGCATTATCATAACCAGTCCATGTTTCAGAATCTTTTCCAAGAAGTGGCGCCAAATCAGTGTTTCTTGAGTTTGAGATACCGTAGTGATCACCGTAGAGGACGATAATCGAATTATCATATAAACCAGATTCTTTCAAATAATCAAAGAAAGCTTTGACGGCAGAATCTAAGTAGTTAGCAGTTGCGAAGTAACCGTTGATTGTTTCATCATCGGTTTTAGCTAATGGGAAACCTTCTTCATCAGAATTACCAGCTAAACTTGTGTATGGGTAGTGGTTACTTACGGTAATAAACTTAGTATAGAAAGGTTGTTGCATGTGCTCAAGGTATTTAATTGAATCAGCAAACATGTATTTATCATTCAATCCATATTGGAATGAGTTTTCACTGTTTTGTTTTGTGAAATATGATGAATCAAAGAAGTAGTTGTAACCCCATTGTTTATAGGCATTATTACGGTTCCAGAAGGTACCAACGTTACCGTGGAAAACAGCACTTGTGTAATCATCAGTTTGTCCAAGGATTGCTGGGGCAGCGTAAGCAGTATTTGTTCCACCATAGTTAACAAGGTATGAACCACTGCTGAGACCGAATAATGACGTTTCCATCAAGGTTTCAGCATCAGATGTTTTACCGGCTTTAACTTGGTGGAAGAAGTTTGAGAAAGCAAGGGTTGAATTTGAGTGATATAGCGAGTTCAAGAACGGAGTGACTTCATATGATTTTCCGTCAACTTGCAAATGGTAATCAATCAAAAATTGTTGGAAACTTTCTAAGTGGATAACAATGACGTTTCGTCCTTTAGCAATACCAAAATATTTTGAATTTGGTGCTGCATAATGCTCTGACACATATTCTTTAGCTTCTTTTAAATCAGAAGCAGTAGCTTCGCTACGAACTTTTTCTGTTTGATAAGTTTGGTTAGCGCTATAGGCTGTAAATGATGGCAAGCCAAGCGCTCTAACCACATAAACATTTGAAAAACCACGAGTTAACAATTCAGGTCGATCAATTTCAGCCATGAAAAGGTTAATTGAAAAGAATAGAGTTGATAAGGCCGTAATAGCAAAGCTTGCACGCTTGTTAAATGGACGATTATCAACTTTGATTTTCTTAGTAGCAAATAGAGCAAGAAGAACGACGTAATCAATAATGTAAATAATATCCCAAACACGTATCAGGTTAACAGCTGAATCACCAAGACCAGCAGAAACTTTACTACTTGCTAGCATAGCACTTACAGTAATGAAATCCGAAAATTCACGGAAATAAATCGCGTTAGAAATAAGTAGAAGATTTAATATTGTGTAGATAATCCAACTAACGATATAAAAAACACGCGTTCTCTTAATATAAAGACTTAACCCGAGTAGAAGCAA
>UMGU01016530.1_pt1 | contig 19227 bp, 23 predicted proteins | sample 1965331 | NCBI WGS metagenome assembly UMGU01 (sample SAMEA4836078, study PRJEB28245) | human gut metagenome | biome: gut microbiome; material: fecal sample | place: Denmark | collected 2008
TTTCACGGTCTGCGTGTAGTTCCTTGTAAACTGACCTAAGGCGTGATTTACAGCCAATGCCCGATAATATGGTTTGACCGAATCTTTTCTGATATTGCCATTTTCTTTTATTCCAACATATTTTAAAAATTCCAGTATATCCGTATGCATAGATTTGATTACGTCTACAGTTCTGTCACATATAGCCTGTAAACGATCCATTGTATCCGTTTCAAATAGTCTATCCATTGTTTGAAGGGGCTGATATGCGCTTAATAAAACATCCTTCAAATCAGAATCCTTTATTGCATAGGAGCATATATTAAACGTCCTTTTATATCCATTTACTTCCTTATGAAACTCCCGTTCCCACTGTGCAGCTTTATCTTTTTCATTATAAAACTTCTTAAATTTAAACATAGATTCAGTCAGTATTACATTAAATGCATCCACATTATAATCCCAAGACTTGCCATCAATATCTAGAACCTTTTCTTGATGGGAAACTTCATTGATAAATTCTTTAATTGGCATAACAAACAGACAACCCTTTATCCCACATAACCGTATCTGGAATGACCCAGGCACATAGTCTAATCCCAAATCTTTAGCCCATTGACTAGCCATCTCAATGTCAATGATTCCCATTCCATCAAAAGGACAGGTATTTACTTTTTTTAACATATCTTGGAAAACTTTATACTGGTATTTATCGGGTTCTGTTGATTCTGAATTATACCCCGCTTTATATTCCTGCCTTACTATATCCACAATATCCTCTATATTCAAATATAAGTCTGGGATTATCACACACTTTGGCATAGTAACCGGAACACTATTACTGGCCTGAAGCCCATAATAAGATGTCCATTTGCTTATATACTTCGTCTTTGTGTCCGGTTCCACCCCACATCTTAGAATTTCATCAACAATAGAAAACAGCGACTTTTTTATAAATAAAGCCTTTTGACACCTTATATGGCTTGCGTTAGAGATCAAATGTATAAATGTTTCTACGGAATCCATAACATACGTCTGATTTTCCTTATCATATTTGTAATTGTGAATTTCCAACTCACCTATGTTTTCAATGAACCTGTCGTTGCTATCTTTGATGAACCATTTGTATCTTCCACTCCTACCAACTTTAATAGAAATAAGGTCGCTAATATATTCATAGTTTCCATCAAGCGCAATACCCATAGGATTCAAATGTTTGATAATTCTGGTCAGTTCTGAGTCATCAATAAAAATCTTCATCTTATTTTCTTTAAATGGGTACATCCTCACTATAATTTTATACTTGTCATTGGATAACTGTACCTTTTCAAACTCAGTCACTTTTATTCTTCTGATTTTACATAGCCTATTTTTTGCTGAAATTTCATGCTCTGTACTTATTTTAATCACCTGCCAATCTTCAATCATCTAATACTTATTTTCTCCATTTAACCCCGATTCCCCCGTGGTGCGCCACCTTTGACCTAATAAAAGCAACCACATCCCCGTTGTGCCGAAAATGGCACATCGGTTTGTGAATTCATTACTCCTATTCAATTTTCATTATGGGGATTATCTATTGCCAGAACGGCAACGCTAGACATTATGTGATTTTAGGATATGCAGTTTATGCACATCTAACGGAAGCAGGATAACCCACTCCCGTTTTTGCTGGTTCTGATCGGTCCGTAACAGGTTCTTTGAAATCACCTATTTTAGAAAACATCGTTCTTTTTCATTTATCTGACCCTATCCCTTTTTTATCTTCTCCCTACAAGTTCAGGACTCATAGGGTGCTTTTTCTTCTCGCCCAACATTTTCAGCTCAATGCTTGTCCCTTTCATAGAAGCGGCTAATATAACTGCTCTGTCATGTACTCTCCTATACACTTCCAGCCCCTCAGGCGTCATGTTCTTAGTTGGTGCATGTTCCAATGTGTCATGCCCCTTCTGCATTTCGTTGAATCCACGCTTATAATGTTTCAATGATTGGTCAACAAAATTATCCGGTTCAACAACTCTATATCCGTCACCCGGGATATTTTCAAGGCAGATTCCTCTTTTCAAAAGTATCCTTCTCGTCTTTGCGATTGTACTTGTGTACTTATTTGTCTTATATGCTTCTCCAATTGCTTCTGCAATCTGGCTATGTAAAATAACATCACCATAATTTAGTGTTGCAATTTTATCTGCTAATACTTCTGACTTTTTCTTATTTTCAATTATTTCGTTCATATATTTTCCCTTTCCTATTAATATTTTTCTCATAATGCTCAGTAAAACACAGCTCAACCCAACAGAACTCAGCATAATCAAACCTAACCCAACACAACTAAGCCTACCTTATCAAAACCAAACTCAGCTCAACCCAACAGAACGTAAAATGCTCAACACAACTCAGCCCACCTCATCAAAACCAAACTAATCAGAACCCAGTCCAAGCATAACGTAAAATACATAACCTGACACAGCACAACCTATCTCACCCAACATAACCGAACATAGCAAAACTCAAACTGCTTAACCTAACTTAACGAACCTCAACATAGCCAGTCTGAACCCATCATAGCACAACTAAACTGAGCTCATAAATCTTACCTTAATCCACCTCTTCAACAATTGGTACGAATTTCCCATACTTAGGTCTGGAATCGCATAATCCAACAAACTGCCCCGCATACTCCATTGCGTTCATAATTGTCTCAATATCAATTTTTTCTTCGTTGTATCTCAAATTAAATGTAATGTTCCACTGGTCGAATCTTGGCCTTGTCCGCAAAATCTTTGAACGCATGACAGTCATAATTCTTGTATCACGATACTCAAAACTTTTTATCAGTTCTTCTTTTGTGAGGTTTTCCCCGTAATAAAATGGAATATATAAATCTGAGACTTCTACATATTTCTCAATATCCTTTCCTTTCTTGTTTGCCTTTGCTCCATTTTGAATCGTAGCTTCAACATTTTCGCCTGGCATATAAAGTCCTAAGCCATCTTTCCAATAGGCGCCTGCTTCCCACTCCAAATCGGCAATTTTTTCCAAATCTTCATCCGTCTTACTTTTTTTGCTTGTGTACTTTTTTAATTCCTTCGAGATTGAATGAAGGGGATTTACACACTGGCAACTGTGCATGATTAATGGTGAAATACCTTTCCAAGTTACTTTTAAATTTTTCATAGTAGTGTCCTCCTATTGTTTTTTGTATCTCTCTGCTTGTTACTCGTTTACTATACATCATATTTCTTTGTTTGTAAATATATATCTTTATATTTATCGGTTTAATTATAAACAAATTTTTGTATTAATCTTTGTATATATTTAACAATACACATATATCTTGATTTATTTTCCATTCCAGTATATAATAGAAACAAATCAGGAAAGGTTGGTAAAATAAATGATATACACTAAAAATCCAGAAGATATAAAACGTGAAATCAAAATTATGCTGCTAAATGCGAACATGACACAAATTCAATTATCGGAAAAGCTTGGCAAGTCTCCTCAATCAGTTAATAATGTCATCAGACAACAAAATATCTCACTTTATACTCTAACTGATATTGCCAATGCTGCCGGATATGATGTTGAAATTAATTTTGTAAAAAGGGATTAAAAGCTCCTGGGCTGTAGCTCTCTATTAGCAATTTACTATGGACTACAGCCTTTTTTATGCCCTCTATACTCCGCCCAAAACCATCCACACCAGCAACACTCCACCTCTCCATTGCAAGCCAGTATAGGCCATTCTGGTGCGTTCTACGCCTATAGAGGAAATGCAGCATTCCATTTAATGTTTCAATTGGTAAACAGTTTACCAGTTGGATATAACCAATTCTTTCTTTTATCTGCCTCTCCCATTGCAAGCCCATATAAGCCATTCTGACGCGTTCTACACCCATATAAAGAAATAGTGATTTCATCCGCTCCATCACATCATGAATCTTGATGTTGGTACCTGTTTAAAATACTCGTTCGGATCCTCCCCCTGTGCTATCAGCTCTTTTCTGCTCTCCTCTATAAGCTGATTTACTTCTTCCACGGATATCCCAAATGCTCTTGCCATATCCTCACTGGTACAGTAAAACTCCTCCCCAGATAATTCACATAGCTCGGCCTTTAACGTCAAATAAACCAAATCATATGTAAAGCCCTCTGCTATACCAGCATCAATAAGCGGCTCAATTACTTCCCGCGTTATTCCATTTTTCCCATAGTTATTCAAAAGATTCATGATTACTGTTTCTCTATCCATTTGAAAATTCCCCTTTTTTATGTTCCCTTTTCCACGCTTCAAAATCTATGACTTTTGTAAGTCCACCAGCATTGACCAATGTAATACAGAATTCACTCAGCTCTGTAAGCTTATATATTTCATTATCTGGGATATCGGCAATAGAAGCATCCGCCTCTACTGCCTTGATGATCATGTCCGAAAATGAGATATCCGTAACATTGTAGACTTTATGTAATACATTGATGTATTTTATCTTTGTAATATTAATAAGCTTTCCTCCCAAACCGAATGACTCCATATTACTTAGTTCTCTATTAATAAGGTTAACTTTTGAGATTATAGTTTCCGCTTTTCTTCATCTGGTTAACCTTTTCTCTTGATTCCTCCAACCATTGGTTATACTCTGAATTATCATACTCAATAAATTTTTGTAAATAATCATCTACTTTAGAGCCATCGTCAAAAAACAGATTTTCCCATGCTAATGCCAAATAAAAAACACAGCTTCTTGTGTGCATATTAGAAGTAATAAAACAATCTAACAACACTTCATCCAGTGACATGCCTCTACAATTCTCCGAAAACATATAATTTGCTGATATAGTTTCGATTCCCAAGTCCTTACAGGCCCTTACTCTTTGATGTCCAGAAACAATCATATTATCCCTTGTAATTAGAATAGGTTGAATAACACCTGATTTTTCAATACTTTCAAGAAACTTTACATAATCCTTCCCTCTTATGTCCCAAAAGTAATTTTCATGGTTTGGAAATGGTTTTAATTTATCAACATCAATCTCATAACAATTTTCATCCTTTACTCTGTCAATAATTTTATATATTCCTTCCCCTTTCCGCTTATACTGTTTCAAAACATGTTTCATTTCTCTGGTAGACATATTTTTTAAATTATTTTGTTGTACAAAATCTTCCCGTTCTTCTACAGGCAGCTCCATAAGCATATAAATTTTAGTTGCCTCTAAATCGGAAATCGCTTGCGAATTTCCCAACTCTTTTGCAATCCTCATAAGATTACTTGCAGTCCTTTGGCTAAATCCAACTTTATCATTTAACCATTCTCCCCATTCTCCATGACTAATCATCTTTTTTGCATCAATCAATTTTAGGCCAATCTTTATAAGATTCTGCGCTGCCTGATTCCTAAGTGAAAGAATTTCACTTTCAATCTGTGTTAATTCGCTTTTCACAATATTACTCAATTTTTGCTCCTCTCTAAACGTAATCTGTCATTGTAGTTATATCCATGAATCGGATGGTAACTACATTTATTTTCTCTTTCTCTACAATTGCGCCTTTTGCAAGCGATTACCTCAATGTCACGGATTACGCCTTCCCCATTTAACCAATATATTTAGTGTTTCCTTGAGTGTTTCCTTGAATCTTTCCTTGTCATAAACCAGATACTCATTAGCATCCTTAAATTCTTCATACAGCTCACTTACCACTATGTAATGATTATCAATTTCACCCTCAGCCAGCTTTTCAATTAATCTCCCTGTTGCTGCCCTTCCTGCCTTATCCTTATCTAAAGCTAGAATTAACGTCTTATCACTCTGTTTCCGCTTTAACTGTTCAACCAGCTTATCGGTTTCATTCACGCCTCCAAGTCCAACTGCACAAAATCCAACCTCCTCTATACTCAAAGCATCAATCTGTCCTTCTACAATAAAGACAGCATCACAATCCGGTGAATACAACGCCTCAATATTAAATAATTCATTTCCATGCTTACAATATTTATTATCACTGTTCCATAAAACACGATGTACATATCCTTTTAGATCAGAATTATATGGAATAGTTATAATGTTTTTACCGTTATCATAACCTAAGCTAAAGCGGCTTATCGTCCTGTCACTGAGGCCACGGTTATGAAAATAATCCGTATCCGACACATCAAAATGACATCTCTGTAAATAATCAGAATAATCTATCTCAATAGGTTTTCCTAAAAATGTATCTGGTAACACTCTTTCTCTTTTTATCGCAGTCCCATCTAAAAATGGCCTCATGATTTTTACAGCTCTATTATAATGTGCTTTCCAATCACGGTCTGTCAGTTGTTCCATATAGGCAACTAAGTCAAAAATATCACCTCTCTCACCACATGAAAAACAATTATAATTAACCCCATTTATATGAAATGCCGCCGTCTGGTTATCTTTTGTACCAGAACCACAGAAGGGACAATCCCAATATCCATCACCCCTGTTTTCCGTTTTGCCTTCCTGTTCCAAGATTTCCATATACTCAGTTAATAATCTCTTCAATTCACTTTTGTATTCAAATCCCATATATAAATCCTTTCGTGTTCATATGATATGTGCTGCGCACGGCTCCTAGAGGTATGTGCGCTTTGCGCCCATACCTTACCGTGAAATAAAAAAATGTATAGTATATACAATTAACCATTTGACTGATTTTAAAAAGTAAAGTAAATTATCATCTATTCCAAGTGATTTCTCAGTCACAAAAAACTTACTTTTATTCCAAAAGTTATAATTTCAGCCAAGATTCACATACTTTATGTATTTTCAGTCAGGGACCATATATCTCCATGTTCAGCCAAGTTTTATTATTCAACATATACTCTTTTTTATTTCCCGGCAAGGGGCGCAAGCCCCGTTGGGTAGCCTCGCAGAGTAACATACACATTCATTTATCGTCAGTTTCAAAAATTGACACTTTAAACGGCTAATATGTATTCTTTAGTATATACCTTTTAAAGTGTCAACTCTTCATACATGCAAACAATTCATCTAATTCTCTATCTAATTGTTCATCCGATGTCATTAAATCTGTTGGCTTTTTATTACCAATTCTCAACAATTCGTCTGCTAATAATCGTTGTGCTTCTAAATAATATGGTGGATAGTGAAATACTTTTTTTCCATTATCATCAACCACCAAATTATTCGGTATATGTGGTTCTCCTACTCCAAATGCTAACCATTCATCCTTAGCCCTCTCATAGGCTTCATTCCATTTTTTGTCATTTTTTTCTAATAGCATTACCGCTCCGTTATTAATAGTATCTATAATCTGCTCATTCAATGTCAATTTCTGTAACTGTATCTCTGACTCCGGAATAGCTTTAATAATATTCTCAGGTGTATAAATCAGCTTATATTGCTTAAATGAATATTTCCAATCATATAACTCCATTAGCCTATAGTTAACTTCATCATAGAATTCTCTACTTTTGAATTTACAATATACCTGTATCATACTTTGAAATCCCATTGACTCTAATACCGAGCGTGACACTGCATCTAACCGCCTTATATCATTATCGCTTGCGATAAAACCAGAGCCTTCAATTGGTACAATTATCACCTGTTCAAAATAAGACAACAATTTTCTATTTTTAAGATTATTCAATGCAGAAAACAGAATACGCTCCAGTCTTTGATTACATCTTTGATAAAAATGATTTACGGCAAAGGCGTTTGTGCAATACTCTAGTTCTTCCAATTCCTTATTTGATATAGTGCCATATTTATTATTTATCATTCCCAGTAAAAACCATATCTGATTTTTTCTAAGTATGCACGTGTAATTCTTTTGTTTTGATAGGTAATGTAACAATATCACTTCTATGTATTTAACATATATCGAATTGTTTCCCTGTTTACGCTTATCTTCTTTTTCTAATGGTTCATCGAAGATATCAGTTATAATAAATTTTTGTCCAACCTTCTGATATTCAAAATATCGTTGAAAATCTACAAGTTGTAATTGTTTTTGTTTACCACCCTTTTCTTCTTGATTTAGCATCTGACATAATACTTTATAATTCTTAATTTCCTGCCCTAATTCAAATTTTTGTGCATTATTATAAAGATCATCATAAATATGACCCACATCATTCATACCCCCTATATTGATTCCCTCCTTGCTATATCCGTTTAATTGATTCATCTGTCTTGCCATGTGATAAATCATCGATTCTATAAGATAGGTATGTTTGTGTATATCATCAATATTTTCATTATTAAAAATTAATATGCGAGTTATGGTAGTCATAGCTTTATCAAACTCTTTTGCGTAATTGTATATTTCCCTTACATGCTTATAGGTTTGATACATTTGATTTCCAGTATGAACTAGGCCACATAACATATTAATAACTTGCGCACAATCATTTGTCTCATATTGATGTTGATCAGCTTCTAATAGCTCTTTCTTTTGTTTGTCTGTGAATAAAATAGTTTCTAAACCTCCTCCCAATTATTTATAGGCACACCACCCACATGAGCAATGTGCCTGTATCCCCGTCCTATAATGTCAACCAGCATCGTCACTGGTATGTTGTTCCGTTCTTTGAAGGACTCAGTATCATCACTGAGCGTCTATCCGTCCTTTGTCGGCTCCTGGTTCCTTCACCAGAATGTATTTCCGTCTAATATGTAATCATCCACAATCGATGATTGGCCTCTAATTTCACCGAAAGCATTTCTCTGTATAATGATTATTCTCCAAAATCTAAGCAGATTTTTGGAATAACAATTCTTCTCTAAGCTGAGTTTCTACATCGTCCCTGGTTATACCGTCATTTGCACATACTTCAACAAGAATGGAGCAATCGCAATAGGGACTCATATTGCCAGCCTGGATAATTAATTTCTCTTTGCCTGTCCTAAAGTATCTGAAGTCAATGCTGTCCGCAAAGATTCCGGATTCACTGTAGAATTCCAAATCAGATATGAGTGCTTCAGGTGTAATGCTCTCAGACTTATCTTCGCCCTTATAATGCAGGACCGCATTTGTGACTGAAACCATGTTGCCATTGATGGCTTTGATTATGTTCCTGGCCGATGTGGGATATTTAATTACGCTCATTATATATGTTCTCCGTTTGTTAAACAGGCGGCACAATTAGGCGCCGTCTTATTAATCAGTTCTGTAACCCTTACCTTCATAGTATCCAACAACTGATAGATCTGTTCATGTGATATGGTTTCCTCTTTCAGAATATTGGATAGAAATTCTTTATTCACTTTTCCCGTTTCGAGTATTTCCCGGAACACATTCCAATCCCTACGGCACATATTTTCCCAGTGATAGGATGTCATATCGAGATTATCCAGGAATTCACTAGTCGTTACCTTAATATCCTCCGCACCATCCATGCAATAGAACTTGATATTACCATCTGTTGTTTCTCCAAATGTACCAAGTACTTCTTGTTCTTCTTTCCACTCTTCAATAAACTGATCAGCAACATCCTCGTTATCGGGATATTGATTGTCCTTCAGATAGTTCTTATACTCCAATTCGATTACCTGAAAAGCCGATTCTGTAATGAATACACCTGTCACCTGTTTTAATCTGTCTAATGTTAAACTTGTCATTTACTTTTTCCTCCGATTAATTTAATTATTAGGAATCGGTCTTTTGCCGACTCCTAGTTATAGTTCTTGATACAATAGGAGCACACCCTATCAGGACTTCCATCTATATATCTTTACTTCTCTAAACAGAAAAGCAAATTCATTGATTATTCTTCGCTGATACTGAATCCTGTATATGCGGCCAGTTCCATTAGATCCATGTTCTTATCTACTACTGGTTTTTCTGATTCATCTACCACATACCATCCATGAGTCCCCTTATCATCGCGAATTCGCATAAGGTGTAGCCCCTCTTTGGACAATTCATCAGTAACCATGGCTAATGTAAGAACCGGCTCCACATTCAATGCCTGGACACGGTTACTCTTATCTGGCTCACTTACCTCAAAATTAACCCTATCCCCCTTTAACAGCACCTTACATCCCTTGATTCGGATTTGTGAATAATGGAAGAAATAATCCTTCTTATCTTCACCTCTGATGAATCCATAGCCCTTCTGGCTGACAAACCACTTTACTGTACCCTTCATAATTAAAATCCTCCATATTTTATTGTTGTGGTAGGCGGCATTACACCGCCCCCTATATATTTCTCTTTTAATTATTTATGCTTCTTAAAAAACAGCATTTTTATTTCCATGAACGGCTGACCATATGGCTTGATAATAAATTCTACGGATGTTTCATTTTCCCTTTTATAGAAAGCATTGCAGCTATCATCTACCACCGGAACCTCAAATGTATTAGTATCGTCACTGATATGCAGTTTCCAGTCAGACAGCATATTAATATATGTACGGATCGGATTCTGCATTTTTAAGTCCAGACCAAATACGTCCGTGATTTTTGCCAGGATACAATACCATTCACTTTCGTCTTTCATTACGGAATCAAGAAATTCCTGCAATTCATATACATCCTTTTCATGATATCCTTCTGAAACTGTCTCCTTAAAGCTGTCAGAAGCGTGTAGGACCATCATCTGAAGCTTTATTCCATCTGCTAACTGTGATGTAATAAACAGGGCATCCGCTTCTTCGTTAAATTCACCCTTAGTTGATACAATATCTTTCTGGCCGATAGTGTACTTGTTACTATAGGATGTGCATTCCTGTGAAAACTCAAATACATCATTATATGCTTCAAATCTGTTGACCTGCATGGACAGGGTAGTCTTATCTCCGTCTAATAAGCTGAGTGAGGTTATATCATAGTCGTTCACCAGCTCAAATAGCTCCTGTGCGCTTACTTCCTGTCCGTTCATAATTGCTTCTACTGTTTTGTTCATCATGTTTGTTACCTCCATATTGTTTGTTTTTTATTGGATATAAATGAGATATAGCCTCATCATTACCTGGATTTAATTCTGACGTTACTTTCACATATACTTGTTACTTCTTAATTCTCTTTTGTAACATCTCAAACTTTGATGGTTTCTTTTTCTCTTCTGTCACTTCTTCAGTTATATCATTTGACATAAATTCCAAAGCTCCCAGCTTTTTAACCTGTTTCCGATCCCTCATACGCTCTTCATAAGCTGTTTTTGCTAATTCTCCTAGTTTCGCAACATGGGACACAGGATAGTCCAGACCACTAATAACAATTAATGTACTTCTGCCGTTATATCCCTGAAACACATTCTTTGGTTTTCCAACTTCGGAAATAATCATTTCGGATTCTATGTCCTTATTGTCATTCCATGCGTGAATAATACCGATATTCTCACAGATCTTGTTTGACTCAATCGGAGCAAAGATACCATTCTTTGTTAATTTCTCCAACATAATTGCTGGTTCTGTTCCACTTTTCATTAAACTTAATACCATTGCTCCACTATCCCTAAGCATTTCCAAACGTTCTGATTCATCAAAGTTATTTAATTCACCATATGAATCATTTGTAAGGAACGTATCAAGGATCTTTGCAAAAGTACTATTAGTAGAAGGATAGTCTTTATTTACATCATTGTTTATAAAAAAGGTTGCTCCCAATCCCTTTAATTCCTGCAATTCCCGCACTGTATCATATGCGTTAGTATGTTTTTTAATTGCTTCATTAGAGGATGGTAATGCAATGACCGGACAAACAATTTTGGTAGGTTTACCGTCCTCGTCTTTATTCTGTAAGAGCATTTCTGCTAAGATAGTTGCGCATCCAGATCCCGTTGAACCGCCACCTCCAAATAAAAGGAAAATAATATCTTCTTTTATATTCCCTACAAAATCCAAAAACTCAAAATTCTGTGATAAACACTCCAATGCTCTCTCACGGTGTCCACCAAATCCATCAAATCCAAGCAACTGATACTTTGGAATATTTCCCAGTGCCTTTAAATCCTGTTCACTTCCATTAGCGGCGCTACCCTTGTAATTGTATCCTGCAATAAATTCTTTCGCCTGTTTCCCGCCATAGCAACCTAATCCTAAAAACATAGTCTTTTCTTTTAAGCTCATCCTTCTTTTCCTCCCTCTACTACTTTGATTCCTTTTTCCAGTAAGTAAAATGTATCAGCGTGGTTATCAACACAACCCCTTTCTATGTAACCAGCTTTTAATAATTTTTGTAGCTTCCTGTAAATTGTCATTCTCGCACCCAATGCACCTTCATTATTATCTAAAAGTTCTGTAATGGTCATGGAATGGAAATGGTCTTTGCATCCACTATCATTTAATGTATCTAAAATCATAAATTCCAAGCGATTTAGTTCAAACTCTCCACGCATATATACCTGTCCTTTCTTTCATAATCGTCTTACGCATACTCGATATAGCCGAAACACTGAAACCATATATAAGTGACGTAACATTTAATAGCTAAAAAATATGAGGCTTTATCGCCCTTGTATGGAATAAGCAGCCCTCAATTGCAATCCCTCCCTTATGCTGTTGTCAAGGTGCACTTAATAAACCTATTACCTTTCGATAATAAGAATATTGGTCCGTAAACCTGTGGTAAAAATTGGAATGATAGCAGAAACGCTTGACATAAAAGATAAAACTATGCAATAATAAAGCGTGGCTTCTGCCATTATAGAAAAATTATGTAAGAGACTCGTCCGAGGTGTTGCAGCACCGTTTGAGGACGGGTCTTTTTGCTTTTGTATGTACCAGTATAATCCGAACATTTGTTCTTGTCAATAGCAAAACAGAACGCTTGTTTGTTTTTATTTTCCTATTGACCATTTAAGAATAAAATGTTACTATATAATTAATATTTAAACTGTATAGTTAAATCTTAAACCTTGCGCCATGTTTTGTCAAGCATAATTTTAAACTATTTCATTAATTTTTAAATTGTACAGTTAATTATATATGAAAGGGGACTATAGCGATGGCTCTAAAGGATGATTTAAAGGCTGCTATCATTAAATCCGGATTTACCATGACTCAGGTTGTCGAACAATTAAATTCAAAGTATGACCGTGATATCTCCATACAGAATTTCAGTGGTAAGTTGAGAAGGGAATCTTTGAAATACACAGAGGTGGAAGAGATTCTTGATATTATTGGATATTCGATTGTCTGGGAGAAAAATAAGTAGATATGAAGGAACAAAAAATGAGCTTGCTCTGGAAATTGAGTAAGAACACACTATTTAGATATTGAAAAGATTAATAACCATGCATTTTCGACACTTTAAAATTCACATTAATATTTAGAATCAAATTAAACTATTTAAAATGGAGGCAAATTATGCAGAACAGTGAGGATTCTAAAATTGAATTAATTGAAACAAAAGATAACTACCAAATTAACCCTATAGGTCTCTTCTCACTAAAACGAGCTCTTATATCTTATTTTAGCACATATGAAGGTATTATGCGCAATATAACTATAAGAAATAGTGATGACGAATTAAATGCTTACCCATCCAGTTATTTCGAATATTACATTGACTGTATTATTTTATTTCATCACTTCTTTGAACTTACAATAAAAGATTTGCTGGCACATGATAGTGAACTTTTAATAATAACGTATAAAAACAGTAAATCAATAGAGCCTTTATATAATTTAATACATAAAAAAAATACTAATACAGATAAACTCAACACCGTAGAATTTTCGGAGGCATTACAAAGAATAAAAATTCTGGCTGATAAAATTTATAGTGATGGTAAATTTAATTTTATCGCAAATACTCAAAATTATGAAAGTTTGAACAAACTAAACAACTATAGAAATATGGTTTTACATCGAGGCCGAACTATACTTAAATTCACAGAATTAGATTGTTTCATAGGTAAAAATATTTTGCCAATTATTCAAGAAATTTTTGAACATCGTTATTATGAAGGTCTTGAAAAAAAGTGGAAATATCCACCACTCCATTGCAAAATTGATCCTATTGAAGAAATAATTAATGAATTTAAATCACCCAATCCTAATTTTAAGAAAATTGCATTGCTAAAGGAAATGGGACGAGCTTCTTATAAACAACCACAAAACTCAAAAGCATGGGGGAAAATTTTGGAGAAACATAAAAAATCAGTTCAAGATAAAATTTTAGCAATGGCACACTTCGAATCTTCCATGCCAAAAGAATTATTACCTGATTATATGGATACTTGCCCTGTTTGCGGTAAAACAAGTATAATTACTTTTGAAGACTCATATTATGATTATGATGAAACTGATGAATTAATAAATAACTACCAGGAGTGGATCGCATCAATAAAGTGTGTATGGTGCTCTTATGAGCTTGACTGCGCCTATATAGGTGATATATCTAACTTTGGTCTAGCAGGACTTAAAAACTATTTTAAAAATAATAATTAATAAATTACCTCAAACAAAAACACCTAAAAACTCAGTACTGTTCTGGTACTGAGTTTATTATTATTATTTCATAACCCATGTATCTATCTATCGCACGAAAAACATAACCTAAAATATTGCAGGCTCTGAGGGGACTAGATTAAATATAGGTAAGATTTATATGTTACATATAAATACTTTGATACTCATACCATTGTCGAACTGAGATTTTTTTTCACGGCATTTCAATCATATTCCAAAACCTTATGCATTTTCTAGCGTTTCTGTACATTTCAGTAATCATTCCTAATATACGACAATCTGCTCTAACATACATAAAACCACCTACAAAATAATAGGTTTGCCGAACTCTCTCCAAAAGTGACACATTGTCACTATTTGTTCATACCACTAACAGCATAATTTCCTTATAAAATAAGCACTTTTGGCCTTTTACCGATTGAATACCGAACCCCTTTTTCTAATAAGCGTGAAAACTCTAAATTTGCGCTCTATTCCTAGTTATCTGGTAGGTTTATTAAATAAATTATTACGCTGCCGAACACAATACCGAACATCCTTCAGTAATTCCAATCCTGTCCTGCCTCTGCCTAAATCATTTTCTCATTCCTGCTTTAAATAGTTTTATCGCTTCGCTATATAATCTCGCATGATTACTACTATCCTTTATCTCAGCATACAATTCATCAAGCAAGTGGTTTATATCTGAAAGGTATTCCAAACGTTCTTGCTCGGCATCTTTAAAGGCTTTTTCTGCCTCTTCATATGTATTAAAATACTTTTCATTCTCATCTACTGAAACCCAATCCTGCTCTCCTAAATGAGTGGTTCTTCCTTCAAGATACTTTGCTGCAAGTATATCTCTTTCTGGATCATATTCCTGAACCACTTCCATTTTAACAAAAATATTATATCTGATTTCCGATTATCTACATAAACGCTATACATTCAAGCATTTTGAAGTATAGAAAAATACTCATTTTACCACGAATTTACCACGATTGAATGAGCCTTGATATGACAGTAAAATCATTAAGGAGATAGCACAAACAACTGTGTATCTCCTTAATGATTTTCATTTATACAGTTGATTACTTGACTTTGATTTCAAACTTCAAGATTGCTTTCATCATATCTGTATAGATTTCTCCCTTTAGTTCTTCGTCAACCTGCATAGTGATTTTACCACTTTCAGAGTGGTAAAACAGAATGTAATTTAATTGTCGTTCTTTCGTTCCATTGCAAATTGATGAACTTCTCGCATTGCGTCTACTATTTCATTTTTCCCTTTAATGAAATATTTACATAGTGTAAAAGCTAAACCGGTTATTGTAAGAATAATGGTTAAAAACATAGGATATTGAAATTTAAACATCTTAAACAATATATATGCCACTATTGATGATAGTGTTGTTGCTGTCAAATAAATACAAGTTGCATATTTAATAGCAAAGTTTTCACATAGCTTTAAAAAGTAATCATTCCATTTTATTTTATCCCTACGCAATACTTTCCCCTTTAGTACAAATGAGAGCAGAATAATGGCGAGAGAACACCCTCTTGTTAGTAATACTTTCACAATTAAAATAGCAAACAAGTATACTATCATTTTCATAAATTCAGTCTCCTAAAAATAAAATAAATCTTCAAATTTCTTATCCAATGCAATACATAAAATTAAAGCCAACTTAGCAGTAGGATTAAATTGTCCTGTTTCTATGGAACTAATCGTATTGCGTGATACACCGACCATTTTTGCTAGTGCTGATTGAGATAATTTAGCTTCTGTTCTTGCTTCTTTCAAGTTATTTTTTAGTATCAATTTTTCTTCCATTTTTACTTCCTCAATTATCATTTATTTCTAAAAAGGTAATACATTTATTTTGCTTAGAAATTGATATAAATAGAAAGCAGATGTCAAACCAAAGGCTACAGTAAAGAAAATAGAAGTTTTGGTTCTGTTCTGGACTAATTGATATGAAAAATTTGAAAAACATGTTACTTGTGTTAATAGACCTAATGCTAATTTTCCAAGTACGTCTAATGGTGTAAATCTTGTTATAACTATCCAGAGAAAAATCAATACTCCTATTGAGAAATTTGCACCCTGCATTTTGATAAAATTACTTCTTTCGTCCGACACTTCATTTTCTTTACGGCTTTTTGCTAATATTTCTTCTTTGTTCATAAAATAAGCTCCTTTCTTTTGCCAAGTTTTCCTTGCACTTATAATATACCACCGCCAAGTTTACTTGTCAATACATTTTACCAAGTTTTATTGTCAATTTAAAAAGCGTGCAAATCCAGATAGAAATGCACGTTTTGTAGTTATCTTAAAATATTCCAGTTACTATCTTTATGTAGCACAAGCTCATACTGCGATACTTGCGTTGCCTTTGTCTGATTTACTCAAATCAGATTTTATCCCTTTCTTCCTCTTGATTACCCACCACAGAAAAGAAAAAGCCCTGTCAAGAGCTTGCCACCATTGGTGGTGCTTTGCACTCTTGATCGGGCTTTTTGTTTGCTGTATCTTCTTGCAAGAGGAAAAAGACTACTCGTCCTCATCATCAAAATGGTTATTCCTTAATACTTCCCGTAACAGTTCCATATCTTCTTTTGAGTTTGGGTTTATTCGCTTCACGACTTGGAAAGGTGTCTTATACTTATGTCCTTCTGTGCTTTCTCCGAACATATCCATACTGTATAAATCATCATAGCGGTCTAACAGTTTTTGAAACTTCAAATGCTGGATAAATTCTTTGATTGGATAAAGGTCGGACGCTTCTATGCTTTTTCCGTTGATATAGTCTGTAATGTATTCTCGCAACTTTTCTAATTCGTATTCCAGCCATTCTTCTTCGCTGTCAAAGAAATTATCATAATGTCCATGTTTCAATTCTGCATTTAGACGTTCTTCGGCTCTTAAAAACTGACAGACTTCCTTTTCAGACTGATTGACATACTTCCATTCTCCCGATAACAATTCATTGGGTGTTACGTCCAGCACTTCCATTATTTTTTCCAGCGTTTCATAAGCAGGATAGTTCAACCCTCGTTCAATCTTGGAAAGGCTCTGCATATTGATACCGATTTTGTCTGCAAGTTCCTGTTGTTTCATTCCTTTAAATTTTCTTATGGTCTGTATGTTGTTTCCTAAAAAATTTATTTTCATTGCATAACCCTCCGTAACTCTGCATATCTTCTTATTTCGTTTCTTTTATAAGTCTAACACGCTTAATAAAGTTTGTAAAGATAAAAAAAATATATTGACAAATAAGCATATAGGAATTACTATATTCTTATAAATAAATAAGCACAATAGAATGAAATATAAAAATATTCAAAAAGAAATACCCATCTGATTAAACCTGTAGATATGAATATTGGTTGAAATGGGACTTGTTAGAAAAGGTAAAACAGGACTTGCCGACAAAGCATTGCAGGACTGTTGGCGTGCGTCAGCAACAACGCCATGACGGCTTGCCGTCAAAGGACGGAAATGCTTTGTCGGCTGGCGAGCCTTGAATATGCCCCCGTTATCTAACAGGGGGGCACTATTTCACAAAAGACAAGTCAAAAACCATACAATCCCAAAGTTGTGAGTAGTAATGAGAAGTTTTAAGAAGATAGTGCATATCACACTTTTTGAATAGAGGTTTACAGGTATTTCAAGGCTATTGTGGGATTGGAGGAATACAATGAACAATTTAGAATTTGCACTTGAAATGAAGAACAAACGTCTTGCCAGCGGTCTTTCGCAAGGAGAGCTTGCAAGTCTTACCCATGTATCAAGATATAGTATCAACCGCTTTGAGAACGGAAAAGCCAACGCCAGCAAGGAAACACAGAACATTATCCTGCGTTGTCTGAATTACTATGTCTGTGATAAGCCTTTTTATCTACTCGTTGATTATCTGTCTGTCCGTTTCCCGACGACTGACGCATTGGAAGTTATCCGAAAGGTGCTTGGCATGAAAGCAGATTATTTTATTCACTATGACTACGGGTATTATGGCTATAAGGAACATTACGCCTACGGAGAAATCAAAGTCATGGCTTCTGATGATGAACACATGGGCGTATTCTTGGAATTAAAAGGAGCAGGCTCACGCAACATGGAATACGTCTTACAGGCACAGAACAGGGATTGGTATTCATTCTTAAACCGCTGTCTTGACTGTGGCGGTCTTATCCGACGTTTTGACTTGGCAGTCAATGATATGTGCGGTCTGTTGGATATTCCTGTCTTATCTGAAAAATATAAAAATGGCGGTGCGGATTGTCGCTGTAAAAATTACGAAAACGTGCAGGGTGGAAAATTAAGCGGAAAAAACAGCAATTTAGCAACTACCCTTTATATCGGCTCAAAGACAAGCACAAAATATTTCTGTCTGTATGAAAAACAAAAAGAACAGGCAACGAAAAAGAAACATACCGATATTATCAACCGTTTTGAAATCCGTCTGCGTGATAAAAAGGCGGTACAGGCAGTTGAAGAATTATTATTGACGTATAACCCTCATGGGCTGGTATTTTATCTCATTACCGATTTTGTAGAATTTCCCGATTATCCATTATGGGAGATATTCATTGCCCATGACAGTTTACCTTTTGAAATGAACCCTGTACCTGTCAATATGGAACGCACTCTGCAATGGTTGGAAAGACAGGTCATGCCGTCAATCGTGATGATTGAGGAAATCGACAGGCTGACAGGCTCAAACTACATGAAAATGATTGATGAATGTACCCACCTTTCTGAAAAGCAGGAAATGATTGTGGAACAGATGTGTACGGACATAGCAGACGTAATCGAAAGTGAGGGGGTGTTTTATGAGTAATGCACAGGATATTC
>UMGU01017908.1_pt1 | contig 19137 bp, 20 predicted proteins | sample 1965331 | NCBI WGS metagenome assembly UMGU01 (sample SAMEA4836078, study PRJEB28245) | human gut metagenome | biome: gut microbiome; material: fecal sample | place: Denmark | collected 2008
CCGTCTCAAGCTGTTGCTTGAGACGGTAATAAAATCTTATTATCGCGGTACCACTCATCTTGACCATCCGGTCCACTCTCTCATGTACTATCATACACGCCTGATTGATAACGGGTTCGGTTCCCGGTGACTCCTACTGCTGATACATGGCTCTGTATGCTTCATGTATGTTGTTCAGGTCACCCTCGAAAGTCCATTCAGTAAAATGATCCATACTGCAATCCCACCACCTGCAGCTCTCTGTAATATCAACAGATTACTTACTACTCTTTCTCAACGGTTTTTCTTTATGGTGTTACTTTAATACATTAACGTATCTTTGTCAACACCTTTTTTTATTTTTATGAGAAGTATACGAGTTCATCTTCCGGCTTCTCGGCTGGAGTTATGGAAATTGGATACAATACAGGACCTTTTCCCTTGTACTCTTTTGCGAATTCTACGTGTACTTCTGCTGTGATATTGATCCAGGATTTGTGCGGAATTTCATCCTCCCTGTCGTATTTCGTTTTGAAGCCGATGAAGGTAACATCCTCCACACAGCAGGTCATTGCAAAACGTCCCGGAACCATAATTCCTTTTTTCAGTTTGTCCGGATTGTATACAAGTGCTAAGAAAGAAACTTTCTTACCCTCATACTTTTTCGGATTGTCCTGACAATCCATATACCAGATTGCATAATCTGCATCGGAAATTTCAATCTCATCCGCAGTAATGTCAAACGGTAACTCCTCCGGTCTCTCGTCAAGTGTTCCGTCCGCACGCTCATAGACAAGCTGTGCTTTCCGGTTTAATGCCTTGACATTTCTGCGGTATTTTCCTTTGTCTGTACTGTCATCACAGCGATTGAAGATCACGACATCTGCGGAAAAAAGCTGTTCCATGATCATTGTACGCATATTTGCAAGATACATATCGAAAGTCGTTGCATCTACCGTGGCAAGCTGCTGTACGATCATCCAGTACTTTGGAAGCTCCATATCCATGAGTGTTCCCATCTGCCACGTTCCGTTGTACTCTAAGAATACCTGCTCCGGCTGGTACTCGGTATTTACTTTTTTCAAAAAGTCCTCTGTAAAATCTGCCTCACTGTCTACCATGACAAGTTTTACATTATTTTTTTCAAGTTCTTCATCCGTAAACTCTGCATCGCCGTCTTCACAGCAGATGACAAGGCTTTTTCCCTCTTTTGCAAAGCCCTGCTCAAATAAGGTGTCTTTGATGAGGGAGGTCTTTCCACTGTCCATAAAACCGGTAAATAAATATACTGGTATTTCGTTCATATATATTCTCCCTTATTAAATTCCGAATAACTCTTCTAATCTGTGTTCGTCAATGTTGCAGCCGATCACACAAAGTCTTCCTGTATAGTCAGGCTCACCGTCACGGAGTTCATACTCGCCCGGAACCATGTCAAAGTAAATCCAGGAACCATTCTCATCCTCTACCATTCCTTTGGCACGGAGGATTGTTCCGTAATCATCTGTCTCGCAGAGTGTCTTTAATACATCCTCAATCTTTTCCTTCGTGAATTTGTGAGGAGTCTCTTTGCCCCAGCTTGTAAACACTTCATCTGCATGATGGTGATGATGATCGTGGTCATGGCATCCACAGGTGCAGTTTTCGTCATGTTCATGATGGTGGTCATGGTCTTCATGATCGTGATGGTGTTCATGGTCGTGGTCGTGATCATGCTCATGTTCTTCGTGATCGTGGCATCCGCAGGTGCAGTTCTCGTCATGTTCATGATGATGTTCGTGATCATGCTCATGATCGTGGTCTTCATGATCGTGGTCATGATGGTGATGTTCATGCTCATGCTCCTCTGCCTCTTCTTTGGCATGCTGCTCAGCCATCAGTTTCATCTCAAGAGAATCTGCTCCCTCGATCACTTTTAAGATCTGCTCGCCTTTGATCGCATCCCATGCTGTTGTGATGATTGCAGCCTTTGGATTCAATGTCTGGATCTGTTTTACACAAAGTTCTAACTGCTCAGGTGTTGCATTCTGGCTTCTGCTCAGTACAACAACTGTAGCATATTCAATCTGATTATTAAAAAATTCACCGAATGCTTTCATCTGTTTGCTTGCTTTTAAAGCATTTACGACAGTTACGAGTCCGTTTAATTTAACGTCTTCCTCTTTCTCGATATCGATCACAGACTTCATAACATCGGATAACTTACCGACACCAGATGGCTCGATCAGAATGCGGTCCGGATGATATTTGTCAATCACTTCGTGAAGATTCTTTCCGAAATCACCTACTAATGAGCAGCAGATACAGCCGGAATTCATCTCGGTGATCTGGATTCCTGCATCTTTTAAGAAACCGCCGTCGATTCCGACTTCACCGAACTCATTCTCGATCAGAACGATCTTCTCGCCCTTAAATACCTCATCGATCATTTTTTTAATAAATGTGGTTTTTCCTGCTCCTAAGAAACCGGAAATAATATCAATTTTTGTCATAATAAATCCACTCCTTTTTATGTCTTGATAATATGCAGAATGCAGATTATCATAGTTACATTGTATTATCTTTGTCTGTCCGGATCACACTTTCTGCCCGAACATTCCTATTTTACTCGATTATTTTACAAAATGCAAATTTTGTGCAATTTTTAATAATTATTTTATACCCTGTTTATTTTTATCCATTATATCCGAAAACACTTCTGCATATCCCTGTATGTACCGAGAACCAAAAGGGTATCTTCACTGCTTAATTCCATATCCGGGCCAATCGCCATATTCATCTTTCCGTCTGTTTTGATCGCCAGAATACTGATGCTGTACTTTTTACGGATATCCAGTTCACCGATCGTTTTTCCGATCCAGTCTCCCGGCACCTCCACCTCAAAAATAGCATGTGAATCATCCACTTCGATATAATCATGGATATGATCTGCCGTATAGCGGATCGCTGCCCAGTTGGCGATCTGTTTTTCCGGATAAATGACCTCGTCTGCTCCGTTGCGAAGCAGGAACTTTGCCTGTACATCCCGCTCTGCACGCGATATGACCATTTTAGCGCCAAGTTCTTTCAAAAGAGAAGTTGTCTCCAGGGAATTCTGGAAATTGCCTCCGATCGTCACAAAACAAATATCATAATTTTTGATTCCAAGCGACTCCAGAAAATTCTCATTGGTACTGTCACCGATCTGTGCGTCTGTAACATACGGAAGAATTTCATTGACAAGATTTTCATTCTCATCCACAGCCATCACTTCATGTCCAAGCTCATTCAACTGGTATGCAACATGCTTTCCAAATCTTCCGAGTCCGATAAGCAAAATATTTTTCATTATAATTTTCTCCTTTATCCAACAGTTATTTTATCAAGCGGTCTTTTTGCTCCGCTCTGGATTTTTACTGAAATTGCAGCATATATAAGTGTCAGTCCGCCAACTCTTCCAAGATACATCAAAACAACCAATATCAGATGTGATACCAGTCCAAGCTCCGTTGTGATCCCTAATGTAAGTCCTGCCGTGCCCACTGCCGATGCTGTTTCAAAAAGACAATCCGATAATGCAACATGTTCTATCTGACTGATTGCGATTCCTCCTGCAAAAAACAGGAAAAAATACAAAATAGCGATCGTTGCCGCATTTTTCACCACTGTGTTATCAAATCTTCTTCCAAAAACCTCTGTTTCCGGCTCTCTTCCAAATGTTGCAAATGCATTCAGTATCAGCACTGCGATCGTTGTTGTCTTCATACCTCCTGCCGTTGATCCCGGAGATCCACCGATCAGCATCATCAAAATCATGATCGCTTTAGAAGAATCGTTCATTGCACCAAGATCTGCCGTATTAAAGCCTGCCGTCCGAAGAGTTACCGACTGAAAAAAAGAAGCCAGTATTCTTTTTCCCATAGAAAATCCGGCGAAATCACTTAGAAAGAAAAAAATAGCCGGCAGTAAAATCAAAACAGCGGTGGTAACGAGGATAATCTTACTCTGCAGACGGTAACGTTTCAAGTTCCATTTGTTCGTGCAAAAATCATCCCAGGTCAGAAATCCGATGCCACCGATCACGATCAAAAGCATGATCACAAGATTGATCAGTGGATTGGCAATATATCCTGTCAGAGATGGAAATGCCTGTTCTGTCGTTCCAAGTATGTCAAAACCTGCATTGCAAAAAGCCGATACCGAATGGAAGACTGACATCCAGATTCCCTTCCATCCATAGTCTTTGCAAAATACAGGAAGCATGAGAATGGCACCGACCAATTCGATCAGAAATGTTCCCTGTAGAATAAATTTCGTAAGCCGGACAATTCCACCTACCTTCGGTGCTGAAATTGCATCCTGCATCGTGCTCCGCTGCATTAACGAGATCTTTCTCCCCGATACCATTGAAAAAGATGCAACCACAGTGATGACTCCCAATCCACCGGTCTGAATCAGAAGTAAGATCACTGCCTGACCAAACGCCGACCAGTAGCTTCCTGTATCCACGACCACAAGTCCTGTCACGCAGACAGCTGATGTCGCAGTAAATAAAGTTTTATCAAACGGTGTCACAACTCCGGCAGAAGATGAGATCGGAAGCATTAAAATAATTGCTCCAAGTAATATCACACCTGCAAATCCAAATGCGATCATCTCAAACGATGACATTTTCTTTTTTTTACGTATAAGTTCCGGCATATCAATTCTCCTCTTTTTCTGCTGCTTTCATTTTATTTGTGGAACTGCATATTGTAAAGCTTTTCGTAAGTTCCCTTCCTGTCCATCAGTTCTTCATGTGTTCCTGATTCTTCGATACCATCCTCAGATAAAACAATGATCTTCTCTGCGTTTTTGATGGTGGAAAGCCTGTGTGCAATTACAAATGTGGTACGGTTTTTTGCAAGCTTCTCCAATGAATCCTGTACTACTTTTTCACTCTCATTGTCAAGTGCAGAGGTTGCCTCATCAAAAATAAGGATCGGTGGATTTTTAAGGAAAACCCTTGCGATGGACAACCGCTGCTTCTGTCCGCCGGAAAGCTTGATCCCGCGCTGTCCGATGTCCGTCTCATAACCGTTTGGAAGCGACATGATAAACTCATGCGCATTGGCGTTTTTCGCTGCCTCGATGACTTCCTCTCTTGTCGCATCCGGTTTTCCGTAACGGATATTGTCAAAAACAGTTCCAACAAAAAGATACACATCCTGCTGCACAATGCCGATGTGGTCGCGCAGACTCTTTAAGGTGAGATCACGCACATCTTTTCCATCGATTTTTACTGCGCCGCCCGTCACGTCATAGAAACGTGGTATGAGGGAACAGAGCGTACTTTTTCCTGCGCCGGAGGAACCGACTAATGCCATGTAAGCCCCCGCCGGGACATTTAAACTGATATGGTTCAACACTTTTTCCGTGTTTTCCTCATACTGGAATGAAACATTTTCAAAAGTAATATCTCCCTTTACATCCTTAAGTTCCACTGCATCTTTTTTGTCCTCGATATCCGGATGAATGGCGAGGATCTCCTGAAAACGTTCAAACCCGGTATAACCATTCTGAAACTGCTCTGTGAAATCAATGAGGGTGCGGACAGGATCCGTAAACACACTGATATAGAGCATAAATGTGACAAGGTCGCTGACATCCACACTGCCTTTTGCGATCAGCACCGTACCTGTCAGGATCACACTGACCTGAATGAGTGTCGTAAACGCTCCAAGCCCTGCCTGATAACTTCCCATGTAAAAATAGCTGTTTTTCTTGGCTGCAAGGAAACCGTCATTGCCTTGTTTAAACTTGCGGTTTTCAATCGCTTCGTTGGCAAAAGATTTTACCACCCGGATACCGGATAAGTTATCCTCGATCTGCGCATTGATGTCCGCAATTTTTACACGGTTCTGTTTGAATGCGAGACGCATTTTTTTATTCAGGACAAATGCATAGAGCAGCATGAACGGCAGAATTGCAAAAGCCGCAACTGCAAGCATCGGGCTGATGTTCACAAGAATGATCAGCGCTCCGGCAATTTTGATCACGGACAGAATGATGTTCTCAGGTCCATGATGCATCAGTTCGCTGATATCAAAAAGATCGGTTGTGATACGGCTCATCAGCTGTCCGACTTTCTGGTCATCATAAAAGGAAAAGGACAGTTTCTGATAATGTGCGAAAATTTCCGCACGCATGTCATACTCGATTTTCGCTCCCATCACATGTCCGTAATTACAAATGTAGAATTTACTGTAACAGTCAACCGCCACCAGCGCAAACAGTCCAATGGCAATGTATGCTGCCTGATGCAAAATCTCTGCCGGCTCACGGTACACAAGATTGTAGGTCACATACCGCACGACCAGCGGAATGATCAGGGCAACCGCCGCAGAGAGCGTTGCAAAAAACATGTCTGTCCAGAACACACGCATGTAAGGTTTATAATAGGTGAGCATTTTTTTCATGGTTCCACTTTTTTTCATAAATTCCGGTTCTCCTCTGCATAAGATAAGACTGATACATTCTTTTATGCATCAGTCTCATTCAAATTCATATGATATTATTTTAGACGTAAAGCTGAAATTGTCAAGCTTTTCCCCTACGCCGGATATGCTGCTTATTTTCTCTTTTCAAACCCATACACCCATTTTCCACGCAAAAATAAAGCAAGGAAAATGACCGAACTAATACTCCAGGTCAATGGATACGCCCAGAAGATCACGCGGATATCCGGGATAAAATGAACCGTAACCGTGATATAGCTTACACGGAACAGACACCATACACACAGCATGACGATCATTGGAACCGATGCATTTCCCGAACCACGAAGCACCGCAGCGATGCAGTGGGAAAAAGCCAGCAGAAAATAGAACAATGCAATGGTTCTCGACTGCATAACTCCATAATGTACTACATCCGGTTCACTGTTAAAGGCTGCAATAAGCACCGGTGCGGCTGTATAAATCACAACTCCGATCAATTCTGCAATGATAATCGAACAGAGAACGCCAAATCTCGCTCCTTTTTTTGCACGGTCATACTGCTTTGCACCAAGGTTCTGGCTGACAAAAGTGGTCAGCGCCATCGTAAAACAGGTCACCGGCAGAAACGCAAATCCTTCGATTTTGGAATAAGATCCACATCCCGCCATCGCCATTTTCCCAAATGCATTGATATTTGTCTGCACAAAAACATTCGCAATGGCGATCACAGAATTCTGAAAACCGGACGGCACACCGTTTTGTATGATCTGCCACAGCATCTGGCTGTCAAAACGGATTTTATTTAACTGAAGCCTATATTCTTCTTTTGCTCTCAGAAGATGAATCAGACATAAGAATGCACTTATAAATTGGGAAATCGCTGTTGCCAAAGCGGCTGCACCGACTCCCATCCCCAATCCTGAAATAAAGAAAATATCCAGCACCACATTGATACAGGAAGAAATGATCAGATAAATCAGCGGATGTCTGCTGTCTCCAACCGACTGCAAAATTCCGACAAAAATATTGTACATGATCACTCCGATAGAGCCTGCAAAATAAGTGCGGAAATAGGTGATAGATTCCGGAAGCACCTCTGCGGGTGTTCCCATCAACACCAGGATCTTCGGTGCTAAAAGCATGCCGATCACTGTCAATGCAATTCCTGCTGCAATTCCAAACGCAACCGTTGTGTGGATTGATTTCTCCAGATTTTCCTTGTCTTTCGCTCCATAATATCTGGCAATTACAACACCTGCACCCATTGCGATGCCATTGATAAATCCAACCATCAGAAAAATCAGATTCCCGGATGAGCTGACTGCCGCCAACGCATTGCTGCCGAGATAATTTCCTACGATCAGTGAATCTGCCGTGTTATACAATTGCTGAAACAAATTTCCAAGAAACAGCGGAATCGCAAATAAAATAATTTTTCTGGAAATGCTTCCCTCTGTCATTCTTGTTTTATCTTCTGTTCTCATCATTACTTCCTCGTATCTTTTTCTGCTCTACGCTCTGACTCTAATAATAGGTACTATCTATAGTATAGTTTTTTTCGTGTAAAATCAACAAGTTTTGAGGATTATAAGAGATTTGGATTGAACAAAATCTTGAGTTACATAACTAATGCTGCTCCATATAATCAATAAATTCCGTTGTCTTAGACCAGTACTTAATCCCCCAATTTTCAAAATTCCATTCATCCATGTAATTGTTACATTCATAGTCAATATACTCTTTTAATATTCTTTCATTTGCTACATCAATGTCTAACATTCTTGGAATTCTGATTCCTGTCTGCAACAGTCTGTTATAATCATTTTGTTCTGCTTCGATTTTATTGCCAAATGAGTAATATTCACATGGCTCATGGTGTATCTGTTTTAACACATAAAATTTACCTTCCCGTTCTGCCAAATAGGAATAACCACCTTTTCCATGTCCTAATAACTTCACAATTTTATATTCTTTCTGATTAACATTCATAACATCCTGCATTATCGTCCCCCCTGTTTATTCGGCAAAGTATATTCCTTGAATCCGACCACTAACGTAGCGTCAGGCTTTTGCATTGCAATTAACATTGTGTTGTTAAAGCTGTAATTATGAAATTTTGACATGGTATTCAGATAAATCTTGTACTTCTCGCTTTCAAAAAGTTCCTTGATACCCTACTCCAACTTCTCCGTTATTTCCTGTACTTTCTGTTTTTCTGTTTTAGCGTCTGCCATTGTTTTTGTTTCTTAATTGTCTGTTTCTATGCTATTAAATTTCTCCCTTTTCGGAAAAGTGTTTCTGATATTACTTAACCCAAACTATCCTGTTATTTATACATTTTAAGAAGTTAATGCAATTTGAGCTATTGATTTGCTTGGATATGATAAAGATTAGTTTTGCTGACTGGATTGAAATTGAGTTTAGGTTTAAAACATAATAAAAGCTATCCAATTTTTTTGACCGGGTAGCCTTTGTAAAATTTATTCTGCTGGAACTTCTGTGGCTGTGAGTGATATATACTCTGAAAAAATGGCATTTACCACAGCTTTCCTTTCGTCATCCAGTGATAAATAGTTCTGATTTACATTATCGTTGAATGTACCACAATCGGAATGATATTTGTATGTTTCTTCGTTGATTGTAATTTCAATGTTGCTTAAACAATCAGTTGTACCTTCTGTATTCCATGCATCACCACATAATATATTAGATATAGTTCTGATATCCTCATTTTCAGTGATGTTCGTATTTTCTCCTGTGAAAACATTATGAATACTTACTACTGCAACTGGGTCTATCATAAGTTCACTACTGGCCAGGACTTTTTCTGTTGCAAAAACCCACCATTTTTCATTCATATTAATCTCGATTATGCCTTCTTGTGAACCATATTGATATCCATAGCCTGTACCAAAGTTAGATTGATTGTCTTTTGTTGGCTTTTCACTTCCGTCTACTTCTGACGTAATCTCTCCATCCATAACACCACAACGGGCTTCTACTGTACTTTCATGACCTGTGTCAATATATAACTCGCCATTTACCATGACCATAGGAATTAAATCCCATTGTTCTGCTTCTTTGACAACTTTGATACCGTAAACCTCTGTTATCTGTGCTGGATAACTTTCTGCAATTTCTCCGTTATATGCTATTTCAATAATGTCACCAACATTTGGTTGTGGAGCAGTACCTATGTTTTTCATTGGTACTGTAATCAGATCTGCATTGTTTAATTCTTGACTACCCTCTACTGGTTCTACTAAAAAATAATTATCACGAATTTCAAGAATGGTTGCTTCAAAAATAGTGTTATTTTCTTCACCTATTCCACTTGGTCTGAGCCATTGACCTGTTTCTTCATCTTTCACTAAAATCAACTCGTAACCTCCCTCCGGTCTGTTAAAATAAATTTCTGTATCATCCGAAGTAAGCTCTAATTGGAAGCTATGCTCTGCTCCAATCGGACTGTTTATTCCACCAAACGTCGAAAAAAATGTAAGATAATGTGGTTTTACTCCACTTCCATTGTCTTTAAATCCTCTGATATATCCTGTAGATGTTGGAATTCCTACATCAAGCGTGATCTCCGTTCCATCCTCTGATACAGAGTAATCAACTAATACGACATCCATTCTTTTTTGAAAACCTGTGCCAATAAAGAATAGAGCTACTAATACAGCTAAAATTACAATTACTGCAATTATTCTTTTTTTCATAATCAAACACCTCCATTGATTTGGTGAAATTTCAAACAAATTCGTTTTTAAATTAACCTTAATGTAGATTTATACATCAAAAATGCAGAATTATACATGTTTTTCATTCAGACACACCATTTCGAAAGGGGAGTTAAATTTTTATTGAACCGATAGCCGACTCCCCAAACAGTCTGTATATAGGTTGGCTTGCTTGGGTTATCCTCTATCTTCTCCCGAATATTACGGATATGGCTCATGACGATGTTGTAATCACCGGAATATGATTCTTTCCACACAATGTCATAAATCCGTTCCTTGCTGAACACTATTCCCGGATGCTTTGCAAGAAGCTTGAAAATCTCAAACTCCGTATACGTAAGCTCAATCTCCTGATTTTCCCGAATAATCACCCGTTGAACCTCTGCTCGTGTCAAGTAAGAAACAAAAAAAAATTAATTTTTTTTATCAATGGGGAACCTTTAGCAAGATTCCCCATGTTACTTCTTTATAATTTTGTTTTCTCGCTATTACTACTGATTATACCATCATCCAGCCTGAAAGTCATCAAAGTTCCATCTGATTTCAATATGCTCATTATCATACACCAACACATAATCAATGAGATATCTGATTACTTCTTCATCAAACTCATCCAACTTACTAAGCTTTGTTAGCTGTTCCTGCTTTGCATCAAGAAAGAGATCCTTTTGCATATCAAGTGTTTCCTGCTTCTCTGTAATCAGACTTTCTATCTCTGCGATTTTCTGCTTAACTTCTGCAGTCTTTTTTGCCATCTGATCACGAGTGATATTTGTTTTTGTATAATCATCGTATATCTCAAACTTTAGCTTTGCATAGTGTGCCTTTGACTTTTTAAGTGATTCGATTTCCCTTTCAAGATTATCTGGACAATTACCGCCATCAGTTTTCAACTCAAATTCCTGCAACTGAGCCAATGCCATATTTCTAGCAATGTCTAGAAGTGTCGCCTCAAGTTCTTCACCTCTAATACGTGACACATGACCGTTGTGGCATCTGTATGAGGATTTATTTCCGTATTTATAAAGTCCCTTACCACATATTCCACAGCGAATATACGATTTACGCCACTTTCCATTTGGTTTTCTCTTCGTCACTTCTCGTCTTGCTATCATCTTGTGAGCAAGCTTGAAGTCTTCCACAGAAACTAATGGTTCATGACAGTTTTCAACAATTATCCAGTCCTCTTTATCTCTCTGCACAACCTGATGACCGGTATCAATATTATCAGCCGTCTTGTTATTGATTACAGAACCAATATAGACTTCATTATATAAAATCTCCATTACTGTACTGGCACTCCACATGTGCTCACCAATATCCCTTTCATAACATCTCTTAACTCCAATCTTTTGGTAATACTCAAATATGCTATCATATCCATTATTATTCAGATAATTTGCAATCTCGGTGTATTTCATGCCTTTAATAGCCAGTTCAAATATCAGCTGGACAACAGGTGCTGTTACTGGGTCAGGCACTAACATATGCTTATCATCTTCACTTTTCTGGTATCCAAAAGGAGCAAATGCAGCAATGTACTTTCCCTGCTTAGCCAACACTGCCTTAGCGGCTCTTACCTTTTTTGATGCATCCTTACAATACAATGCATTCACAAGATTTTTCAGTGCAACACTCATACCTCCGGTTGAACCAAAGCTGTTAGCAGAATCGTAATTATCATTCACGCTGATATATCTTACCTGAAGAACCGGAAATATACATTCCATATAGTTACCAACTTCAAGATAATCTCGTCCGAGTCTGCTGTAGTCCTTCGTCACAATAACCTGAATCTTACCAGCCTTTACCAGATCCATCATTTTTACAAAATTAGGTCTGCTAAAGTCTGCTCCGGAATATCCATCATCTGAAAATTCCATTATGTTGCAGTCCTTTAGTTCAGGCAGTTTCTGGATATGATCAAGCATTAACTTTCGCTGATGGGAAATACTGTTACTTTCCTCATGAGCAGCCAAGTTGTCATCTTCATCTGATAATCTCATATAGAGAGCTATCGTCTTATCCATTGCTGCTCACCTCTCTTTCTTCTGCCACTTTAAGCAGCTCCTTTAGGAAATCATCATACAAGAGCTTAACTTCTATATTGCCATCATAAAAAACAATTTCCGATACAAAAGCATCCACAAGCTCCTTTGTAAGTTTTCTTTTAGCCATATATTTATTGACAGTTTCTTCCCATCCTTCATCAATATGAAATTCTTTTTCATACAGACTTCTTCGATGAAGCAATTCAGTAATCTGCGCTTCAATCTCATTTACTCTGCTTTCATATTCTCTCTGATACTGGCACAGTTCTTCCGCAGTGATTAACTGTTCCCTATAATCTTCATACAAACCACTTTTGTTAGCGGTAATTCTTCTTACATCATTTTGAAGTTTTGCTATCTGCTTGGTATAAATATCATATTGAAGAACATTCTCTTTTCTGCTGTTCATCTTCTGAACAAACTTTGTTTTCTCAACACACAAACTCATATGCTGACGGATAACAGAAAAAACACTATCCATAACCTCAGAATAATCATAAGAGTACTTATTTTCACATAGCCTAGCTAATTTTCTACGGTTCTTACACTTATAATAGAACTTTTCTGAATAAGTGTGATGCCTGCCAATCAATACACTGCCTCCACAACAGGCGCATTTTGTTTTATATACCAGAATATTATCCGGCTTATTTGGAACATCAGCTTTAGGTTTTGATGCTTCTAAATGCTTCTTTTTGATATGCTCCATTCTCTCCCTTGTTTTGTAGAAAGTGTCCTTATCAATTATTGGTTCATGAACATTTTCTATTCGCTGCCATGTTGATGCATCTGTTTTAACATTCTTTCTCCCGGTATCAAGAGCCTTCCTTTGCTTTCCATGAACAATATTTCCAATGTAATATTCCCCTTGGAGTATCTCTTTTACATGCGAATAGTGCCATTCTCTTGCTTTTTCAGCAAGTTCAATCTTTCCTGACTTATAGAATCTGTATTTCGGAGGTGAAAGAATTCCTTCGTTTTGCAAAGTCTTTGCAATACCAGCATATCCCTTCCCATCCAAAAATATATTAAAAATTCTAACTACATTGTCAGATACCTCTTCATCAATCAAAAGCTTTCTTGAACCATCTGTAGCCCTGTAATATCCATATGGTGGCGTTCCCTCGCTGAAGCCGCCCTGTGCCCAAATACTATGCTTTCCGGTCTCTACTTTCTTTGAAAGGTCTTTGGAATAATATTCGTTCACAATATTCTTAAGCGGTACGGATAAATCAGTTCCCGGTCTTGCAGTATCAAAATCATCTGTGATAGCAATATATCTCACATCAAGAAAAGGAAATACCCTCTCAATGTAGTTGCCTGCTTCCACATAATTTCTCCCAAGTCTGCTAAGGTCACGGGTAATAACAGTATTAATCCTGCCAGCCCTTATATCCTGAATCATCCGGTCAAATTCTGGTCTTTCAAAAGTAGTTCCTGTCACCGATATATCGGCATAGACCTCAACCTCTACCATATCATCCTGCGAATTAATAAATTCCCTGATATATGCTATCTGTGTGTCTACAGTATCTCTTTCCTTATTCGCCTCTGATTCAAATGAAAGTCTCGCATAGATTCCAACCTGATATGGTTTTGCCTCCTTATCCATGCTTAAAACTGCTTTTGCCGTCAGATTGTCAGTCGGCTCTGCAACTGCAACCGGCATATTTTTTCTGCTCTTTCTTGCCATACTACACAGCCTCCTTTAATCTGATATTCAGTTTTCCTGTACTGTCCACCTCAACCGAATGCCCCTGACTTGCAATAACATTAAGACATTCTTTGTAGCAGTCATCAAAGTCAAACACTACTTCAATGTGGGTTTTATCAAATACCTTTATTTCACGGATAAGAGATACAACCACTTCCCTTGTAAGCTTCTCGATATTTTTATGTTCCGTAAAATAATCAAGCCATACAAAGCCTTTGCTCTTACGATTCAGCACATCTTCCATTTCCAATTCAATCTGGTGAATGGCAATCTCGGCACTCTTTTTCCTCTGCTCATATGCTGTATGAAGCTCTTTGTAATCTTCCTTTGAGATAATGCCATCCTTCATATCCTCATAAAGCATTCCTCTGAGGTCTGCACATCTGTCTACCTCTGCCTGTTTCTTTTCACGCCTTTCCTCAAGCTTTTTCATATCAAGCTGCTGAAACGGCACGTTGCCGATAAAAGAAAGAATTCTTTTAAGGTCAATCATGTTATCAATGTGTGTCTGTAAAAGCTCTAGCACCACTTCTTCCAACTTATCCGTGGAAATTCTGTGGGAACTGCACTGCTTTGAATCCTTATGGGTTGCACACAGATAATAGGCATAAGTTTTGCCACCCACTTTTGAAGTTTTTCTTACCATGGGAATCCCACAGCCGCCACAGGTAACTACCCCTGACAGCGGATAAACTTCCTCTCTGTCCGGTGATGTTCTTGTATCCATTGCAAGCAATCTCTGTACTACTTCAAAATCCCTGTCCGTGATAACCGGCTCATGGTTCTTTTCAATCCTTATCCATTCGCATTTTTCTTTGATTATGGTCTTTTTGACCTTGTGATTCGGTGTTGTCTGTTTTCCCTGTACGAGATTACCTATATAAACCTCATTTGTAAGGATTCTCCTTACCATGACTGAAGTCCACTCCGACTTTTCTTTTGTCTTAAAGCATGTCTGATAATTGCTTCCTGTGCTTGCTTTATACTCAGCCGGTGGAAGTATTCCTGATGAATTAAGTTCACATGCAATTGCATCCTGACTTTTTCCATGCAACTTCATTCTGAAAATATCTTTCACAACATTTGCTGCATATACATCAATTTCCAGTTTGTGCTTATCTTTATCATTCTTTTTGTATCCATATGGCACAAATGCCGTGATTACATCTCCCTGCTTTCTCTTAATTTCAAGATGTGAACGTATCTTAATTGAAATATCACGACAGTAAGCATCATTAATAAGATTTTTGAATGGAATAATAATCTCATCTGACTGCGACTTTGCCTCTCCGGAATCAATACCATCATTGATTGCAATAAATCTTACTCCCATAGCAGGGAATAATCGCTCAATATACATACCTGAATCTATATATTCTCTTCCGAATCTGCTCAGATCCTTAGTGACAACGCAATCAATTTTGCCTTTCTTAATATCTTCAAGCATCATCTGGAATGCCGGTCGCTCAAAATTAGAGCCGCTGAAACCATCATCAACATACTCCTGCACAACCTCAATATCATTTTTGTTTTCGAGAAAATCTCTAATCAGTGATTTCTGATTTGCGATACTGTTACTCTCAGTTTTTTCATGTGAAGCAACAGCGCCATCTTCCTTCGATAAACGAACATAGATGGCTGCATGATAGATCTTTTTGATCTGACTTATCTGACTCATATGCACATCCTCCTATTGTTGTTTAAGTTAGAAGATAACTTTTCAATAAGGTGATATGCACTAATTTAGAATTTTTATACCAAAAACATCATAGCACATATCACTTTGAAATTCCACCACAAATTTTCAGACATTCAAAAGCAGATTTTCAAATGCCTGTTCCATCGACAGTCCATTATTCGCAAAGCTTACCTTAATCATCATACTTCCACGACGCAGCATATATGGATTTCCCACCTGTTTTAAGAACTGTGCCTGCCTCTTACTCTGTGGCTGATTTTTATCTATTTTAATTTTTCTAATATCAGTCAGATCTTCTATTTTTACATTGTTAAAATCCACATCTAATAGTGCTCTGTATTCTTCTGCTGTCATAAAATCTATCCCCCTTTCAGTAAAAATGCCACCCATAGAATACAGGTGGCTATGTAACCCGGAGCAAATGCCCCGGTAATATTTAATTGTACTTTTCATATGCCCCAATCTGGATTTTTACACATTCAGTAATCTTATCAAGTAGTTCCGTATCTGAAATTGAAGCAACTACCCTCTCAATATGGACATTTACATCAATGGATACAATCTGCTCACATAATGCCATACTGTCAAATACCTCAAAATCTGTGTCAGTAACCTTTACCTTTGCAGCCGGTATTGGACAGTGGGTTGGCAGATATTTCTTTTTCCATGTTTTTGTGGACATGGCTACTGCTGTGACAACCGGTGAATACTGATTTGCCTTGTTATTTGAGATAATAATATAAGGTCTTGTATACTTCTGAATGCTCCCTTTACTTACTGACTCCAGATTTGCAATAACAATGTCGCCCCTGTTCAGTTTCATCTATGTCATTCCTCCTGTTCCCTGATATATTCTTCTGCCTCATCCTCTGTCGGACAGGCAACAATCCGTTTCCCATATTCATCAATCACTACTGTTTCGCCCGGAAATATAATCAGTTTTAATTTTCTATTTTCTTCTGTCATATCATTCATAAGAAATGAGAGCAGGTTCATAGCCCCTGCTCTCTGCATTAATACTGATTCCATGTTCCGCTGCAAGTGTCATTACAGCTTTAATCTCATTAAGTTCCATTGAAATGTCTACCACATCTCTTACTAGCACACAGATAATGACATCTCTTTCAATATAATATCTTAATCGTTCAACCGCTTTTTTATCTGTATTAAAAATTGTCTCAACAACTTTCATGCCGGACTTTTTTGCATATGCCTCGATACGGTCAGCTGTATCATTTGCATTATTCCTTACAAATATCAGACACTGCTTTTCTTTGGAATCCTGCATATTGCCTCCTATCTGCCGTCCCTGATGTTATGATAGAACTTTGATACCGTATCAAGCACCAGCCCTCTTATATCACTTTCCTGAACAGGCTCTTTGTACATCATCTCATAACACTCTTCAAGTTCTCCATTAATATCCTCCACATAGATATCATATTCGCTGAGTTTTCCAAGTGTATCAATAACGGTCTCATCTGTTGCACCAATCATATCCTTTGAAAGTGTTATGATTGTATTAACATCTTCTTCCATATTTAAACCAATAATGGCATATTTCATCGGAAATGAAACTCCTTCTGTAGAAGCAGGCTCTGAAAGCATAGCTACAATTTCATAGCCATTATCCTGACAATACTTTTCAAGCAACTTCGGCACAAAATGATCTGTAGCCTCTAATCCTGTTTTTGCATAATATATAATTGCTCTTTCCATCTTAAAATCTCCTTATAAATAATATTGATTTGATACTGTGCGCACTTTATCTCCTCACATAAGCTGACTTATCTGTACTCTCCACACCATCACACCTAAACATTTCTTTTCTGTCGGTGACCATAAATCAGTTTGTGTGGGAAGATAAAATACTATCTTCCCGGTTTCTTAACCATCCCCGTATCGGGTAACATATCCTTTGCCAGCCACAAACACTTCGTAGTTTCCTGCCCATCTGGACTTACGAAAGTAGCCACTCTCTGAAAATGCGTTTTGCTGAAATTCAGGTGCACTTATTATCTCATTACCTCCGGCTGCTAACCCGGTAGGCACAACCCTCTGCTCTTATCCTTAAAGGCTCCTGCTGTTACGTTTCTCATAATCGGCTACAGCTCTGAGGATAGTCATCGCACGAAATGGGATTCTGCCACCCTGTCATAGACAAGGCGATATAAGCTCGTGGGATATGCGTGTCCTATTCTGTTTTCAATATTCAACGGTTCTTTTCTCAGAACCTGAACAAAGTATAACTGACACCACGCATCTTCTACAGTAACCGACACTCTTTTGAACTAAGAGTAACACTCCCACCTGTTCCAAATCCTTATAAAAAAAGCCGGACTGCATTATCAAAAATGCAATCCGACTTTTTTATTCTGTCAGAAGTTTCATATTGTCAACGGCATTTAATACCATATTCCGGATAAACTGTACTTCCTTCTCCTTCAGACCAACCAGCAGATCATCGACTTCTGCCTTTCTTTCACACCCACACACAAGATAATCCAACGTTATATGAAACAATTCAGCAATACTAATCAGCGTATCTATTTTTGCTCCATTTACACCAGCTTCAATTTTCCGCAGAGCATCCACTGACAATCCAATCTGCTCGGCAAGCTGCTGTCTTGTCATTCTTCTTGCCGCACGCAACTCTTTTATTCTTTCTCCACTATTAACAATATCGTAGTACACCTTCCACTCTTTTCCGGCACCTTATATATTTGCTTAAGCTGTATTCATTGTACCGTAAGCGAATCTTTTGTAAGAGTGACTAAACCAGCTATTTCAGGTGGAATATTGTACACCTTAATACCAAGAATATAAATATTTGCGGATTAAAAAAGAGATATTTCCAAACTCTCATTACATTTTGGAAATATCTCTTTACTTAATATCCTCATCCGGCACAAACTCCATGATGTCCTCTATCTTACAATCAAGTATGGAACATAATCTGTTAAGGATTACCGTTTTTACGACCATATTCTTTCGCAATCGCTGTAACTGTGCTTTATCTATTCCATAATCTTTAATTAGTGCATACTGGCTAATATTTTTCTTCTTGAGTGTGATCCATAACCTGTCATATACTATCATTACAAAGACCTCCTCCTTGTATTCTACGCAAGAGTGTCCTATAATGATATGGTGCGTGTATGCACCATACTGTATGTATATGATAGAATAGAAAATAGCCATAATCTGCATAGAAAACAGCTCTCAAGGTTATTATGTAATATAGAACGGATTATCTGTTTTACTTTTATGGTATTCAACCGGGACAATTCAAGCACCTGACAATTTGACCGCAAATACCCTTCTCAGAAAGGATTCACAACAACACTATGAATGATAAAAACACATACTCTGTTGATAAATATTTGGAAATCATTGCCGAAAAAGAAGGAATCACAAAAGAAGAAGTCCAACAGGAAATTGGGCGGGCAGTTTCCATTGAGACCGTTTCAAGTTTTGTGTAAACGTTAAAAACTGA
>UMGU01005100.1_pt1 | contig 19135 bp, 18 predicted proteins | sample 1965331 | NCBI WGS metagenome assembly UMGU01 (sample SAMEA4836078, study PRJEB28245) | human gut metagenome | biome: gut microbiome; material: fecal sample | place: Denmark | collected 2008
CGCCTCAATCGCGCGACCTCGGCCCGCAGACCCTTCGACTCCGCCATCGCGTCCTCGGCCGGCTGCCTGGTCTCCGCCGCGACCGTGGCGTCCGTCTTGTCGCGCCAACGCCCCAATGTCTCCGCCGCGACCTCCGGATCCTTGGCGACCTGTTCGATCGCCTTGGTCTCCGACGAATACGAGCCGCACGACTCGGCCAACAGCCTGACGGCCTTCGCCTTGAACTCCGGCGTGTATCTCGTTCCTTTTGCCATGGTTCCATCATCTCCCATCGAGTTAGGGGAAATGCGGAACAAAAATCAGTTCATATCAGGTGGTAATGGAATCAATGACGAGTCCAACAAAATGGCACCAGCCCCATATATTGATGTATAAAGTTGACACTTTCGTCATGGGTGATGATTGGAAAGGCAAATTTGATAGTTTAACCGATATATGTAATGTGGTATATCTACCAAGAACTCCTGAAATCAGTACCACTAAAATTAAACATGATTTAGATATAATTCACCAAGATACTCAAAGTTAAACAAGAAGGACTTACTCAAGCGTTAAGCATACAAGGGGGCAGTATCTGAAAAGTTACAAGCTTTCCAGATACTACCCTTGGAAAATCCTCACTTATTTCAAGTTAAGATAATTTTTCCAGAACTCCAAAGATGTCAGTTCCTTACGTGCAGCAGCATATTCCTTCTGCAGATGTTCCACATGCTTCTTGTAATAAGCCATATCTTTCTTATATCGTTTAATCACCGTGTCGTATTTGCTGATGTCCTTAACTCGAACGGAGCCTTTTTTGTTATACCAATCTACGACGATGATGATTCGTTCATTATGAATCTTTCCAGCAGGGTATGCCCATCCAATGTTTGGAATAACAGCATAGCCATCACCCTGATGCCTAAAAATAGTCCTCTGGAAATTACAGGTCGTGTAATCAAACAGCCTACTCACGATATCACGAGGCAAATCGGAATCAATCTCTTGACGAGAAAGCTTGTACGGATTGAAATCAGTGATGCCCAAAGCTTTGACCTGATCCATCAATTCGTCAAATGAAACAGTCTTTTCTTTATTTTTATTGGCATCCATGAAACGCTGCTGAGCAATCGGCTGGGCAATGTATCTCGGCCCCTTCAGGAAATCCTCAAAACCATCCAAAAGCAGTGACGCATCCGCATAATTGAATTTTTTTAGTTCAAGGTACATATCCTTGGTCATCTGTCGCACCATGACATTTAGATTAGGAGCGATATTTGTCGTGCACTGGGCAATCATACCATTACGAGTAGTCTGATAACGTTCGACAGCGGCATTATACCGAATATGGAAATTCGAATGCCAAATGCCTAAACCAATCATTGTAATAAACTTGGGATTAGAACGAATTCCATATTCCACGTCATCATATCGAACGAAAAAGGGCAATGGCAGGCCGTTCTTTTTAATCATACTCATCGGGATACAGCAGTACCACCAAGCAGCATATTGCTTCGCTCTTTGGGCGATATCTTTTGGCAATTCAAATACTTCATCATTGATAACTGATTCCAAATCAGTAACTCGGAATATAGGCTTAGCCGGACGACAGTTCCCCACATTGGGATCAATGAACCCAGTATCCTCCCATTGATCCTGTATCTCTTCATAACTCAGCATCGCACCACTAATGAAAGCCTCTTGGTATTCAGGCTTGAGAATGCGCAACAGGTTATATGTACGAATGATGCTTTCCGGAGAGACTTCAACGTCATCATCCATTAGTAAAACATTTGTCGCGGAAACTTTCTGCTCCATCGCGGCAATCATGCCACGGGCAAAGCCACCAGCTCCACCAACGTTTTCATTGGGATACACCTTGACGTAATCATCGCTCAGCGCCGCAGCATCCAACGTGCTACCATTATCCACAACATGCATATGGAAATGCTGAGCAATATCCTCCTTGGAATTCAGAATATTCTGCTTCACCAGAGCAATATTCTTAGTGATGAAAGGTTCCTTTTTAAATGTTGTCGTAGCAAGAGCAAGTTCAATCGGACGAGGCTCCTCAGATACGTTCAATGAATAGTATCCATTACGGATACTCACAGGTCCGGAAGACTTAAGGCGGAACGCTGTTAGAACCATATCTTCATCTACGTCAAGAACGAGATCGACATTTTCCCACTCGCCAGTACCAGCAGTCTTGGTACTAACTCCATCATTCAGGACTGGGCCGGAGGACAGAGGATAGGCCTTAGTCTGGGTCACAGTGCAGGCCGCGCCTTTTAGCTCCAAGTGAAGATGGAATGCAGTTGCTGTAGTATAGCGCAACAACTTCCGCACGGAAAGAGCATTAAAATACGTAGTAAAATCACACTCTCCAGCATCTTGAAGTGTCCACTCACCAGTTCCCATATCTTGCGACAACGGTTGGTTAGTTCTGTAGTAAAGCGTCGGAAACGCTAGGGAGCGCGGATTCGTTTCCATTAAGACATTCGCAAATTTAAAGGTTCCCATTCTTTAACCTCACAAGGAAATTGTAACAACTCATATTGATTATATATATTAGGTTACTTCTATTCTTAACAGCTAAAGGTCTCTGCAGAACATACATAACCATTGATAAAACGAAAGCCGAACCATCAACATGACTTTACTCATGCTTTGCCAGCTGTGGGTAAAACCATTCGTTAATCACCGGTATGTGGTATAATACTGCGGCACCGATAAGATCAATCGGCAGACGAACGATGAAGCTCAGCAGAACCAACGGAACCCGAGGAAGCGCCATACGCAACATTCCAAGGTACATCTGCCAAGGCAATACATCGTCTTCAATCAAGTGCACGCACAAAATGGCAAGACTCGCCTGGCCAATACTGCTTAACGCACTTCCCAGCGCCGGAACCCGATCAATCAATTGCGAGATACCGACAACGCACAATGTTCCTGCAATGCTGCCGATTACAGCCAGGACAGGACGCGAACCATAATTATTGACGGCCATGCTCATACCGCCAAAAAGCACGATGCCGACCACCCAAATAACAAACGCGATAGCCCATACATAGGGGAACCGCTTCACCATGCCGAGCACATCGTATTTCTTGGCAAGATACCCTAAATAAAGGAACGCAACCGCACACATTCCGGCTTGAATGCTCCACGGCAGCAGTACATATCGCGAGGAAACATAGCCGACAGCGAAGCACAGTACCACCCAGACAGGGGTATAGGGAAGCCTTGCAAGGCAATGCAACAACAGACGAGCCCAAAACAACGCAAGCAGGAACCAGATCGCGCCGATTCTCAGGTCTACTCGCCAGAGCGTCAGATTCGAAATATCGCCGCTTCCATATATCGCGGCCATGCCCCATTGCCGAAGGGCAATCGCCCGACTCTCATGATCGAGCGTCGCCATGCAGGTCACGCCGACAAGCACGCATAATGCCGTCACCACGTAGGTGAGCAGCAGCTGTTTTGCTTCCTTCATCCAACGGAATCGTCTGTCTGGATGCATGAAATACCCGGACAGGATGAAGAAAAGCGGCATACGGAATGAAAAACAGATGGACAGAATAACCTGAGCCGTGCGGTGAGGGGCAAACAGGTTCGCCTCAATAGCGCTATGTCCCAATACCACAGCCAGAATCGCGATACCCTTGGCAATATCGAAAAATCTAATACGTTGCACACTCTCTCTCAAGTCTCTTGTTGGCGCTCTCTCTACCGCTTGTCAGGCGTTTTATCGGACATTATAAGCCAAGCAATTGCTGTAATGCATGCCACATCACAACCTGACCCATACGATTTGAACTGCCTCACATTTTTGGACAACAGAAGTGGGAGGCAATTCAATTCGGGTGGATGCTGTCCTTATATAACGCCTGCTTGGCATTCCCGTCGAATGCTCTATTGTACGGAATGCCGAATACATTGAAGCGAAGTGCCAACCATGCTGCCAGCAAATATCCTGCAATACCGTATTTTCCTGCCCCATGGTGAGGGATTTGGGATCGGATAACGATCGATGTTCGCAAACACATATACGCTATCGGCCCCGCATCGTGTGGCAACGCGATTCAGCGATAACGCCCGAATTCTTGCGCACTTTCGGATTCCGGCCCTGACGTAAGAGGGCATGGCCCGCGTCCTGTGTACGATTTTCATTCGCCAAAACAAAAAACCGCGATTGGAAGCCAGGAGACGGAACCAAGACCCTCGAACATCATACAGATCGACCAGAACCTGCTCGAGACCAGGCTCGACCGGCTGATCACCGAGAAGATGACGCAGATCCTCAACGCGATGCTCGACGCCGAGGCCGACGAGATCACCGGGGCCGCCAGATACGAGCGCAGCGGGGGACGGAAGGCGTACAGGGCCGGCCACTACGAACGCAAGCTCACCGCCAAGGCCGGCAGGCTCGAGCTGAAGGTGCCGAAACTCAAGGGCGCCCTGTTCGAGTCCGCGGTGATCGAACGCTACCGGCGGCGCGAGCAGAGCGTCGAGGAATCCCTGATCGACATGTGCCTGGCCGGCGTGTCCACCCGGCAGGTTGACGACATCAGCCAGCTGCTGTGGGGCGACCGCATGCCCTCGCAGACATTGAGCGACAAGCTCAAAAGGATCTACGGGGAGATCGACCAATGGCGCACGAGGCCGTTGGAATCCGAATACCCGTACGTGTTCGTGGACGGTGTGTGGCACAAGCGCTCATGGGGCGGCACGTGGAGAACGTGAGCGTCCTGGTCGCCATCGGAATCAACGCGGAGGGGCATCGCGAGGTCATCGGCGTCACGGAGGGCATGAGGGAGGACTCGGCCAGCTGGGAGCAGTTCGTCCGCAGCATGATCGAACGCGACCTGAAGGGCGTCAGGCTCGTGGTCGGCGACCGGTGCGCCGGACTGGTGGCCACGGTCGGCTCGATACTGCCCAAGGCGAAGTACCAACGCTGCATGGTGCATTTCATGCGCAACGTGCTCTCCAAGGTCCCGCCGATCCACAGGGAATGGGCGTCCGCCGCCCTGAAGGCGGTATTCGCCATGGAAAGCCGGGAATCCGCGCTGGGCAAAGCCGAACAAGTCGCCGCGGAGATGAGGTCCAGGAGGCTGAGGGCCGCCGCCAACTGCCTGCGGTAGGGCGTCGGCGAGACGACGACCTACCTGCTGGACGAGTTCCCGGACGGGCACCGCAGGCGCATCCGCACGAACAACATGATCGAGCGGTTGAACAGGGAGATCCGCCGGCGCACGCGCGTCGTGGGCGGCTTCCCCGACGGGAACAGCGCGCTCATGCTCGTCTGCGCGCGCATCCGGTACGTCACCGCGAACGAATGGCCGACCCGCCGCTACCTCGACATGTCCCGGTTCGATGACAACCTCGTGGAAGCGAACTGATCATCGCTCCATGGACGGCCATGATCCAAAGTGCGCAACTTTTCGGGCACTACCGATTCACTAACTCTCCGCTTCGCGCTTGGAATCACTGATATGGCCTGATTTTTGTTCCGCCCTTATAGTGGGGCGGAACAAAAATCAGGTCATATCAGCTGTTACATGCAACGCTGCTTCCTCGTTATAACAAGGAAGCACGAATGCTATCACCGGCTCACACTTTGCTTGAGTATTCAGTCCGCTCTTCTTCACATCATTCGTCATGCTTACAATGCATGTCACACCGGCAACCAGGTAAAAGAGGCTTTGTCAGACTCTACAAGACATTACATACGCTCCGCATAACCCAGTAAGGAGCCAATTAGAGCGATCACTCTCCACACCACTATCAAAATGTCACTTGTACTTGTCAGTAACACACGACACGATTACCCCTGTAACATACCGATAGGGATACCTATGAGGAGAAAGACCTTAAATCACCGCAAGCTTCATTACCACTACCGTTTTACAGGAAATATCTTATCCTGCAATTGCATTAACGGATAATAAAACCAACACCACTGAGCAGGAATCAGTCCGCTTCATCCCATCATCTCCCATCAAGTTAGGGAAAATGCGGAACGCTGATAATGGTCAAGCCGGTTCAAAAATCAGTTCATATCAGTCTATGCCGCTATCGGCAGCAAGTTGTGTTGATATTTACTCATGCTTACCTGTGATAATGCGAGAGAACTTACCCATGAGGAGTACAGCTCCGTTCGCAATATCGAGAAGCCCTTGTCCAGAATATGCCAGCAGCACCACATAGGCAGGCATAGCATATTGAGCTTTGGCTTCCCACAGCAAATAGATGCAGAAAATGCCAAGACATACGGTGATGGGAAGCAGCTGCTCAATGCGGAAGCGTTTACGCAGTCCTATGAGTACGGTGACAGCAGCTGCGAGAGTGAGGAACTGGAAAGCGTCACTGGCGCGTAGAATAATCGCATTGGTTTTGCCATAATACACAGAATGAACCAGAGGGGTCATAGGACGATCGGACATGGGAGTGGGACTATAGTTATTCGGTACCGCAGACCAATTACTATTGACCAGTGATTCATAAGTGGGATCAAACCAAATAGTCGCCTGTTTTTGTGTAAAGAATCGAATGGCAAATGTTGGGTTTTGAACAAATCTTGTCAAGGACCGTTTGATGGATTCCTCTGAATCAGCCGCTGCCACTTCAGGATTGTAGTCAGTTGTCCACCCCCAAGGGTAGCCATTGTACCATCCTGGATTGGCTGATCCTGTAACCCATGAAGGTGCATCGGGTAGACGGCTGCCATACTCGTCTCCCTGTAATCCCATGGCGATCCATGTGGTTTTGCCTAGTCCGTTGTCCGTTACCACATCGTATTTCTTTTCCATCACGGCAAAGAAACCATGGGAGCAGGCAACGTACACCATGATCGGCACGATAATGCCTGCAATGCCACGCCAGCTGCGTTTGACGGCCGCATGGATAAGAAAGATAAGACACATGGCCATGAGCACGACAATCATCGTGGATTTAAGCAGGATACTGACGGTGATAGCCATGGACGCAAAGATTAAGTGACGCCAAGTATTCGTTTCCATGAACTTCGATTGCCATAGGATTGCCGCAAGGGCGAACGGCAATGAAGGGACGTTGCCATATGCAAAGGTAGAGTACAAGAACAGCGGCAGAAAGAAGAACGAGAACAGACCGGTCATGACTGCCGCCTTGTCGGAAAAAAGCCGACGCGACAGACGCACCAGCAACAATGCTGTGGCCCCAGCGCATATGGCGTTGAGGAACTCCAAAGCAATGTATAGCTGACTATCCCCCACTATTTCCAATAGCAGTCGGATGACCATGACAAATGGCATCTGATACGGGTATCGCTCCATGTACCAGCCATTCCACAAGGGCATATCATCAGTGCCGAGTTCTTTGGCGGCATTGATAAGGTCCAATGAGTCGTATGCGGGGAAGGCGTTGCTGGCTATGGCCCATACGGTGCTCGCAACAATCATGTAGCAACAAACAATCCAAGACAGGACATTGACATTAATTCGTTCCAGAACATTGCATCGGTTCACCAGCGCAACTACCGCAATGGCGGCTGTGGACAATACAATAACAGGCCACGCCGCATTGGTGAGATATTCAGCTTTCTCCGTGTATGAGGGATAGAACGTGGTGAACATCAATGCGCCCAGTCCGATGCAGGAAAAGACGATGATTCCCGTCCAGAGAATGATTCGAGACAGAACATTTCCTACGACTGGCATGACGCACTGCCGCTGTTGCAATTTGGCTTTGGAACTGCTCGGCTTGGCCTGTGTTTCTGCCGATGAAGTAATAGATGACATATCGTTTCTCTCGTTTGACTGTTCTGATAGTCGATGATAACAAGAATTATGCCATTTAATGGTGGCTGTATCCTGCTTCTTCAGCAATTCTGGGAAGAAAATGGTATTGTTCCTCGGCACATGGTATGTCCCCTGCAAGCAGACAATCGATGATGGCACGGATGAGAAACCGTGCAATGCCGCTAGTATGTCCGCCAGAAAGGCCCACAGCAGCGACAACATCGGATTCCAAGGCGTGATGTCATCCTTTCAGAATATCGAGAATCGGATACTTGCCAAATCCGCTCATCGCTATGCTAAAGTCACTGAATTGACAGATGAATGCCCCAGCCAATCACTGGTACTGCCCAATCCCTGGATGAGCAATTGATTGCCCAATCACGTTGTGTTGCCACACGAGATAGCCTATAGATGAAGAGCAAAGATGCCATGCCAGATTACAGGCTGAGGGGGCAGAACACCTTGGCACTAAAATATCCGAGGCCTTTCGCTGTCCGTCGCGAAGCTCCCAACAACCCCAGCACAGCACTTCTCAAAAATTTTAAGAAGTTCCGGCAAGCATGCAGAAGTTAAAGAATGTCCATGTGCATTATATAAGGCAATACGGAAGCGATACATCGGGCCCGAGTTCTAAATAGATGCGCAACACCTGTCTATGGTTGGAAGTGTTCAGGTTCATGACCGGAGAAAGTGTCACGCTCGATATGAAAGCGTATTCCCACCTGTCGGCAGAGGAACGTGTCCGGATCGACGAATTGCGGAACCGGGAGTGGCTTGGCGTGCGTCAGATAGCCCCAAGGATCGGCCGTGACAAGTCGACCGTCAGTCGCGAGCTGAAACGCGGCCTGTGGTCCGCGTCCAACGAGAACGACTCGTATCGTCCCTGACGGCCGCGCCGCTCGAAGACGGACGCGTGGACGTCAAGGCCGTTCCATTCGGCCATGGCCGCGCGGAGGACGGCCGAACAACGGGCCAGCCGGCCGCACAGGCCCACGCGCATGGCGTACCCGCCGCCGCTCTCCCGGGTCATGGACGCGCTCAGGAGGGGATGGACGCCCAAGAGGATTGAGGGGCGGCTGAAGGTCGAACGGCCAGCCGACCCGCGCATGCGAGGATCGAACGGACTTGAGACGACGGCCCTGAGGCCTCCTGCCACGTGCTCGTGGACGAGTCATTGGACATGCTCACCTATTTCGCGGACCCGTACTCCCCGTACCAGCGAGGGTCGAACAAGAACCGCAACGGGCGCATCCGCCGTTACCTACCCAAGAGGACCGGCTTCGACGACCTGTCGGACGCGGACCCGCAGGCCATCGTCGACGAGATCAACGACACCCCCATGAAGGTCCTGGACCGGGAAACGTCCAAAGAGGTTTGGCACCGCGAACTCGGCAAGGTGCCCTCGAAGGCAAGTCGCCCAAAGACGAACGTTGCACTTATAAATTGAATTCGGGTATCAAGAAGACAACTTTTTTTCAATGCTCTTTTAAAAACTCAATATGCGATGGGACTTCGTATCTGATTCCGAAAGAATTTGCCACTATAACACCCATCGCACCTTTACATGTATCATGTACATGTAAAACGAAAGATTGTCTTCATTAAGCGCAAAAGGATACGCCCCAATGCTCGTCAGTTTCGTCGTTCCATGTTTCAACGAAGAAGAGTCTCTGCCTCTTTTCTACGATGAGGCTTGCCGTGTCGCCAATGTTCTGCGTCAACAGTCTCATGCTGAAGCAGAGTTCATCTTCGTTGACGATGGTTCTGGCGATAAAACTCTCGAAAAGCTTCGAGCATTGCATGCGAAAGATGAACGAGTCCATTACATTTCTTTCTCCCGAAATTTCGGCAAAGAAGCTGGTCTATATGCGGGATTAAAAGCCGCGAAAGGCGATTATGTAGCCACCTTAGACGCCGATCTTCAAGACCCTCCATCTCTGATACCAGAGATGCTTCAATTCCTTCTTGAGAACAAGGACTATGATTGTGTCGCAACACGTAGGAAAACTCGTAAAGGCGAACCACCAATTCGCAGTTTTTTCGCAAAGGTGTTCTATCGAATCATCAACAAAATGTCTGGAACGGAAATCGTAGACGGAGCACGCGATTTTCGCTTCATGACAAGAAAGTTTATTGACGCGGTCTTATCATTAAGCGAATATAATCGCTTCTCTAAAGGCATTTTTTCGTGGGTTGGATTTAAAACCCATTGGATTTCATATGAAAATATTGAACGAGCAGCCGGAAAAACAAAATGGAATTTTTGGTCATTGTTTAAATATTCCATTGAAGGAATCGCCGGATTCTCTACAGTCCCGCTTGCACTTTCTTCTTTCCTAGGTGTCTTCTGCTGTCTCATCGCATTCATAGGCATCATCGTTGTTGTAGTCCGTGCCTTGCTTTTTGGTGATCCAGTTGCAGGATGGCCAAGCATGATTAGCATTATGCTACTCATCGGCGGCCTTCAGCTATTTTGCATAGGCATCGTAGGGGAATACCTATCCAAGACCTATACCGAGGTCAAGCATCGTCCACTTTATCTCACTAAAGAAACGGACGGGGAAAATCGTCGATTCACACCGTCCGCAAACGCATAACGCATATCGCGCAGTTTGATCGTCTGGATCAAACTGCGCGATACAGACACAAACTATTTCACCCATTTTTGGGCATTTGTTCCGTTAGAAGTATACAACTGAACGTTAGTGCCGTTTGCGCTGGAACCACCATTCACATCCAACACCGCGTTTTCCGCGAGCGCCGACTGGAACGTGTATGAGCCATCGGAGTTTTTGACAGCTATCCACTTCTGAGCGTATGTTCCATTGGAATCGTACTGTTGCACGTTGGTTCCGTTGGCAGATACGCCGCCATTCACATCCAAAACTTTGCCGGAATTCACACTGGTCAAGGTCACATACCCGTTGGAATCATGCGTCACTTTCCACTTCTGAGCATTGGTACCATTACCTGCCCAAATCTGCACGTTTCCATAATTTGAACGGGAAGCGCCGCTCACATCCATCTTCATAGACGTATTAAGCTTCGATCCGAACGTGTACGTACCATCCGTCAGATCCTGCCTATGCTTGGCTGCAGTCTCGTTCAAACGTTCGCGCAACGTCAACGGCGCCTTTGCAACCAACCACTGCTGAGCAACAGTGCCATTCGGTGAATAAAGCTGCAGCTGAGCCTGCTGCACGGCATTGCCACCTGGAATATCGACAGCTTTGTTGGCGTTCACCGACACCAACGCAATCTTGCCACTGCCGTAATTCCGCACCGTCCACTGCTGAGCAACAGTATTATTACTCGTATATTGCTGCAACGCCGCTCCATTAGCAGTAGATCCGCTAGATACATCCAGCACCTTGCCCGAATTAACATTGACGATCTTATAAGTTCCATTGCCAATTGATTCAAATCGATATTTCTGGGCGTTCGTATTATTACTTGAATAAAGCTGAACTCGTGCCCCGTTCGCCGTCGATGCACTCGTCACATCCGTGACAAGTTTTTTATTCGCAACCGAAGCGATAATCATCGATATTCCAGTAGCTATGTTGACATCGCTTGACGAAACAACAAACAGCTGTGAAGCAGTGCCATTTGGCGTATACAGCCGAATCGCAGCACCATTCGCAGTATTTCCACCGCTCAAATCCAGAACCCAATTACCGAGAGCGGATTGCAAATAATATCCCGCTCCAGAATCACGAATAAACCATCGTTGAGCTTGAGAATTATTCCGAGAATACTGTTGCACTATAGCGTTATTCTCAGCAACACCATTACGCACGTCTAAAGCCTTGCCGGAATTCACATTGACGATCTCGTAGCTCCCATCAGACTGCCTAGTAAAAGTGAACTGCTGAGCCTTGGAACTGTTACCGGAATACAACTGAATGGCGGTGGAATCTGCGGCACTTCCACTAGGAATATCAACACTGGACGCGACTTTGGAACGAACATTGATGTAATAATTGCCATTCGGAATGGTAACTGCCGTCATTTTGCGTACATCAATGGCCGCTTGTAAAGCATTGCTACTCCCGCCATTCACAAACTCCTTGTTCCCAAACGCATTCATATCCACATTGCCACTGATGCCGTCCACTTTGCCGGAGCTGGTGTATTGCCATCCGCGACTGTCGGTCGGGAACGAGTCAAATCCCATGCGAGCGCCGTACTGCGCCACCCACGTGGTTTTAGCGTAAATGTCGGCGTGTTTCAGCGGGCCTTGCAGATAGCTAGTGTACGAGTAGACGCCCAGATTCTTGTATCCGGCGGACTGCAGTGCGCCATACCAGGCGTCGGCCATACCGCTATAAACATTCGGATTGGTCGGCGGGGTATGACCAGCCCACGTCCACTTTTCAAGGTCGTAATACACAGGGTATTTCAGATCGTTCGGGCTCACGCCCATCTGGCGGAGTTTGGCAGCCACATCATTGCCTTCCGCACGTGCACAGTTCGCATCGTATGCATACGAATACCAGTAGATGCCAAAAGGAACACCAAGACGTTTGCATTCGTTGATGTTACGTTGCGCTTTGGCATCGGCATAGTTGCCCCAGCCATAGCCCAAACGAATGATTGCGCCTTCCACGCCGTCGGCTTTCGCCTTGGCCCAATCGACGTCACCCTGCCATGAGGAAACATCAATCACGCCCTTGGCCTGTTGAACGAACAGGTTGTTCCTATAATCGAAAAACGCCTTTGTTCCGTTGTAGGTTCCCCAGTGTGCTCCGTATTCGTTGCTCTCGAATTTAGCGAGCCGGACAGTCGAGCCACCCTTCAAGGACGACTGCTCCGCAGACTGTTTCACAGGTTGTTCCACAGCATCTTTCACATCCGAGGCACTCACCGGAATGAATGATTCGCCATCCGTTTTGGCCAGTGGATCAGGTTGCTGCGATTGCGTGCCGACCAGCTGAGCGTCCGTCACGGTTTCGCCGGTCTCAATGTTCTGTACATCACCTTCCGGCGTAACCGCAAGGTTCTCCGAAACCACAGTGGAATCGTCCGAAATGTTTTCGCTTACCGTTTCCGGCAGCGTCGCGTTCGGATTGTCCGGCATGCTGTTTGACGAATTCTGCACATCATCCACAGTTGCGGCAAAAGAACTTGGCGTATCCTCAATCGCAATATCCTGCATGGCGTAAGCCGGCACCACGGCAACGGAAACCGTCATTGCAACCACGGAAGCGGTGGTCGCAATCTTCATCAAGCTTTTCGGCGATATCATCGTCAGCCTCTCTCACAAAACGCATTTTCACTCGTTGACGCAATTGCACACGCAAAACTTAAGTGTATTCTGAGATGTCCCCACTCAAAATAAAGCAGCTGGATTCCAGACCAAACTTCACATTTACCGAATATGCCACAACATGAAGTGCTGGCATTCGGAAGTGGAACGGGTAACATACCTTATGTATTGTCATTTGGGAACAGAGGACCTTGTCGGACCACCTCCAATAGACAACATCAGAACGGTATCGCGGACTCCTGGAGGGAAGCATGGCACGGCACGAAAGGCAGCCAAATAAAGCTGACAGTCAAGCAAGTAACGTCCGCAAGCCTCGGACTTTCAGCAGTACCGCGACCGTCGGGACCAGCAAATCCAACAATTCCGTCAATGCCACCAATCGTGACGAAAAGCTTAGAACAAAAGCACCGGGGACTTCCTACCGAACGGCTCCCGAAGATCCATTCCAAATCGCCATATCGCAAGGCGTGCAAGATGGCGACACTTGGGTGCATAACCATGTCAAGAACTTGATTCGCCGTTCCATCATCGTAGCCGTTATCGTCGTTGCGGTATGCATTGTGGTCTTCGGCGTCATGGGCGTGAGAACATCGCAGAAAATGCGCGAACTGAATGCCATTAACGACTGCAGAGACGCGGTTGCCGCCATGAACGCTTCATATTCCAAGGATTTCCAGCTCAAGGGAAAGATTGTCGACGCATTTTCCAGCATGGATTCCTCATATGATCTGGAAAAGCTCAGCACCTTGTATCAGGAAGAAGTCAAATCGCCGAAGGCGCTTGACTGCAAAGCCGACCCGTCCGGGACCACCAGCAAAGCCAACACCGAACGAGCCGCATATGACAAACAGGCCAGAACCTTCGAGCGGGCGTTGACAAAGAACGAGGCAAATCAGAATTGAATACGAAACGATTGGCAAGAACGGCACTTGCCGTTATCGTAACCGTAGGAATAGTCGTTGCCATCATCGTCGGGTGCGGCCCCAAATGGGGCAACGGAACGGCAACCGGTAAAACCGGATCGCAATCCACCGCCACCGCCCATACTGCGGCCACTGTTGATGTGCAGCTGCCCTCATACTACATGGACAATATGGTGTTCCAGCGCGATCAGCCAATCGTAGTCAAAGGCAACGTCAGCTCCACGGAAAGCAACCCCATCGACGTTTCGAAACTGTCAGCGACACTTACGCAAGGCAACACCTCCGAGAGCGTCAAGGCAAAGGTAGCGAAAAACGGCAGTTTCACCTGCACGCTGAGCGCGCAAAAGGCAAGTCTCAATCCGTATTCGCTGCAAGTGCAGTACGCCGGCAAAACCGTGCTGAAACTGGCCAAAGTGTATGTGGGAGACGTCTTCGTAGCCGCTGGCCAGTCGAATATGGAACTCAACTATGTGCAGTATTACGAAAACGCTACTTACAATTTTGGCAATGGACTAATCACGACAGGCGATTTGCCGAAACCGCTCGTAGATGACAACGTGAAATTTGTCATCGCAAATCATGATGTTGAAGACACTGATTTTCCACTGTCCGCTGTTAATCAGAGCGCCGATGCATGGCTGACTGCAGATTCCACGAATTCACTGCACCTCAGCTATCTGGCTCAGCAATTCGCCATGCAGTTGCGCGCCAAGCACCCCAATGTGCCGATTGGCATCATCCAGACCGCGTGGGGTGGCACGCCTATTCGCCGGCATGTACAAGGCGGCGATATTTATGCGAACCATATCGCGCCGTTGAAGGGATTCCATGTGGCGGGCGTGCTGTGGTATCAAGGTTGCGATGACGCCAATAATTACGGAACTGCTTTGCAATACGAATCGCAAATGACCACGCTCATCAACCAGTACCGTAACGTGTTCGGACGCAAGGACCTGCCGTTCCTGTACGTACAGCTCGCGCGCTGGCCAAACTACCAGTACACGCAAAACGTGCGAGAAGCGCAACGGACTACGCTCGGCAACACCAACCTGCACGATTCGTCAAACGTGGCGATGACGGTTTCCCTTGACACAGACAAGGGCACATCCGCGCTAATCCATCCGCTCGGCAAAGATATTCTCGGGGCGCGCATGGCCGCGCAATATCTCGCCATGGAAGACGGCACCACCGTACCCAACGGACCGCTTATCGAACATGCCCGGCACACTGCGAACGGCGCAATCGCCTTGTCTTTCCGGAACGGCACCGCAAGCAGGCTGAAAGCCATGCAGCCGAACTATTCGAAAACCGCGAGCGCAATCGCACCAAACTATAAGAGCGCTCCGAAAGCGACCCCGTTAAGCGGTATCAGCAATATCGCCGCTCCCACCACTATGGCATTGCAGGGGTTTGAGGTCGCCAATTATTCCGGTCAATGGCAGGCGGTCAATGCCACTATCAGGGGCAATCAGGTGTTGCTCACCGCAGCCGATGGTTCAATACTGAACGATCTCAACGCCATGAGCCAGGTACGTTACCTGTTCAGTGGCAATCCGAAGTGCGCGAGCATGCTGTACAACAACTTTAATCTGCCGGCTAGCCCATTCATCACTATTGTTGAGTGATCTTTGTTGGGGGCCGCCGCTAGATAAACCAATACGGGCGGGATAAGTACGGGCGGTCTGAGCCGTTGCTGGGCCTGCTTGGTCATGTTTTGAGCAGGCTGTTCCGGCTTCTGGTTTGGATTCTGGTTTCCCGCTTAAACTATGAAGACTGCTGCAGCATCACAGAAACTAGACAAATGTCATTTTTCCACCGGTTTATTTAGGCACATTCCCCTCCTACTATGGCATACGGAACGAACGCGAGCGCACAATCACAGATCGAATGCAAACGTGCGCAGGAGAGGAATCACCATGAGGAATCGTATTGCAGCAGCTGCAGCGGCGGGAATATTAACCATCGGCATGGCCGTCCTGCCTTCCGCGGCTTCGGCCAGTGAAGTCGCACCGTCTACGGACGGATTGGCCGGCAGCACCGCCATCAGCGGGCAGATCGACCAGGATATGGCCGTGTGCACCGACAAAACGTGCGATGCCGTACAGCATGTGCGCAAAACCAACCAGCAGATCAAGTCGGACATCGATACCGCCAAGCAGCACGCCGAGCAGCTGCATCAGAACGCGCACGAGGACGCCGACGCGCTTCGCCAGTACGGCGAGCAGGCCTGGAAGAACTACCAGGAGGACCGCGAGGATATAAAGAATGCGATTGACGGCGCGGTCAAGCGCGGTCAGGAGCGTCACGACGCTCTGCATCAGGATATGCAGGACACGCAGGCCCACCTCAACCAGATGCATGCCGATATGAAGGAGACCCACGACGAACTCAAGACGAGGCATGACGCGTTCGCGGCGAGCAGCCACCAGTGGCATCAGTCGTTCATCGCGGCGCTGAAGGACGCGAACTCCAAGACGGGTCAGCAGGGCGGCTCATCCGTTGCTACCGGCACGCATGGCATCACGGCTGGAACGAATGCCGGTACGACCGTTACTGGAGTCAACGGCACCACTGGCACTGTGCGCACGGCTGCCGACACTGGCGCGAATGGTGCTGCAACTGGATCCGTCACAGCTTCCGGCGATCAAACCGCCGCGTCCACCGGCGCGCTGACCAAGTCGGAATATGGACAGCTTGCACAAACCGGCATCGGCATTTCCCTTGCCTGCGCAGCCATTCTGCTGCTTGCCGGCCTTGCCTACGTCATGAAGACGTTCGTGCAGTATAAGCGCGAAACCAGCGAAGACTGAGCCGGCTCGCTGCCGGACAGCGTTTGCTTCATCGACTCATGAAAAACGGTCTCGAATATATCGGGACCGTTTTTTCATGCGCGTTTTTCGTATGTGCTTTTTCATCTGCTATACGCATTGTTGCGATTCAATTGGAATGACGTAGTGCAGCGACGTACAATGCAGCGCGAAGCGCGCGTACCGTGCATGAACCGCGTGTATGTCCAGTATTCCCACTGATTTGTTACGTTGGCCGTTCTGATCAGTCCACTGGTCAATTCGCATAATGGGGAGCACTGCTGGCGATTCGCGGCGACGGCGTATCGCCATTCCCCGCCGTCCGTCCGGTACTACCCGCGCTCCCCACATCGCCGGCCTTTTCAGCATTGCCGATGTTGGTTCTACGCAACGACCCCGCGGCCAACGAGCGGATGGATCGCCTGCGCTGCGCCTGTTCCGTCTGCGAAGCGGACTGAATTGCGGGAAAAGCGCCCGTTACGGGACGAATACGACCGGTTGCGGTCGGAATAAAGCTTGGTGGCAAAACCTGCGTTGTGATGGCGCTTATGGATGCCATCTGCGGCTGCTGCGTATTATCAGGACCATCCGCAGCGTCTTTTTCTTTCACGGTTTGCGATTCTTCCGCACGATTCACGTCATCATTCGCATCCTCGCTCGTTTGCAAGGCAGACCCAGCTTCGCTCTGCTTTTCTTGTTTTTCCTGCTTTTCCTGCGGAGCGGCCTGCACATCACTCTGCAATACGATTGGCGATGAATTCGAACGGCGTCGGGCAAGCGCCGCCAGAGAGTCACGAGTATCAGCATCGCGTTGGTCAGTCTGCTGGCTGCCGGCAGCCGTCTTGTCAACCATCGTCGTGCTTCTTTCTCTCAACGTCACGATTTCGAGCGTAACGTAGCGCAGCGCAAAAGTGCGCGTAAAACGACGATGTACGCAACTCCCCCACCGAATCGCAATCAAATATCGACATATGAGGGCAAACAATCCCATTATTGAGACCACAGACTGGCACCAATAAGCCGCAGCATGACAATCAGGGACTTTCCTGGATGCCGGCCCGTACACGCGAGACTTGCGATACGGGACGATTCAAAAACCGAGACCAACGAAAGAAGCATTCGGAGGGAATCTGGAAGGAACCGGAAAACGGAGTGGAAAAGAAGGAACCCCAGAAACCGAATGATTCCAACGGTTTCCAGGGTTCCAATCCGGGCGGAGAATACGAGATTCGAACTCGTGAGGCTGTTACACCAACACGCTTTCCAAGCGTGCGCCATAGACCACTAGGCGAATTCTCCAATTATGCAACGCCTTCCGGTGTCTATCCGTTAAGCGCAACTTGACTAGAATACAACAGGAATGGCAGAAGACCAAATCGGCGTGTCGCTCTGCCAAATCTGCAAAACATATAGAGCTCCAATATCGGTTCAAGGTTAGTGACGTTTTGCAAGACTCTCCAATAATCCGGCCCAACATGTACATCTCGTATTCACGCAACATAGAATGACGGATAACCACGGATGGCGTTTAATGACCGACTGTCGTCCACGTAAGCGTAAAAGGAGCGGATGATGATCAGCCAAGAGAACTACAACATACTGAAGGAAAAATACGGAGATGCGTCCAGCTGGGCCGTCTGGAACACGGATTACGCGGATTCCAAGCCCAGCCGCAATATAAACGATCTGAGCGTATTCGACTCCCCGAATCTGTCCGAATTGAACACTGGCTTCGTGTTCGTGGGGCTGAACCGCTCCGGTAAACCCAAGGACGGCAACGCGGAGAAAAAGCCGGACAAGCCGAAGGATCCGTGGTTCAATTTCCATGCGGGAAGGAACGATTTCAAACTGCGATATGCGCTGCAGGGCACACGGTATTAGGGAAGCTACATAACCGACGCAATCAAGGATTACCAAGAAACCGATTCCGGTGAAGTGGAAAAGACACTCAAAAGTAACCCGGAACGCGTTGATGAGAACCTCAAGGGATTGAGGGAGGAGCTCGAGCTACTCGGTGGCAAGCCTGTATTGGTGGCTCTCGGATACGCCGCCGAGAAAAATCTGAAATGCATGAAGTCGGAAGGGTATGAAGTGGTCAGAATATTGCACCCCGCAGCCTTCATCGGCAAAAAGAAGTATCGCGATAAAGTGCTGAAAGTCTTGGACAACATTCAAAAATAACGAGACATTCAGCTCCGAACCACATCTAACCATCTAATCCGGATGGGCATGAGAGAAAAATGGGGGTTCCCGGAGCGCGAACCCGCCGGGAACCCCGGAAACGAAAAAGGGCCTCCCGGGAGCCAAAGGCTCGACCGGGAGGCCCAACATGTGAAGCGGCGGCGTGCTACTCTCCCACACCCTCTCGAGTGC
>UMGU01002047.1_pt1 | contig 17890 bp, 22 predicted proteins | sample 1965331 | NCBI WGS metagenome assembly UMGU01 (sample SAMEA4836078, study PRJEB28245) | human gut metagenome | biome: gut microbiome; material: fecal sample | place: Denmark | collected 2008
AGAGTTTTTACAGACTGGCTAATTTGAACTTGAAATTTGGCGTAGACGCTCTCACTGGATCTATTTAAGCATCAAATCACCTTCTATTACTTTTCCCTTTTATAGGACACTAAAACTCTTTCAGGCATTTTAAGAGGCACATGACTGTATTTTGTGCCCCTTCTCTAAAATCCTACTCCAATAAATTTTTTAAAAGCAAAAAAGAACACCCCAAAGAGTGTTCTTTTGTACAAATCTGAAAAACGGATTAACGTTTTGAGAATTGTGAAGCTTTACGAGCTTTTTTAAGACCTGGTTTTTTATCTCATTTATCATTCTTTGATAAATGTCAGTAATTCCAAGCACCTATTAGATACTTTATTCGTTTCTTATCACTTCTAACCTATTATTTCAGACAAAGGGTTATCAAGAGGTTATCAAAAATGAGTTTTCGGAGCTTATGTAATTTAGAAACTCGAATAGCAATGTTAATCATGAAAATCAATTCGATAGATTAGATTTTTTGTCTCTTAATAATTTTTCAATTTTATCAACATGATATTTCCAATACAATAAACCAATGATTGTAACAGGTATTCCTAGCAAAACAAAATGAATCGCTATAGTAAAACTCAAACCAGTAACCAGCATATATGCTATTTCAACTATACTAGATATTAAAAATATAGTAAGTATTTGGATATAGATGCTTTTCTGAAATTTAATGGAGTATTTAAATAACAACTCTAAAGCAAGTACTTCAACATATCCAAATACTATGAATATAATAATATTGATCCAAGACGTTAAACCTGAATTTATAAGAGTAAAATATAGATTATAGATTGCACCAATGCAAAGCAAGAGTAGAAGTTTTTTTAAGTATTTCACCACTAATCCCCCAAGTACTCTAAAAATTGTTTTTTATATTTTCGAGAAACCGTTAAGTTTTGACCATCTGTTAATTCAATGAGAAATTTTCCATTCAGAGAAGGATAAATTTTTTCTACAACTAATATATTAACAATAAAAGATTTACTAATTCTCACATATAATTTGCTGAACTCTTCTATCTCATACAACTTATTTTTTAGACGCAAAGTGAGATTGTCAGCATAAGCATATACCTTATCACCAATACCTTCAAAATACAGCACATCCTGATAGTCGCATTTTCCTAATATATCTCCATAAGTGTCATCTTGTCTATAACCTACAACGGCATGTTCAGTCTGTTGAATATTATCTTTAAAAAAACTAACAATCTCTTCCTCACCAAAATTTTCAAAAAGAAATGTTATATTTTTCGCTTCTGCTGAGCGTACGTTTAAAGAGACTGGTAAATCAATCCACTCGGACAACATTTTCTCTAATTTAGATATATTTCCAAAGTACTCGTTTATTTTCAAAAAAGCCTCCTAATTAGCCTGCTCCTTTCTCTGTAATAAGATATAGATTCCCAAGAAGCATATAATATAAATAAAGAGAATAGTTACAGATCTAACATCAATACCTTTATTTTCTAACAATCGCCACCCCAGGCGAGCGTAGTTATACGATGGCAAGAAAGTTGCAATCTGAGAAAGAAATTTTGGCATAGCTGCCACTGGCATCCATAAACCACCCAAAAAAGAAAGCACTAAATATGTTATTGTTCCGATTGGTTGAGACAAACTATCTAATCTACCGATTAGCAAGGCCATAATTAAAAATACAACACTTCCAATATTTAGTGTAATTCCTATATTAATCGTTTCAAGTACTCCTAAATTGATTCCTTTATAAAGGTAGGCAACTACAAACATAAGGAATGTAAAAGCAACTGAGATCAACAAATATGAAAATACATGACTAATCACATAGTAAATAGAATTAACTGGAGATACTCTCAAATAAGTATACCATTTTTTTTTTCGTTCATCTGCAATTTTAGTACCAAGGAGATTGATTGCATTCCCCATAATTCCAAAAGCAATCATAGAAATTAAACAATACTCTGACCACGGTACATCGTTAACATTAGCATTTTTAGGAAAAATCGCTGTATATATAATATAAAAAATGACAGGCAAAGCAATGATAAATAATACATATTTGGTATCTCTAAAAACCCTTTTTATATCCAACCATATTAAGAAGAAAAGTCTACTCGCTTGGAACATTTTCTAATACCTCCATAAAATATTGACGTAGATTACTTTGATTCTTTTTTATAATCGAAATAGGAATTTTTCCTATAGATACTACTTCATCTATCATTTGATACTTAAATTCTATTTCAGAATCAGTCTCTTCAAAACTAAATTTTTTAATTACTTCTAATTGTTTTTGAGTTATTTGACTCTTATCTACTGAATACGATGAGCGTTTTTCGATTTTATCCTGAACATTAGTCATTTTACTATCTGAAACTAATAGCCCCTTTGACAAAATAAGTACTCTGTTACAGAACTCAGAAACTTCCTCCATATCATGACTAATCAAGATTATTGTCAAATCCTTACTGAACGAAAATGTGTTTAACGTCTCCCAAAATGCTTTTTTTGATACTACATCCATCCCTACTGTTGGTTCATCCAATATAAGTACTTTAGGATTATTAATTATCGCAGTAGCAAATTGAACTCGCCTTTGTTGTCCACCTGATAAAGAGTCACAATATTTATTCTTCACTGTTCTTAAGTTAACACTATCTAAAACACTTTCGACTGATTTGGAATTGGTTGAAAAGCGCTTCACCATATCTAACCATTCGTAGACCTTCATCTTCTCAGGCATAGAAATTTCCTGCAACATAACCCCAACATCAGATTTAATCTCGAAATTCCTCTTAACCTCCCCAGAATCTTGAGAAAGTATACCTAAAATTATTTTTATTAAAGTGGACTTTCCTTCACCATTCAAACCCAAAAGTCCAATGATATCACCCTTGTTCACAACCAAGTCAACACCTTTTAATATTTGTTTATTTTTGAATGATTTGGTAATATTTGATATTTCAAAAACATTATTCACTTTAATCACCACCCAACATCAAAATTATTTTATTAACAAAATCTCTTTGAACAGAAGTAAATTCGGGAATATTACTCTCAATAAATGAATCTGTCAAATATATTGCGCACAAATCTTCTTTAAATTCCTGCACTCCAGTATCATGATTTTCACGATAATCATAAGCTCTGTAAATAGCAGTTAGTTCATCAATAATATAGTCATAACAATTTGGAACTGTTTTATTTATAGAAATAACGATAAAAAACTCTACATATTCTCTATGATATTTACAAAAGCAAAATGCATAATAAATACCCGAATTCCTCAACTTCTTCAATCTTTTATTAATATGATTCGAAAAATTTTGTAAGAAATAAAAACTAGAAAAGTTGGGAATATCTGAAAATGCTAACTTAATATATGAATAGAAGAAATCAACATCATTATAGCTAAGAACTCCCCTATTTGAACTACTTGTTAATTCAGAGAAATCTGCACTTTTTCTAGAGAAATCTGCACTTTTTTCAATTTGATTAGAGATTGTCATACAACTCATTGAAGATAATACTTTATAAAACCACTCTTTATAACTTTCAAATGGAACATTCTCTCCTAGTTTATAGTTTGTACAAATAATTTTGTTCAACAAATTACTGATGTTAGAGCTAATTAAAGCATTCTCTTGTTTTATTTCTGACAAAGCAAAATAATATGACTCTTCTGAAAACCACAAGTCAGAATCAATAATTTTCATAAGTTCCTGTAAGTCTATGAGCGGGTTAAAAATTTTAAACTTTATGAAGTCTTCTGTTGTCACTGCATCTACGCCTTGAATGTCTTTTTTGAAGAGAAAACTCATAATCATATGTTCCATGATATGAAATCTATCTTTTTCAAAATTAGAGCATACAATATATATAGTACTGTGAGAACTTCTTTCACCTCTTTTTATAGTATAGTATTTCATTTTATTGCCAACTTCCATCTTTGGTAAGGAGTAAACAATTAACTAAGCTCTCCTTAATTCCATCAATCCCTAGTAATTCTTCAACTTTATTATCATCAGTTCCACCAATACATGTGCTAACTAATTTATATTTAGTAGCTACTAGAGAAATATTCTGCAACATTGCTCCTGCTTCTAATAACAAATACCTATACGCCCTTGCATCATATTTAAAAGTCATCCTACTAAAAATAGCAGTAGTAAACAGAACTAGCGAGGTATTCTCAAGATTTTGTAACATCATAATATAGGAAGCAATATAAAAAACATCTTCTTCTTCTGAAATCAATTCCAACGCATTAGAAGATGGACTATAGTGATATAGGCCTTTTTTTATCCTTCCTACATCTTGCATAATAACCCCATATAATTCAAGAGGAAACAATGCTCCCCCTGAAGGAACTACCCTCGTATGTTTATAATTTAATCCATAACCCGACCAAAAAATATCCGAAATAATTTCTTCTGTTAGAATATAATTTGTAACAGGTTCCTTTACTTGTGAGCGTCTATTATACATACAATCCATCAATAGATCTTTTGTTCGATTCTGTAGTTGAACTTTTTCACAGAGGGGGTATTGCTTCTCTCTAACAGAGCTAGCCTTTAAAAAATTTTTATTATTTAGCAAAGTTCTAGATTGGAACATATTCCTCATCAAGTACTGATTTCCATGTTTTGTATTCTGATGAAATAATTGCAATAAATAGTCATCATCAGATAATTTACAAGCATGATAGTTACTAATCATCGTAAATTTAAAATCGTCCATCTTAGCCTCCAATCACGGAAATGGATGAGGAACAGTTGGTTGAGGGTTTCCCAGCTCTTTTTCTGTTCGTAATCCTAAATCAATCAGATTCTTATCAATCTCAGCTAAACGATTAGCTTCTAAATATTTAATAAAATTCGGTTCAATATCTAACATACCTGGTATAATCGTTTTACCAACTAACCAATTTAAAGAACTAAGCTCTTTAGAAGTCACATCTACAAAATAAGCTGCTTTTCCAATCCGTCTTACCGCATCGATAAAATATTCCGCAATTCCTTTATCATTCTCAACAATTAATTCATCTGGTAAAGCGAATCGTTCCCCATTATCTAAAAATGTCAAATGTGTAGACATCCCATCTGACAGATATAATAATGAATGGTCCTGATATTCGTTAATCAATGAATAATCCACAATATTTTCACGTTTGGGATCAAAAATTAATGCAGCATATCCGATAACACTCTGAGAAAGTTCTACTAATGTTTTTTTACAAGCTTCAATCCACGTACGTCTTACACTAGCTCCAACTACACATCCACCATTAGGAAATTTAGCTACACCAAAAACTGCCGGTACATTCCAGTCTAACTCCATTTTATAAATAGAAAACTCAATGTTTGGAGATTTGATATATTTATCAAAAAATACTTTTAGTTCACTATTTTCATGAATATCTATTTTAGGACAAGAAAGTTGCCTACGCCATATGTATTGAAAAGCATCTCTTTCAAAAATCTCTGCAATCCCTTTCCACATACACTGGTCTAAACTTTCTCCACAAGCTGCACCAGTCGAAGTCGTAACCCACGAATTACCTTTGCTTCTATACGTCAAATACACACAATCAATTGGTATTTGAACTTGAGTCGAATCAATAACATTGATAGCATTTATCCAATCATAATTTTCTAATCCATCATCAGCTCCCACATTAAATACTGATGTTAATATTTTTCTGTCTGATTCACAAGTAATTATTTCTGATCTAGGATGTAGACAAGAATATCTCTCGATATATTCTCCAATTGCAGAATTTTCCGCTGACTGTTCAGTAATACCAGCTCCACTGGCATTAAAACCCGCTGTGAAATAATTTCCTCCAAAAGCCATTTTCACATGTACTCTAGGTAGACCTGCAAAAGTTGGTAAATTATAAATATTTTTTATTAGACCATATCTCTCATCTACAAATATCGATCTATGAGCTTTTCTAATTACCATTTACATTTACCTCAAAAATCTGTTTATTCGCCATTTCTCTTGGAAAACAACAACTACAATTTGGATGTTTTAACAAATGATGTTCTTCCCAAATTCCTTCTAACAATTGATAGGATAAAACTTTCTGAGAATTTTCAACTTCTACAGCATCTTTTCTATCACTTAAGATTTGTTTCAATACTTGTATCTCATAAAAAGAAAGCCCTAGATTCAGCATTAGTTCAGGAATAAATTCTTGACTATCAATGTCAATCTTATCAAATTCAGTTAAAATATTTCCATAAAAATTATTATCAACTTCATGAAGACGCATACATTCAATACAAGAAGTATATTTCGGAACAGTATGTGGACCAATAAGAAAACTAAATTGTGAAAATAATAAGCTATCAAATACCTTTCCTGTAGAATATAATTTTCTATTATATTGTAAATACTGTTTTACATTACTATCCCTAGATAAAATCAAACCAAAATCAAAGTTTTCTGTAAATGTTTTTATCTCAATGATATTATAAGTCGTGTTATATTGTTTACAGTAATATTTAACAAGATCTTGGTCACCACATACACCGACAGTAAAATTACTAAATTTACCAGACCCATTTAATCCAACATTATTCAGTTGTTCTTCAATACTACGAACCACATTAAAGGCACCTATAGAATTCAAAAATTTTATTAAACTTTCCCTTAAAGGAATTAAATTATTATCAATATCTTCATGATTCCTGTTTTGTAAACTTTTCCAACACAATTCAAACTCTTTCTGTGGGAAATCTTTCAATTCATAAATATTTGTTCCATCCTTAATATAGATTTTTTCCTCTGATGACATATAATAAGTAATATTTGTTCTCATACTCAAAACTCCCTAATTTATGGATAAAAAAGCACTATAGAATCCAATTGAAAAGCAATGAATCACTATAGTGCTTTATTGACAACTAATAATTGGGTTAAAAAATTAACCACAACAACAGCAACATGGACAGCAGCATAATGTTACACTCCAGTTCATTTGGTCACTAGATAAGAAATCATCTGTATCTAGTTTTTTGACTTCAAAACCTTGTGTTTGAAATTCTGAAATTTCTAGTTGTTCCATAACTTTTTATCCTTGCCAAAATAAGAAAACAAGCCCATAAATTAAACCAGATAGCAATCCGTAAATTGCAAATGTTTGTTTGCAGGGTTTCATATAGGTTTCCTCCTTATTTAAAATTTGTCACCTTTGACATTGTTAGTATAACTCCATCAATAAAATTTATGTTCTTTTGGTCTATAAGTTGCAAAAATCAACATATAAGATGCACAGGGGTTTGGGGATTCTCCCCAAAATAAAATTGAACTATCAGTTAAAAGTGTCAATCTGACCTTTACTGATGTTTCTATTTTAATGATAGTGTGTATACACTGTCTGAGCTCGCAAAGTCCTTTTGATATTTTAAGGACATTTCCGTACTTGATACGGTGCCGTACATTGTCCGTACAGGGAGTTTTCACGACGACATGATAAAAAACGTTGATCAGCATCAGCGTTTTTGCTATCATATTTTGAAATGAGGTCATCAAAATGACTGGAAGATTATCACTTCTTAGCTATTCGTTGCTTGTCTTCCTTCAATTGTTTCTCCACCAATTCTACAAGTTCCTCCATCAACTGACCTAATTTCATCAAATCTTGTTGGGAAATTTTTCCAAACTGGGTTGTGCTTTTAGCGAGGCTATTAATTGCTCTACCAACAAATAATAATCTACCTGTCAGCGACAAATATTCTGGAAAGCTCACTGTCCAGACTTCAAAATCAGGTTTTAATAACTGCTTTCTAGCAAAACGAGAAAAGTTTGAAAAACCATCTTGCTTCATTCGCTCTAACAGTTTTTGATTTTCTTCTTCAGACAAAAAGACTTGTTTAATAACATTCCTAATTCTCTTTTTAACCATTAAGTTCCCTTAGATAATAATTTCCGTTTCTTTTTCTTGTGGTAACGTGTTAACTGCTTTTCATAATTTGAAACTAGCCTTCTGCTATAGTCCATAGCTCTGTAGGCTTGACTATCTTGAGACTGCTCTGCAATTTTAGATAACTGCCTTAAATTATTTTCAATGCGTCTCAGAGAATAAATCATTTCATCAAACTGAGTGTCATCAAATTGAATAAAGAGCGACGTTTCCTTAAAGAGCATCCGACGAGCATAATTAGAGAATGTCACTAATCCTGTATCATCCACTAACTGATTAAGGACTTCATTCTGCGACTCCGTCACATAAAACTTCTTTAAAATAGTTCTGACACGTTCAGACATGACGGACCATCCTTAAATAGCTATCTGCCTGATTAGTATCATATCGTTTCAACTCTTCTACCAGTTCTAAATAATCGGTCAGTAATGCTTCTGATAAGTTCGGAAAATCATTCTCTAAGGCCTGACAAATGATTTCAAGCTGATTTGTGATTTCTCTAATCGAAAAGCTATAGTCCTCTGTCTCACTTTCATAGTCCTTCTTGAGGGCCAGGTAGCGGTCGTACTCCTCTTGTGACTTAAAACCAGCCACTAACATATTCTCTAATTGATAATATACTGTCATCTCTAGTTATCCTCCTAATCTTTCCATAAATCCATAGCTGCTAAGAAATCTTCAGATACTTCCACATTTGAAATTTCCAATGGATGGTAGTCTTTTTCAGACGCTATCACTTGGTCAGCAGTGATAAGTCCTCTAGCTTCCCAATTCGTTAGTATCCCTTTGACGTAACTCATGTTTTGTTTCCTTGATTCAAGCTCAGCTGTTTTCTGAATAGCTAACTGCAATAAGGAATGTTCAACTGTTAATTCCTCTAGTAATACTTTCTCATGTTGGGTTAATTCTCGATGCCATAGCGTTTCCATTAACCAGATATCATCAGTCAGTCGTGATGAGATTGGATCATTATCTAATCCTATCTTATCTTGACTTAACTTATCTTTACCTATCCTATCTTTACTTATCTTATCTTTAATTATATTGAGGTTCCCATCTGGATCCAGACTGGTTCCAACTTGGAGCCGAGTAGTTTGAAGGTAATTGATTAAGCGTGGACCTAGATTTATCTTCTCTAACAATTGATTATCCTTCAGATAATCGATAAGGAGTTGACGATGATTACTAGGTGTGTAACGGTCTGCTTTGATGGTATTCTGCTCAAAGAAATCCTTGATAAAGTAAACCATCTCATTGTTTAACAAGAGTAAATACTGCTTAAGGGTTAATAAATTTAGGCTATCTTCATTGGCGTTAATCATTCGCATAATCGGAAATGCCTCAACAATCCCATCGTCATCCGCATTAACTACCAAGTGACAATAAAGGGCCTGTGCTTCAAGTGGTAGGCGTAGAAAGCGTTGCGTCTGCACCACTGTCTTACTCAACATTCGTCTATTAGCCATGCCCTACCTCATCTTTCATATTGCTTCAACCAACGTGTAACTGCTCGTTTATCGTAAAGAGTCACGCCATCAATGACCATTGTAGGCATTCCTTCTCGTGTCCATTTTTGAATCGTAGTCGTTGAAACATCTAACCAGCGGGATAAGGCAGACATCCGAACCATTGGCTTATAGAGTTCCTTATCCTCTAAAGCACGTGCGATGGCACTACTGACCATCTCGTCATAGTAAGCTCTCAACTGTCTTTCCAATGATTTCGGTAGTTGTACAACTAAAGTGGTTTCATCAGCCATAAGATTACCTCATTTCTATTTCTCAATTAAATAAACTCCGAAAATTTATTTATTATTCATTTTGAATTATATATTCTTTCGGAATTTATATCAACTATTTTTATTCAAAAAGAATTAAATGTGTTATAATACTCTCAAGGAGGTATTTATGACCAATCATATTGCAAAACTGATAGAAGAGAGTGGCAAAAAACTAACTGAGATTAGTTCTGCTACAGATATTGCTTATCCTACCTTATCGGGATACAATCAAGGCATTCGTCAACCCAAAAAAGGAAATGCTCAAAAATTAGCTGATTATTTTGGAGTATCTGTTGCTTACATCTTAGGACTTGACGATAATAGACAAGCGCCGTCAACTATGGACATTATCACAGACAGCTTTAAGGTTTCCGAGATTAGTTCTGTAACACCTTTTAAAAGCGATATGGAGAAGCTGAAGAAAGGAATTGAATTAGGGGAGATTCATTTGTCTATGCCCTTAAATGAGGGCTTCTCAGACGATTTTAGACGCATTTTAGCTCGTTACTTGGTTAATCATGAGGAAGAATTCATGAAAACCTTCACTAAACACATGAATAGTTTAAAACGAGAGTCAGAAATTTGGCAAACTTGGATTCAGACTGAAGAATACCGAATTAGGCAAGAAGATCGACACAAAAAATAAACGAACAGTTTCTCAATTACATAAGCTCCGAAAACTTAGAAATGGAGAACTGTTATGTCTATACATAAATACGAAACAAAAAAAGGATTTTTTTATTACGTTAGCTTTTATATCGGTTTAGATGAATACGGAAAAAAGAAGAGACATCTAAAACGAGGCTTTAAAACTAAAAAAGAGGCTAGGGTATATGAAGCTAGGCTAGAAACTGGTCAACTTTCAGAAGTTCTAAAAGCATCCAAGCAAAATACCAAGATCAGCTATCAGGAACTATATCAAGAATGGTTCCAAGCTTATCAAAATACTGTTGAAGCTACCACTGCTGCAAAGACTAAGGATATATACCGCATTCATATCCTTCCAATTTTTGGTCATAAGACAATTAGTCGTATCAGTCCATTGGAATGTCAAAATTTTATTACAGAAAAATCAAAGACCTTCAAAAATATGAAGCATATCAAGTCTTACACATCTAAAATATTTGATTTTGCCATCAACATGAACTATATTGACAAAAATCCGATGGCTAATGTTATCATGCCAAAAATAAAAAAAGAGAAATCAGAAAACTTCTGGTCTCTTGAAGAATTGCATCGCTTTTTAAAAATCGTAAAAGAGATAGAACCTTATAAACACTTTGCCTTATTTCGTTTACTAGCTTATAGCGGCTTACGGAAGGGAGAACTTTACGCTCTAAGATGGGGAGACTTAGATTTTGATAATAATCTACTAACTATCAATAAGAGTATCGGTAGGATTGATGGTCATGCTATCGAAAAAGGTACTAAAAATAGTTTTTCAGTTCGCTCAATATATTTAGATAGTGAAACCATTGACATCTTAAAGCATTGGCAAGAACTTTATAGGCAGGAACAAAATCAGTTAGCGATTTCAAAAATTGACCTTTCTAATGAGTACATGTTTACCTACTTGACAAACTCGGACCAGATTGAACCTTTACATGCGGACTATCTCAATAATATCCTCAAACGGATTATCAGAAAATACAAGTTAAAACCTATCAGTCCACACGGATTTCGACATACTCATGCTACTCTTATGACAGAAATCGGAATTGACCCAACCAATACCTCTAAACGTTTAGGGCATGCAAGTAGTCAAATGACGCTTGATATCTATACCCATACAACAAAAACTGGAGAGCAAAACTCCATCAAAAAATTTGCGGACTATCTCAATCAAGCAAAATAATATCTCTTGATTGGGATTTTTTCTAGAATAAAGTTTCTAAAGGGTTATCAAAAAGGTTATCACAAGTTCAAAAACATCAAAAAAAGCACCCTGCGAAATCTTCGCAAAGTGCTCTGAAACGTTGATATAACTGGGTATTAACGTTTTGAGAATTGTGATGCCTTGCGGGCTTTTTTGAGACCTGGTTTTAAAAACTTTTGTTTGAATTAATTTCAAAAGCTACTAAAATCAACGTTTTCATGGGTTTTCAGAACTCAAAACTTCATCTAATTTCAACTAATTTCATCTGAATGGTGTGAATTTTACCCCAAAAATCACTGAATTGAGCTAATTTATACCGAAAAAGTTCACAACATTTAAATTATTCGGAAATGAATCAAAAATTAGATTTTAATCCGTTATGATGCCTACATAGCATTTGTAAGTTACCTCGCTCAGTTTTTCCACCTTTACTCCATGGCATAATATGGTCTCCAGCCATTTCTTTATAAGTCCAAATATGGGTCATGTGATCATACTGTTTGTCGGTAATACATACAGGGCAATTAGAGCTATTAGATTTTTTAGTTTCATTTGTCTGTTCTTTATATTTAGACTTCTTATCTGTTTCTGTAAATGCTCGAATTGATAGCAATTTTATCAATTCGGTTTTTTCTTTACTAAGTAAATATTCATAAATGCCTGATTTCTTTGAAACATCACTATCCTCATATAATTCATATAGCCTTTGTTCTATATCAGAGGGATTGTAGGAATTATGGTTCTGTTGCAAATTTTTAAATCTACTATCAAATAAGGTAGAATAATAGAAAAAGATAGCAGGAGGAATGACGATGAATCATTTTAAAGGAAAGCAATTTCAGCAAGATGTGATTATTGTAGCCGTGGGCTACTATCTTCGTTATAACCTTAGCTATCGTGAAGTTCAAGAAATCTTATATGATCGTGGCATTAACGTTTCTCATACGACGATTTATCGTTGGGTGCAAGAATATGGCAAACTACTCTATCAAATTTGGAAAAAGAAAAATAAAAAATCCTTTTATTCATGGAAAATGGATGAAACGTACATCAAAATTAAAGGAAAATGGCATTATTTGTATCGAGCCATCGATGCAGATGGTTTAACCTTGGATATTTGGTTACGTAAAAAACGCGACACACAAGCAGCCTATGCTTTTCTTAAGCGGTTAGTGAAGCAGTTTGATGAACCGAAGGTTGTAGTCACAGATAAAGCCCTCTCTATTACAAGTGCCTTTAAGAAACTAAAAGAATACGGCTTTTATCAAGGGACAGAACATCGTACCATTAAATACCTGAATAATTTGATTGAACAAGACCATCGTCCAGTAAAGAGACGCAATAAATTCTATCGAAGTTTACGCACTGCCTCACCCACGATTAAAGGCATGGAAGCCATTCGAGGATTATATAAGAAAACCCGAAAAGAAGGCACTCTCTTCGGGTTTTCGGTCTGTACTGAAATCAAGGTATTATTGGGAATCCCAGCTTAAATCATAGATACCGTAAGGGATTTTATTCTTTATTTAAAACTTTGCAACAGAACCGAAAATCTTCTTTTAAAGTATTTTCCATCTAAAAAGCAGTATATTTTGAAAAGCTCTGCGCCTCTTAGATGTTATATCAGTAAAAATTAGCAACAGGATTTACTCTACCGTTTACAATAATAAAGACATCTCCCCCCATCAATCAACCACTCTACTGGAGAAATCTATCTACTTATAGTCAATATAATCAATATCTATTTCATTGAAATTAATATCAAACTTCCAGCGAGCTTTTTCCGTCAAAAAAACGAGAAAACTATAACCGTATATTTATCTCTTTTGACTAGTACAAAAGAGATTAATCTTTCCTTTGGAATTGATGATATAATGAATTGAATTGATTTCAGGGGAGTTGAATTTTATGGAAAATCCAAAGTTCATTGACTTTTTTGTTCAAGAAGAAAATATTGTAACTGCCCAGGATAAAGAGATTACTGTTCTACATGTAAATATAGCCGATGATGAAGAAATTCTAAACCAATGGGCTGAGTATTTAAGAGACAATTATTGCTCGTTAGCTGACCTCGATATGCAGCGTGATGGTTTTGGCATCTCCCGAAAGGATTTTTTACTAAATATGAAATTTCCTGATCCTACAGACCGCCTTGGTCCTAGCACTATGTCTGGAGATTTTTCAGAGATATTAATAGCTAGCTATATTGAGTATGTTTTAAATTATGTTGTCCCGAAGGTGAGATACAAACAAAAATTTAATCGAAATACATCCACACAAGGTAGTGATTTAATTGGTTACAAACTTAATACTGTTGGGCAAACTAACAAAAAAGATGAAATGATTGTCATTGAGGTAAAAGCAAGAAATAGCGAATCTGCTCCTGATAATGTTTTACAAAATGCTGTTAATCATTCAGCCAAGGATCTTACACGAATTGGCGAATCTTTAAATGCCTCATACCAAATGTTAAATTATTATGGTAATAGTGACCAAGCTAATTTAGTAAAAAGATTTCAAAATTCCGTTGATCGTCCCTATAAAAGGATCTTTGCTGCTGCGGCTGTCTGTTCAGATAAAGCTTTTTCTAGAGATTTATTAAAAACAGTAGATATCTCCACACATCCAGATAAAGATGTTCAGTTGATAGCTGTACATTCTCCTAAATTTTTAGAATTTATCAAACAAATGTATGTGAGGGCTGCCAATGTTAATTGAAAGTAATTCAAAATATTATTTTATTAATAATAGTGGCGCAAAAAAAACTTGGCTTGTTCTCTGTAAAAAGAGAGGTAAGCCAAGATTTTTTATTTTTTTTTAACTTATTAACGCGACTACCAATGGCCCTAAGACGGTCAAGAGGATGTTGCCGAATGCATAGGCTGGAGTGTAGCTCAGCGCGAAGATACTGCTGCCGGTCTCTTCATTGATGGCGTTCAAGGCGGCGGTGATAGTGCCGGCCCCGGTCAAGGACCCGATATTATCGATCGGATTGAGTTTCAAGACATAATTCCCAAACAGGAGTGTCACCAGATGGGGCACGATGGAGATGATCGCCCCGATCAAGAGGACGCTCCAACCCATTTTTTCCAAAGCGGGAACAAATTCCCGGCCGGCTTGCAAACCGACGACGGCGATGAATAGATTCAAACCGACGCTCTTTAAGAACCAGCGGGTGGAGGCGGGAATATTACCATGGTTGGCATGTTTGTCTTGGTACCAACCGAAGAACAAACCAAGGAATAATGCCCCGCCACCGGTCCCAAGGGTCAATGGGATCGTTCCAAGGGTAATCACGATCGTACCCAGTAAGATTCCCAAGACGATCCCGATAGAAAGGTAACTAACATCGGTTTCGGCACCATCGATCACTTCATAACCGAGACTTGGCAGGACTTTTTGGATCGCCCGCTGCGTACCCATGATGGTGATCCGATCATCGGCTCTTAGCGTCGTCAGATCAGTGATTGGTGCGCCATTGCGTTCGGCTTTAGTGATCAACACACCGGCGTCGATCAATTCTTCCACCGCATGATAATTGAAGACTTTGGTCAGCATCACCGTTGGACTTTTCAATTGGATTTTGCGGTAAGGTTTGCTTGGTAATTCTTTGATCGTGGGATTTTTCGCCATGAATTTCAAGAATTCATCAACATTGCCGACGATCACCAAGTAATCATGTTCTTGGATTACGACATCAGGGGTCGCGTCAAACAACTGTTGGTTACGGACGATCTCTTCTACGATAAAACGGCCTTGGTACATTTTTTCAAATTCTGCCACCGTTTTGCCGATGATCGGCGCGTTTGGACCGACATCAAAGACCCGCAAATTGATACTGCTGGCTAAAACAGAACTGCCTTGGCCAGTGAAGTCCAATTTTTCCATCATTTTTTTGGTTTCTTCTTTAAGGTTGATGCCTAAGATCATGGGGGCGATATTTTTCAAGAAGATCAAAACCCCTACCGTCCCAAAGACATAGGTCAAAGCGTAGGCGATGGCGATCTCCGAGGTATAGGTATTCTTCAAAGCTGATGAAATATCCAGCCCATTGATTGCTGAAGTCGCGGTCCCGATGGTAGCGGACTGGGTTAAGGCACCGGAAATGATTCCGGCAGCTTCCCCGACACCGACTTTGAATACTTTAAACAAGGCCAGCGCGACCCCTAAACCAACGGCGGCAAAGAAGACACTTTGGATCACGATCTTCAGTCCGGTTTTCTTCAAGCTACGAACGAAGGCTGGACCAACTTCATAACCGATCGTGAAGATAAAGAGGTCAAAAAAGATATCCTTAACTACCGGATCGATTTTGAAGACGCCGATTTGGCCGATCAAAAGTCCCACAAGCAAAACCCCAACGGTCGAACCGAGAGAGAAACTCTTGATCCGGAATTTACCAACTAGATAACCTACCGCCAAACAAAGGAAGATCGTTAAGGCGGGTGTATTAAGCAAAAAATCTGTGACTGCTTTCATCTCTCATACCCCCTTAAGCTTTCTTGTAGGCTTCGTGGTATTCCGTTAAAAGTTCCAGGACTTGTTTCCCGATCAAGCGATAGTCTTCCGTTGGCAAGTTGGCTTCAGAGACCCGCAAGTCCCCAGCAGCGGCGCCAAATCCGACACCATCCATCAACACAACGCCATTCTTTTGCGCCAAATTCAATAAGAAATCGACTTGTTCGAAGTTGTTTTGCAAATATTCCCGGAAGTCTTTGCCATAGTGTTTTTCCGCTAGGCTGTAAACATCGATCAAGGAATAATATTTCGCGTTTTCCGGACTGTCATCTTTGGGCACACCCAGTGATTCAAAAAGATCGGTATAACGAGTGTCGACTAATTTTTTCGAGCTTTCGATATATGGATCCGTTTGGTCGCGATTGACTAAGTGGGTCAAGGAGAACAAGACTTCCATCATTTGTTGCGGCGTGGATAAACCAGACGTATGATACAGACCGATCGAGCGGCTGTCAGCTACCATCCGATCGATGAATTTCATTTTTTCCGGTTCCAATGTGACTAAGCTGTAGCGTTTGTGTAACGCTTTTTTGTTGTCATCAGAAAGTCCGGCAATCAGTTTATCAAAGACATTATCTTGATGGACCCCGATCACGCCTAAACGCCAACCCGTCGCGCCAAAGAGTTTCGAGAAGGAATAAACCAGCAAGGTATTGTGAGGTACCATACTATAGACGGTTTGGAAATTATCCACGAAGGTCCCGTAAACATCATCGGTAATGATCATCAAATTCGGATTTTTTTCCACGGCTTTTTGGATCTCTTTCAAAGCTTTGTCGTCAAAGGCTTTTGAGCCAGGGTTACTAGGATTGACGATGAAGAAAGCTTTGATGGATTCATCTTGCAATTTATCGATGGCTTCCGGTGAGATCTGCCAATTATTTTCTTCCGTTGAACGTAGATCGATCTCCACCATTTCGTAGTCGTTCAACTCAGGGATTTGTAGATAAGGCGTAAAGATCGGTGTATTGATAGCGATCTTGTCACCGGCCTTGATCAATTTGTTTTCTTTTAGGGAATTAAAAATATAAACGATCGCTGCTGTTCCACCTTCTGTTGGGAACAATTGCGTTTGGTCGGCTAGAGTGACACCGTTGTATAAAGCGGATTGGAGATATTGATTGATAATGACTTCTGCATTTTTCAAGACCCGACTTGGGACCGGATAATTATTCCCGATCACGCCGTCCACCCATTCCTTGACGACTTCATCCTGATTCAACTGTAGATCATCTTTCACATAAGCCAAGGTATCCATCAAAAATTGATCCGTCGCGTTTTTCTCTGGCTCTAAGAAAGCTTCAAAACGTTCCCGGATCCCTGCCAGTTCGGTATAACCCGCCAGGTCACCTTGATCCATCGTCCGCTCTGATTCTTGGATCCCGAATTCCACGATCCGTCCAAAAGCTAAGCGCGCTTTTTTATTGATCCAGTTAGGATTTCCGCGACCAGCGTTCAAGAAGATATTACTTTTCTGATTCTTTTGCGCCAGCTTCAACATTTGGTTACTGATCTCAAAAGCGCCGAGATTTTCTAATTTTTCTTCACTTTGCTTATCCAAATCAAACACATCCTTTTCTTTTTTTCGTACAAATCCATACTACTATAAATGAAAAAATCATGCAAACGATAACGCTTGAAAGAATTGATAAAAACTTGATTTATCACTATTTTTAACGAAGTCAGAAACCATATTAAAAAAAAGTTCAGGCGAAATCAAAAATGTTTGAATATGGTGTTCCACTTGAAGAACATATTCAAGTAGAATA
>UMGU01016534.1_pt1 | contig 17600 bp, 4 predicted proteins | sample 1965331 | NCBI WGS metagenome assembly UMGU01 (sample SAMEA4836078, study PRJEB28245) | human gut metagenome | biome: gut microbiome; material: fecal sample | place: Denmark | collected 2008
TGCCCATTCGTTAAATTTATCACATCATACTTGGTTCTATTCTCTCACAAAATCCGACATTTTACAAGCATATTTTTTTGATTTTTGCCCCCTAAACTTTGGTCTCTGAACTTTACCCCAACCGGCTCCTATGCCTTCATCCTCTTCATGATATGAAGATAATACACAAAGAAAATGATTCCTTTTACAATACTTGAAATAGTCAGTGCCCACCAAATGCCGTTCAGTCCCATGGCTGTTCCTCCCAGAATCACGGCAAGCGGAATGCGCGAAGCTGTGAGGATAATGGTTATGACAGATGCCTCCATCGTCTTTCCCATGCCGGACAGGGCGCCTACGGTCATCAGCTCCACGCACATGAACATTTCCGAAAAACCAATAATCCGAAGATAATCAGCTCCGGCCGGTATGACCTCTGCCTCATGAATAAACAGGCTGAATATGGGCGCCGCTCCAAATATGAGAAGGCAGGTGGTAAAAATGCCCCATATAAACATGATGGCAGATGCTGTCATGTAACCTTTCTTTACCCGCTTCAGGTTTCCCGCGCCATAGTTCTGCCCGACAAATGCATTGATAGCTGTCCCAAAACCATCTGCCGTCATCCAGGATATGGATTCAATCTGGCCGCCTACTCTCTGGACTGCAACCGCCGTATCCCCCCATGCAGTGACGAACCTGGTAAGGACCATAGAGATTCCGCAGTACAGCATACTCTGAATTGCTGCCGGAAATCCAATCCTTACCATGGTTTTAATATTAGATAAAGGAGTGGGAATCCAAACCCGCATCTGGGATGCCAGTACAGGGTCCCTTCTCATAGAAATAACCAGGACCAGAGCCACGATGAACTGGGCTGTCACCGTTGCAATGGCTGCACCGGCCACTCCCATGCCGGGAATTGGCCCCAGGCCGAAGATAAGCAGCGGATCCAACACAATATTGGCTCCCATGCCGATACAGTTGGCCACAAAAGGAGTTCTGCTGTTGCCGGAAGCCGTATAAAGACCCGTCAGTGTCTGTCCAATAAATGCAAAGAGAATAAGGCCGCATGCGATTCTCAGATACACAATTGCATCTTCCACCACCAGGTTTGAATTAAGATGGAAAAAGTCTATCAGAGGCCCTGCAAAAAGATTTGTTATGATTCCATACACAGCAGCCAGCACCAAAGCCAATTGCAGGGCTCCCTTTCCGTACTGGACCGCCTCCCTGCGGTTTCCTTCTCCATAGGCATGGGCAGACTTCACCTGGCCTCCCATCCTGGCCAGGGTTGCAACGCCGGAGGACAGCCAGGTATACATGGCTGCCGCACCAACCGCTGCCACCGCATCGCTTCCCACCATACCAATCCAGGCCATATCCGTCAGATTATACGCAGTCTGGACCAGAGACGTGGCCATGATTGGAAGGGCCAGCTCAGTCAGAGATGTGAGTATATTTCCATTTAGTAAGTCGATATTCTTTTTCACTAATGCCACCTATTGTCATCGTATTTGCATAAAGCTTCTATTACTATACTATCTTTCTGCTTTATATGCAATATACATGGCGCAAGGGTCAGCGTTAACTTTCTGTATTTGACTTTTTTGGTTCTTCTTGGTGTAAGTGAAAAGTCAGCCATACTGAGAGATTCCGTTACAACAGATCCCTCTCCTGCATAAAACCCGAAAAAACACCGGCTAACATCCTCTAAAAATACTTATTACGGATGTCACATACCGCGCAGCAGCGCCTGCACAATCAGATATTGGTCTTTGCCATAGCAGGTCGAAAGCGTTATAAGCTTCTCATCCCCTCCCGGAGTGATTCCTGTTTCATAGAGGGACGCTGCCCCCATCTTCTCAAGATAAGGCAGCCACTCTTCTTCCATAAAGTTAGTGCCGTAGGCTCCGGCATCGCTCTGATGGCGGATCTGACATGAAAAAACAGGACATTCCACCCACTTTCCCCTGTAAAATATCTGTATAACAGGGTTTTCCCGGAAAAAAGCTTCCTCACCATATTGTTTCAAACCTGCAAACATGCTTCCGTCCTTCATATTATGTCCGTACAGCACCGTATTGTCCACAGCCAGGGGAACAGCCGAGGAATCGGCAAAAACACAGCCTGTTATATGCTGTTCCTGATAAAAGTTATGATTCAGATAATACTCATTATCTTCATGCCTCACCACCGGGTAATCAATGTTAGTTCCAGGTACAGCCAGCCAGAACTGGTATTCCGGATTGATGGAAGCAAGGGCTTCTTCATTTAAAGGAGATTTCCCATCAGGACTTTCCTCATCCGTTTTTTTCTCTGCGTCAGAATTTCTCCCTCCGCCAGCACCTCTCCCCTCACCAGCTTCTCTTTCCTCACCAGCCTCTCTCCCCTCACCAGCCTCTCTCTCCTCACCAGCCTCTCTCCCCTCACCAGCTTCTCCTTCCTGCCCCCTTCCATATGCCTCGTCCTGCACCATACCATATATTCGGCGCCCATCGGCATAATCCATTCCCATCTTCACCAGAAAATGCATGCTGAACACAACGCCCGCAAAAAACATGAACATAACCGCCGCCATGCCATAAGGTCTGGTATTCTTTATCATAGCCAGAACCATAGCTGCAATCAATGCCACAAAACAAATCCCGGCTGCAGGCACAGTTACTCCCATGGAAAAAAATGGCTGTACATTATTTTTAATAACATACCTCTCATCAATCCCCGAATCTCCAATCTGTCCGCTCTCTTCATCCCCTTTGCTGTCATTCAAAAATGCGTTCCGGCTTACCTCCCCTCCATAAACCGCAGTGCAGTCCGCGACCATTTTGCGTCCAAGTGCTGTCAAATTCCGGCATAGCACTCCATCACTTTCATATACCCCGCCATTCCACTGAAATTGGTCAATTCTATACGCTTCTGAATCCAGGCCTGCCTGTCCTAAAATTTCTGTCTCATAGTCCATCAGGCTCTCCCTAATCTCCTCCTTCTGTGTTTCAATCCTCACACCGCCAACTTCATAAAAACCTGCATCATAATCCCTCACCTTTAAATCCAGCCGAAATCCGTCCTCCCAATGCTTATCAGAAAAATGATAACTCACAAGGGGCAGAAGGACATTCCGCTCCTTTCCCGATATCTCGTCCCTGGCCAGTACCCAGGCGGTTTGCGGGACAGGTTCTATGTTTTCCATGGAGGAATATACTATTTTCCCTGAGACAGATATACTATCTGTTTCCTCCGCCAGAACATCAAAAGCCAGATAAACTGTTACGGGTATCAAAACCAGAATAAATATCACCCATTTCCTGCCCTTACTCCATTCCCTCTTCTGTTTCATACACAGACACATACTGAAGCCCGCCATACATAAAACTGCCATTGCGGCGGCCGCTGCCACGGGCAGGTCGTCTCCGGTCCTTACTGTATCCCTGGGACCGGATCCAAAATGATATGTCCCTTTTCCAAACCGGCTGCCGACTTGATACACAGCAGTAATACTTCCAATTTTCCTGACCGGCGGTTTTTCCTTCCAATTATATATGGTTACGCTTCCCTGCATCACTGCTTCGCCCTGTATTCTCCCCTCTGCATCCATCGTAAACTCATATACCTTATCAGACCTCTCATACCCCAAAGGGGCTTCTGTCTCACGAATCACATACAGGCCCGGTGTTGCCAAACGGCAGGTAAATGTACCATCTGCTCCGGTTACGGCTTCGGTTATAGTTCCAGCCGCAGATCCGTTTATCCCCTTGCCCGTATTCTCCGGCTCCTGGTCCCAGACACGGTTTTCTCCCTTCCCGATCCTGAATTTGGCTCCCATAAGAGGCAGACCGCTGTCTCCATCCAGCTTTGTAACCGTAAATTCCAGTTCCTTGTCCACAACCTCATATGCGCCCCTTATGACATCACTTCCATTGACGGTAAAACTGAATATGCCGGGATTTAATGCATATCCGCCCGGCGCCTTTGTTTCCCGGAAGGTGTATGTACCATTGTCAGGCCTTCTTATGCGGAATGTTCCTGTACTGTCGCTGACAGAGGTACCGATTACACGGCCCGTCTGGTCATAAAATGTAAATTCTGCCCCCTGGAGTACCTTTCCTGAAACATCTGTTTTCTTAAATGTAATGTACTCTGCCTTTGGTCTCGGCCTGTTTCCCCCGCCTCCGCCGGATGAGGATGCTGTCTGGTTCTCAAACCTGAATACCTGAACCATGTTATGCAATTCATTTCCGGCCTTCTGGTCCATCTCCGGTCCTTCTGTCCCTGACCATTCTTTTACCACGATTTCCCTGTCCTCTGTTCTCTCATAGCCGGATGGGGCCTGAAGTTCGTGGATGATATATGTGCCTGGTTTCAGACCGTAAAACTGCTGCCCCCTTCCCGCCTCGGATGTCCACTCCCGAATCACCCTTCCATCAGACTTATCAATGAGCTGCAATCTGGCGCCTCCCAGGAGTTTTCCTGTTTCTGCCGACGTCTTTTCCACATCTATAATGGTTGTATAATTGCGCATGACCAGATGGGGAATCCCGGTCATACCATCACTGATAGTAAACTCAATGGGCGTTTCCTGCAGTTTATATCCCTCCGGCGCCTTCACCTCAATCAGACGGTATTGTCCTTCACTCAGGTTCTTTGTATAATGCCCCTGCCTGCCGCTAACCCATTCCTCCGCTGTCTCCCATCCGGATTCTGTCCTGCGTTCGATTCGCAGCAGCGCGCCTTCCAGCATTTCCTCCGTATCTCCGGACAGCTTATCCGTGATTACCCGGTTGGAATCATTGGTGGGGTTATATTCCCAGACAATGAGGTCTGTCAGTTCATTCCTGTAATGAAACTGGAACTCATATGGTTCAAGTGTCAGCATGTGTCCTGGGGCTGCCTTTGTCTCACTGCACACATAGGTATAAGGTTTAAAATTCCCATCCCGGTCCATGTATCCAATGGGTTGCGGTTCAAACTGCGCCTGTCCCAGCTGGTCCGTGGTCACGGTACCGCATATGGCGCCGGTTGTCTGGTTCACAAGGCAAAACTCAGCTCCCTTTAATTTTTCATCCGGCTTATCTGAGTCACTTTTTATGATACGGAGAATTCCATCCGGAATTTCATCTGTCATTTCTGTTTTTTGCAGGACCTGGCTGTCCGCAATGGTAAAGGGAATATCTACAGATTGCAGGAATCCGTACGGGGTTATTATCTCCCTGAGTATATAATCACCTTCCGGGATATACTCCAGTGTATGGGGTTTTAAATCTCCCGGCTGGAAACCGGCAGGGATAAGCCCCTGTTCCCCATCCTCCTCCGTATATCTTCCGTCCAGCCCCGAAATCCATACCGCCTCTATATCCTGATATTGTCCGTCTTCTGAGGGCTGGTGGAGCACAAGAGGTATTTCCGATACATTTCCCTTTTCATCCACCGGATACACAGCAAGTTTTGCACCGTTTACCTCCTTGCCGCCGGTAATATCCACCTTGGAAACCTCCAGCTTAAGAGGCTTATCCCCCATCTGAAAATATTGTATCTCTTCTAAGTGTCCTGTTTCTTCTATATTAATAAGTATAGGGTTCGCTGTGGCATAGCCCTCGGGATTTTCTGTCTCTGCCAGCACATAATTTCCTGCAGGCAGATATTCCAGACGCACGGTACCTTGCTCTGTATAATAATACCGTCCCTGGTATGTGCCGGTAATCTCCCGGAAGTCATAATCATACTTCATAATTGGATGATTTCCGCCTGCGTCCGGGACCACGCGGCCAGTTGCTGCCACATCCTGCCCGTCCTTATAGGTAGCGGCCCGGAAGGTGAATATCCTTCCTGTCTCATCGTACCTGGGAATTCCATGTTCCAGCACCGGAAATCCTTTTTCATCCAGTATGGGCCGGTATAAAGTCAGGTATGCTTCGCTGTCCCCGTAGATTACATCGCCATTTTTTGTGTCGTATTTCAGAATATCTATGGATGTAAAATCATCCTCCATCTCAAAGCTCTGTACATCCCCTGTTTCCAAAACGTCAATATTTACGGCCTCAGACTGGACATACCCCTGTTCATAGGGAGAAATGGTTTCCTCCAGCACGTAATACCCAACAGGAATGTGGTCGATCCAGTGAGGCTTAGTTGTCGTTGCCGGCTCCCCATGTTCATCCAATTTTATATTTCCGTCATCATCGTACTGATATCCGCTAATCCATGAAGCATAGACCTGGCCTTTTCTGTATGTGCCGTCCTGTTCCCTGTGAGGGCTGCCGTCACTGTCCAGACCGGCCCGGTACAGGGTCATGACTGCTCCCCTTATTTCCTTCTGCGTCCGCACATCCAGCTTCGCAAATGCGGTCTTGGTAAATTCATTCTGCAGGAAATATTTCTGCACCTGGTCTGTATCCTGAATTACAAGCCCCATATACATGGCCTGGATATATCCCTGGTCATAGGGAACTCCCTGCTCTTCCAGTATATAGGATCCAAAGGGCAGGCGGGCAATCAAATGTCTGGCGCCGGAAGTTTCCTGAGTTCCATTAGAATCCATACTGCTGTCTGTTGTCCAGGACTCATCCTTTGTCACTACATTTCCGCTTATATAATAGATGGGCAGGCCATTCTCATCATCCACAGTTGTTTTGTTGTCATAGATGGTTTGTCCATTTTCATCTTTTAATACCTGTATGGATTTGACCAGTATCTTATTTCCCTCATCATCCGCCGTGTATGCCAGCATACGGCCATAATCATCATAGACATATGCCATGCCGGTAACGGAGTCCGCAAAGCACAGCGGATTTCCTTTTTTATCCAGTACCAGCAGTTCGCCCGTATCCGGGTCCTCCCTGGTATCCACCTGAGTCAAATCATGGAAATACAGATTTACAGGGTCATTATCCACAATAACAGCATCCCATACATCCCACGATGCTGTATGTGTTTTCACGGCACCGCCCGGACTGTTTTCCTCTCCAACCACGCGTATTTCCTTATGGGTACCGGTATTTGTGTCCGTGATCCTCGTTACCTTGCCGTCCTTGACAGAAGCGCTTACCCCCTTATAGACATGTTCCCCTGTTTTTTCAATTTCCATGGCATGGTACAGGGACAAGACTGCGCCGGATACGGAAATGTCAAACCGGATTCCCCTGCCTGTAAAGGTACCGTCCAGCCGGTACAATGGTTTTACACCGGACATTGCCTTAAGCTCCTTCTCCGTACCCTCCACTATATGTTCTGAGTATTCGTCAAATGACTTGGTAACGTATCCATCCCACTGCATTGTCTTCAGATTGTAAGCAATATCCCTTACATCCCCCCGTTCCTCCAGCTTCTCTTTACGGCCGCTTACCTTATAAACCAGCAGATCTCCGGCATCATTTACCGTAACATCCGTCTCAAAACCTCCGCTTGATTCCACCCTGCCCTGGTCATCGGTCTTCTGAAGAATATTCTGGTTTCCCACCAGTGAATCCCCGTCCTCCACCTTGTGAATTTCCATCCTGGAAGGATAGTCCTCCACCTTTATCCGGCTGACCGTACTGGTACGGACTTTATTGGTGCTGCCGGCCACCGGAATGGCGTACTGGTATCTCACAGCTGTTTCCTCTTCCCACCCATCCGTGGTTCCGTCTGCGTTTCTTCTTTCCCTGTAAAATGATACGTTGTCCGCATATACTTCAAAGGCCACCGGACGGCTCTTCCCATATCCCTTCGGGGCCTGAATCTCTACCAGCACATAGACGCCTGCCCCCAATGGTTTATATGTCTCTATGTATCCCACGGGTACCTTTTTCACCTGACCGTCAACGACCAGTTCCCTGATGGTGGAATATGCCCTGAAAACTCCTGTCTCATTTCCCTCCTGGTCTTCCTGCCTAATCAGCTGGCTTTCATCATACTGGGGAATCCCATCCTTATCCAGGCGCACAGGCAGGTCGTCCGTGCTCCCATTGTTCTTACCTACTCTCGGATACAGGATCCTTCTTCCGTCTGCATCCGCCACAGGATTTCCCTGCCAGTCCACCGCCTCGCCGTACAGCACATTTCCGGACCCTGTCACGGTGCCCATTCCCTCTTTTTCCACCTCTCTCTTGGCCGCATATATTTTAAACAATGCACCGTCATGAATAATGGAATCACCTGTCTCGGAATCCAGTTTCTCAATACGGAGTCTGGAATTAAAATACTCATCTTCAAAATCCTCCTGGGCAAACGCCACGAAATTAAAATCCCGGCCATTTCCGGAGGGAATCAGCGTCTCCACATTTCCTGTGTCCGGGTTAATTCTGTCCACCGCAGGGGGAAGCACGGTCCACGGAACCAGCATAGAGGCAAATTTGCCGTCAACAGCGGTCTGCATCCCTTTCATCGTTGCCACCTGGTCCCTGACCTCCCATTGTCCGTCCTCTGTTTCGTAGCCGTCGTAGATTACCCCGTCCATTATTCCGGCATCCTCGCTCTGGGAGGTATATCCGGCATAATATCCCTTTACAGTATCATTTCTGCCATCCATGTACTCTTCTTCATAGGGAGCATGGGACGTCAGGCTGCGGCCCGGCCGCATATCCTTGTCCAGACCATATTTATATATCTCAAATTTTCCATCCTGCCCATTGGCCTGTATGATGTGGGTCTCCTCATTAAAGCGTATCTTATATTTACGAATCAGGTCATCCGGTGTGTCTGTACTGTCATACCGGAAATAAGGACTGCCTGTCTGGTAATTGACATCTGTTTCCCCTGTGCCTTCATCCTGGCCGATATCCGGCACAAAGGGAAGGGTTATTTCCCTGGGATAGTCCCTGGTAAAATGCCGGTTAGCCAGCTCCCGGTCCACATCCGCGGGAACCTGTTCCACAATGACGTATGTGCCGTAGGCAAGCATGATGGAATGATTAAAATAATCGTCCTTCCCATTCCTGGTATTGCATTGCAGCGTGGTCACATCACCATCCGCCCCTCCGTCTGCATCGCTGTCCCAGGCAATAGCCAGCCTGTTATCCAGTCCGGAAAAAACAGACAGATAGCTCCCGGCCTCATCCGCAGCCCGAAGGAGGGCCTTTTCGTAGGCTGTATCGCTGTTAAGCCCAGGTTCCGCTGTAAGAATTTCCGCTTTATAAGCATCTATATCATAGTAGTCCACAGCAAACTGCTGTATTGCCTCCTGGGGCTTTTTCCCTTTTTCCACCTGCACTGCCGCGTACATGGCATCAAAGAATTTCGTGTAGTCATAGCTTCCGTCCTCTTTTGTTTCCAACAGCCGCTGCCCGCTTCCATCCCTGGGAGGAAGAAAAATTTTCTGGACATCTCCTTTGAAATCTGCTGTCCCTATATCTTCTGAAATGATATTGCCGGCACTGTCCACAAAGATATTTTCCAGGTTACTTTTCAGATATGCCTTGAATTTAAACTGATTCAGCAGCTTTGCGCCCTGGGAACTGCTGCCTCCGTTAAACAATCCCAGCAGCACGGTCAGCGGGTCGTTGTGGACAGCTCCGTACGTATTTACTCCGTCATAGGATGACTGGGAAATATCTTTTGTGACCTTTACGGACTGCTTTATAACTCTCTGCAATACCTGCAGCGGACTGGAACCAGTGCCCGCTTCCTGTACCGGCTGATTCTGCCCTGGATAATTCAATGCCTGGAATACAACATAGCTTCCTTCATCCACCGGAGGAACCGCAGCCAAGGCGCTTACCCCGGCTCCTGCTATGTCTGTCAGATACTGGCTGTAAGGCAATTCCTCCCCTTCCCAATCAATGGCCTTCTCTCTTGTCACTACCCGGAATTCCGTATATTCCGGCTCCGTCCTGTCCTTCCAGTCTATGGTATTTTCTACATGAACCGCATAGTTTCCCGTGGCCCAATCATAGACAGCAGAAACCGGCTCAGGCTTATCTATTTCGTATGTCTCTGTCCTGTCCTCATACTCATAGACCCGCTCCAGGAGAGGAATGGGATTTCCCTCTCTGTCAAGGACAATATCCCCTTCGCTGTAAGTCTCATACAGCGGCTGATACACGGTTTCGGCCGCAGCTTCTATATCACTTCCAAAAGGAATGACCTGGTTTATTTCCCTTTTTTCTTTTATTGATGCAACGGCGCTTTTCAGGCTGTATTCACCCTTTTGATACTCAATCCAGTAACCAACCTTCCCGGCAGGCCCCCCTGACACCTCTGCTGTCTTTCGGACATACAGCTTACGGTTCACAAAATCATAAACCGCAGGGAAGCCGGCATGGCCCAATGAATAATCGTGACGAAGCAAGGCAAAAAAGCTGCCCTCCATCTCATATATATCCTCCACATACCCGCAGTCAAAGAAGTTATGGACTGTGTACCAATCCATGATTTCCTCTGCGGCCTGAGCATTGGTCTGACCCGAAAGCCGGATTTGAGTCCATGGCGAAATGTCTGTAACCGGTCTGTATCCAAGCTGTCCCAACATGCCGTTAACCTGTTCTGACAGATAATTGGGTTCAATGGCCTGCCCCCATTTACTCATATCAGCCGGTACAGCCATACCGCTGGGATATGGGGCTGTCCGGAAGCGGTAGGGCAGAGTCTCCCCATAGGGAGTCCGCTCCCCCGTGTCACTGTCTGTAGCAGTATCCAGCCGGATAATGGGATTACCGTCAGCCCCTATCTTATACTCCCCTCCTTTTGCCGTCTGATAGACAGGCCTGCCCTGCTGATCTACTTTTGGCTGAAGAGAACTGCCCAAAACCGCCTTGTACGTCTTTGTCTCTGTCCCGGTCCTTATTTCATAAAATTCCGCTCCCTGTGGATATCCGGTCAGGATGATATCATATCCATTTTCAGTTTTATAGCTCTCCACTATAAAATCATTCCAGGAACCGTCTGCATCCATGGAATTATAATCAGACAAACCTCCTGATATACGGGCCTGCCCGGCCTCATGGATCCTGTTTACTATATCCTGGGTGCGGTTGCTCTCCTTTAAGGAAATGCCGTTGACAGATAACTCATACCCCTCTGACCTGCTAAGCTCCATCACATAATAACTGCCCATAATAAGGGGCCGCCCAATCCACTGGTCTTCATTGGAAAGCACATAATCAGGATAAACAACTGTACCAAATCCTTGGGCTGAGGAGGTGACAGAGGAACCATTATATAGATTCTCAGGTCCGGTGGCGTTCTCCGGTGCGATTATAGTTCCATCATCACTCAGCCGGGTACCTGGTTTCTCCGTGTACGCCAGGAAAGAGGCATTTCCCTGTTTATCCGTGGCTGCTACGGCTGTCAAATCATTCTGATTATAAATAGTGCCGGATTTTCCATCCGGGTGAATGATATCCTGGGCCGCAAACAGTCCATAGACAGCGCCCTCCAGCGTGGCATCCCCCTGGGTCAGTCCATAACTTTTATCCCCGTCCGCGCGGTACAGCTCCAAATCTCTTTTATTGATATGCAGCCTGCCCTCTGTCCGATGGTCCCACACCTTAAAGGTGTAAAGAATCGTATCCGGTTCCCCATAAGCCGATACATCCAAGGCTCCCAGATCATCGTCCATAAATGACGGCAGGGATACTGATATGGTGTCGTCGTCATCCTCTTCTCCGGAAAACAGGGATCTGATAAACCGCACTGCACGGTTTCCTTCCTCTTCAGGTTCTTCATCTCCGTTCCCAGTGTCTGCCTGGAAATACGCAGCCATGCCAAAGGACGGTGAAATAGGATTTCTGGCATATTCGTATTCTTCATAAATTTGGCTTTGACCTCCATCCTCCTCATCCCCATCATGTTGACTGGTGCCGTCCTGATTTTCTATATGAGAATTCCCTTCAGCCTCATCCCGGATATCCGCAGTTTCTGTGGTGCTGTCTTGTATCTCATGCTTTTCCTTGTCTGTGGTGTTGTCTGCGGTGTTGTCTGCGGCGTTGTCTGCGGTGTTGTCTGCGGCGTTGTCTGTACAGTTTTCTGAGCTGATTTCTATATTGATTTCTGTGTCTGCGTCTGCTTTACCATTTGTGTCTTTATTTATTTCTTCATTCATTTCTTTTTTTGTATCTTCATCTGTTTCATACTTTATATTTTCATTTGCCGTATCTTCTGGTTTGTTTTGGGGATGATGTTTGGAATTAACTGTGTGTTCTTCTGATGAAATGCCGGAAAATAGAATGGTTTTTCCATGGCTTGATTTTAATAGAATAGGGGATGCGGACATGGAATATGATTGGACCTGAAGGTTTCCGCTTTTCTGTTCTTCCTTCTTTTGGCTCCCACTGTCTTGATCCTCCCTATATGAAGTTTCATTTTTCTGACGGCTGTCTCTTGTTTTTTCACTTATAGAACCGTCGCTTTTTGGGCCTCCACTCCCGGTGCTCTCTGGCTCCGCTCCTTCACTTCCGGAATTCCCGGTCTCTGACCCTGCGCCTTCACTCCCGGTGCTCTCTGGCCCCGCTCCTTCACTTCCGGAGTTACCGGCCTCTGGCCCTGCGCCTCCACTCCCGGTGCTCTCTGGCCCCGTTCCTCCACTTCCGGAGTTCCCGGTCTCCGGCTCTGCGCCTCCACTCCCAGAGTTCTCTGTCTCTGTTTCTCCCCCTTCGGAGTTTCCTGTTTCTGGCCCTGCGCCTCCACTTGCGGAGTTCCCGGTCTCTGTTCCTCCGCTTTCCACATCCTCTTTGTTGCCATTTTCCGGATTTTTTTCCGTCAGCTCTCCATCTTTCTCCTCCTCACCTTCCGGATTTCCATTGCCGTCCTCATCTTGTCCTCCGTCTCCGGATGTATCTTCTTCCTCTCCCTGTGTTCCATCTCCAGCCTCCTGATCTCCCGCACTGCCGGAAGTATTTTCCTGGTCCCCGAAAATGCCGCCGGCAGCTGCTCCGTCCGCAGGAATCGCCGGTTTCTTTTTTTCCTTCTCATCTCCCCATAAACTGAATATGCTGCGCTGTTCCCCAAGCTCCATCTCCTGGGCATCCGGAACCGGATATTTGTAAGCTCTTCTTTCCCTCATTGCCGCCACGTAAGTGTACACAGGCTCCACTGCCTTTCCCACAAAAGAGCCTGGCCTGTATACAGCTGGCCGCGCGCTTCCTCCCGCCTGGGCGGCTGACAGTACAACCGTTTCTATCTCCTTGTCATCGTTGTGCAGTCCATGGAGAATATATCCTGTCCTGGCTGTCTTTTCCTGCAAATGGTAACTGTATTCCAATTCTATGAACCGTTCATACGTCTCATCCCGATCCGCCAGCATGGCTTCCATAGCCGAAGTGTCCTGTTCTCGGTTGTCCTCATCATTGTTCAGGGCATGGAAATCACAAGTGGCTGCACACAATTCCTGTTCTGCCCTCCACTGTCCGCGAAGCCGGTCATTTTCTTCGTCACAGCTGCAATCCTCATCCTCCTCATGGTCGCACTCAGTCCATTCCGGTGCAGGATGACCCATACAGTATGTTTTGCTGTAATTATAATATCTGGTATCGCTATGCCTTGCATATCCATCCGGATCCGTGGTCAATATATCACAGACATAATCGTTTTCCGGTTCCGGCGACATGCAGTTTAAGTAGACCTGCCCGCTGGTCCCATCTGGTTCACCTTCCTCATATCCCTGTTCATTTACCTGAGAAAAATCAAAATCCTCCCACACGTTGAACACCGTTCCCTCTAACGGTTGATTCGTCTCAGCACAATATTTCTCCAAATCAATGTTGTAATTGCTCTGAAAAGTTTCAGAATGGCGGCATAATTCCAAATCACTGCTGCCCGGCAGAACCGCATCTGTTCCAACCGAAAAGGAGACAGATGCCATGGGCCGGTTAAAATCCAGCCATCCCAACTGCTTCTGAAGGTTTTCAGATGCAGCAGGGGTAAAGATATAAGCATAAAAACGGTTTTCTATGCCCTGGATCTGCGCGGACATAATTGTTCCCTGGGGCTCCTGGTTTCCATTGTACTGAAATGTCACACTTCTGCCATCCGGCGCAAGTTTATATGACCACTGATTATCCGGAAAGGACCAGGAAGTGTCCTGAAGCTGCGGACAGCTGCTGATATCCAGTGTAAGCTCATAATGCCCGTCTTTCAAAGTCATTTTTTGGACAGAACCAGTCCACGCAGGAAGGGAAGAACTGCCCGTCCCATTAAACTGGGCTTCCCCCTCCAGTATGTGAGCCTTCATTTCCTCATAATAGACCATAACCATGGGATCCCCATTCATTACTGCCTGGAATTTTTCCATGGCCTGCTTCTGCAATGCCCAGTTATGTTCATATCCATTCATGCATCCCCAGTAATAAACCTGGACTACCCCGTAGCGCGCCGGAACATAATAGTTGTCCGATACCAGCCATTCATAGGCAAGCACCATGGACAGATAACGCTCAAATGGCCCGATGACAGGAACCGGCTTCCCCGGCTCCACATAATATTGTTCGTATTTGGCCGGACTTCCGTCCGGCAGTTTGTGGCCTTCCTGTATACATAATGCAGGCAGCGCCCCAGCCCCTTCACCCACCTGGTAAATGTTCATATCCCGGTGTGTCCTTCCGAATGCATTCAGATTCTTCCCCCGGAACACCTGGCGGTATGGGTTTAAATTAATCAAATCCCCGGCTCCGCTGGTGGTCCGTATTGCTGTACATACCAATACTGTTGCAAGGAACAATACCATCATGCGTTTCAGTGTCTTCATTATCCTCATTTTTTCTCCTCCGGTAAAAAACCTTATACTACATGCCTTTGACGAATATCTGTGAAATATAGATATATCCGCCGCTCTCACAGACACCTGCCCCTGTCTCCGTCCATCTGTCATCCAGCAATTGCTTCTTATGGCTCTCCGAATCCATCCATTTTTCGACCGCCGCCTCTGCAATCATTTCCATACCGTCCCTGGAATACAGCTTTGCCAGGTTTTCTGCGGAGGAATAACGTTCCACGGTTATTGCCGTATCAAACTTACTTTTATCGGGACGCGTGTGACTGAAATATATACATGCCTCCTCTGCCCTGGCAGCAGCATTTTCCATTAATTCCTGATTAACAGATAATACGTTTTCCCCTCTTTTCTGTCTCTCGGCATTGACTAATTCAATAATACGGTATGCTGATTCATCTGTTGAAATATCTTCTGTTGAGGTTGGGTTAGTTCTCTGATGTTCCGGTTCTTCTCCGTTCCATGTTCTGTTTTTACCATTTATCCGGTTTGCCATATCCGTAAACTGTATGTACTCTGTTTCCGACATATTTATCTGCCATGTTCTGTTATCTGCTCCGGCCATCCCCTCCCTCTGGATCACCCCATCCAATATCCAGGCTCCTTCTTCATTTACCGGCTGTCCATCCGGCGCCGTGGTATCTGAAATCATGTATCCGTCCGGGCCAAAATAATAATGTTCCGCCATTCCGTCCTGATTGCCGTCCAGCCACTGCCAGCAGTTCTCAGGATAGCTTCCAATGTCATTCTTCCACCGCCACCCATTGCCATCCTGCATCCACTGACCGGCATAAACCGGCATTGCTGCCATGATTGATAACAGGACCGACAGGACGGGTACTGTAATACCCTGTCTGAATATTCGGTTGATATCAATTCTCTTGGCGGCCTTCTTTTTAACTGTTTTCTTTTCGGTTGTTTCTCTTCCCATTATGTTACTTCCCCTTATATCACTTTCCGCTATTTTTCTTCCCGCTATTTCACTCCCTACTATTTCACTTCTCACTATTTCACACCCCGCTATTTCACTCCCCGCCATTTCACTCCCCGCCATTTCACTCCCCGCTATTTCACTCCCCGCTATTTCACTCCCCGCTATTTCACTACCCGCTATTTCACTACCCGCTATTTCTCCTCCAATTATTTTCCCCCAGTCTTTTCCCCATCTCTTAATTCCCTATCGTCATGACCTGTCCTGTCATCTTTTTTTCAGCCTATTCTTTTTCAGCCCTTTCACTTTCATCTTTTCCTCTCTGGTCATTTTTTTCCGGGCCACATCTCTTTCAGCTATCCTGCTCTCCTCCTCCCACAAAATCCCATTTTCTTACTCACACCTACATTTTCCTTCACATAAAACAGCACTAAACATTTTTCCTCTCCCTAATCCATCTGAAATTCCATCTCCCATTTTCATCCTCCTCCCTGCAATCCACACCGCCCCCGCAATAACAGCAAACCGAGCCTCACAATACATAAATGCGGATCCGTCCCCCATTTTTCATCAGCAGATATTTCCATCCGCGCCCGGTTATTAACCAACGCACAGCCAAATCTTATAAAGACCCATGGTTTGACCTCATATCAGCTGGAATACCAGTTTTTCTCCGCCCGCTGCTGCTGTTAAGTTTATTTCTGGCGGTTCTCCCCCGTCACCATCCGCATACACCACCTGTAAAGGCAGGGGAATTTTCACCTTTTTTAGCTAAAATGAAGTTTCAAGGCGCGCAAAATAATATGATTCAATTTTCAAGTACAAACAATCCCTCTGATTTTTCAAGAATATTGATTAACGAACACAACTGACTACTGATAAACAGTACTGATTTTAAGAAACTTACAGATATAATCCAAACACACCGCTGCATACTGAATAAGGCAATAAAACACGCATCACCACCTTTTTTAATCATCCCTACGTGAAAAACGGCTGAACCAGCCAAACGATCATGAAACTGCTAATAAGAATCCTGCACAGAGACTTCCGTACGATTTTATATAGAATATCATATATCCCCTTAAAGCGTCAATACCCAACTCATTTTTATTTCTCTCCACAACTAGTTTTTATTTCTCTCCGCAGAACCATTTCTCTTCTGTTTTCGCGGGAGAAATGTAAAAGTAAAATCCGTTGTCTTCCACTCCTGCTACCACTGCCATCACCACACTTCACCAACAATCCACCCACCAACACCCCCATCCCCACCACAGCCACACATACCAAACTCCATAAACCACACACACCATCGCCCAATCCACCACTACAAAAAAACCGGCATCCAGGCTCTTCTGTCCACAACAGACATACCCCGGATACCGGCTTTCTATATTTCAGATACTATATTTCAGATACCATATTTACCTATTTATTTCCATTAAGGTATTCATCAATTCCTCTTGCACCTGCGCGGCCTGCCTCCATGGCAAGGATTACGGTTGCAGCGCCTGTTACGGCATCGCCGCCTGCATATACGCCTTCCTTGGTGGTCTTGCCGTTGCTCTCATCTGCAATGATACATTTCCACTTGTTGGTCTCAAGGCCTTCTGTGGTGGAAGAAATCAGTGGGTTTGGAGAGGTTCCAAGGGACATGATGACAGCATCCACATCAATGGTGTAATCCGATCCGGCAACCTCTACCGGTCTGCGGCGGCCTGATGCATCCGGCTCGCCCAGTTCCATCTTGCGCACTACCATTCCCTTAACCCAGCCGTTGTCGTCGGTCAGAATCTCTACCGGATTGGTCAGCAGATTGAAGATAATTCCCTCTTCTTTTGCATGATGTACTTCCTCCACACGGGCAGGCAGCTCAGCTTCGCTTCTTCTGTACACTACATGCACCTCTGCGCCCAGACGGAGTGCTGTTCTGGCAGCATCCATGGCAACGTTTCCGCCGCCTACAACTGCTACCTTCTTGCCCAGGTAGATTGGCGTATCGTAATCATC
>UMGU01003387.1_pt1 | contig 16984 bp, 17 predicted proteins | sample 1965331 | NCBI WGS metagenome assembly UMGU01 (sample SAMEA4836078, study PRJEB28245) | human gut metagenome | biome: gut microbiome; material: fecal sample | place: Denmark | collected 2008
CGTGGCCGTGCGCGTTCCGGCCGACGCCTGCGCCGGCAGCACCCCGGAGAACCAGGAACTGGCGCTCAACACGATGCGCTTGTTCGAACCGCTGATCACGGTAACCGACACGGCGTCGATCCTGGCATAGCCGACAGCGGCTTTCCCGCATATCGATGGGTTCCGTGTTTTCCCGAAGGCCCAGGACTTTCGGGAAAACACGGAACCCATTTTTCCATTTCACGAGACTTTTGGCCGACATGTGGAATACCAGCCTGGAAACGCGCCGAACCATGTAATATCGCTTGCGGACACGGGGGCCATTATGGCTGAGAGGAAGCGACCGCTTCAACCGTATGAACGTATACCGGATAATGCCGGCGCACGGACGTCTCTCTACTTCCCGTGCCTTTGCATAAGAGAAAGGCACATACCTTTATGACTGAAGAAAACCAGTCTTCCGCAGTTCGCAAACCCAACGTCAAATGGCGTGTGGTCGACATCGTCGTGGCCGCGATCGTTGCCGTCGCATCCGGCGTGATCTTCTGGGCCTGGGACTTCATCTACGCCGTCCCGACCGCCCTGTTCGACAGCCTCACCCCGGGACTGGGCGGACTCTTCCATTTCATGTGGCTGTTCGCCGGCCCGCTCGTGGCCATCATCATCCGCAAGCCCGGCGCGGCCTTCTTCGGCGAAACCATCGCCGCGGTCATCGAAACGCTGCTGGGCAATCCATTCGGCGTGGCGCACGCACTGCTGATCGGCATGGCCCAAGGACTCGGCGCCGAAATCGGCTTCGCGGTCTTCGCATACCGCAAGTGGAACCTGCTCACCGTGACCCTGGCCGGCGCGTTGACCGGCCTATCCAATGGCCTGTACGAGTGGGTCGTCACCGTCGGCTGGTCGACACTGCAAGGCGTTGTGTTCACCGTCTGCTGCGTCATCTCCGGAGCCGTATTCGGCGGAGCGCTCATGTGGTTCGTACAGAAGGCGCTCGCCAAAACCGGTGTGCTCGACCGCTTCGAATCAGGCAAGGCCGACGTCGTGGCCTGAACCACGCAACTCACAATCCAACAACAAACACAGAAAACATGCCGGCCGTCCGCCGGCGTATCCAAGAAAAGAGAAAATCATGACCAACCACGTTCCAGAAGCAACGAAACCCGCCAGTGGAGACTACGCCTGGCTGGGCGCGGAAGCCGGCTCCGTCGCCGACCTCATGTACATGCTCAACACCGAGGACTGGTACGACGCCATCAACTCGCGTTTCGTCAGCGAGCTGCTTGACGACACCTTGCCTGAATCCATCCTCAAGGCGTATCTGATCCAGGATTTCAAGTTCTATAACAACGGCATGATGGCGCGTCTCATCAAACTCGCCCCACGTCAGGAGACCAAGGACATGCTCGCGGCGCAATCGCAGTGGTTCGCCGACAACGAGGCCACCTACTTCGAGCACTTCCTCGAGGCCTATCACGTCAGCCAAGAGGAATACGACGCGACCGAACCGACCCCGGCCAACAAGGAGTACGGCGCATACCTCGACAGCCTGTCCGACAAGAGCTGGCCGGAATTGATCACCGCGATTTGCTGCATGGAATGGCTGTACCTCGCATGGGCCAAGCGCACCGTCGACGCCGACGTCATCCAGCAGGTGCCGGCGCACAAGGGCTGGGTCGACCTGCATGAAGGCGCGCACTTCCGCAAGTGGGTCGGCGACCTCATCTCCCTGGTCAACGAATACTGCTCCATCGATGGTCCGGAAGCCGAAGTGTTCCGCACCATCGTGCATCTGGAGCGCCGCTTCTTCGACGACTCCTACCCGCAGGAGTGAGCCTGCGATCCACGACCGCATAAGCCATGAGCCGGGCGCGTACGATCGATGTCGTACGCGCCCGGCTCATTTGTTGCGGTTCCGTCCGGAGCCCGGCTTCCTCGTGCGCGGCTGCCGCGCGGGGGCGGCCCGGCTACAGTGAAATCTTGTCGATACGCCGGAGCTCATCGTCGCTGAACGAAGTGTTTCTAAGCGCACCGATGTTGTCGATCAGCTGCTGTGGGCGGGACGCTCCGACCAGCACCGAAGCCACCATGCCGTCGTGCAGCAGCCAAGCCAGCGACATTTCGGCGAGCGTCTGTCCACGCTCGGCGGCCAGATCGTTCAGGTCGCGAATCTGCTGAAGCCGTTCCGGCGTCAACGCGCTCTGCTGCAGGAATCGTCCGTCATGTGCGATTCTGCTGTCCGCCGGAACGCCGTTCAGATACCGGTTGGTCAACAGTCCTTGGGCGAGCGGGGAGAAAGTGATGAGTCCCTTGCCAAGACGGTGCGCGGTCTCCTTGAGCCCATTGCGTTCCACGGTGCGGTCGAAGATGTTGTAACGGTTCTGGTTGATGATGAACGGCACATGCATCTCATCCAAAATGGCGGTGGCCTTCTCGAGTGTGGGGCCATCATAATTGGACAGGCCCACATACAGCGCCTTGCCGCTGCTCACGGCCGTGGCGAGCGCGCCCATGGTCTCTTCGAGTGGTGTGGATGGGTCCATGTGGTGGTGGTAGAAGATGTCCACGTAGTCGAGGTTGAGGCGTTTGAGGCTTTGGTCGAGTGAGGCGAGCAGGTATTTGCGGCTGCCGAGGTCGCCGTAGGGGCCGGTCCACATTTCGTAGCCGGCTTTGGTGCTGATGATGAGTTCGTCGCGGTGGTGGTGGAAGTATTCGTGCAGGAGTCGTCCGCAGTTTTTTTCGGCCGATCCGGGTTCGGGGCCGTAGTTGTTGGCCAGGTCGAAGTGGGTGATGCCGTTGTCGAATGCGGTGAACACGATGCGGCGCATGGTGTCGTATGGGGTGGTGTCGCCGAAGTTGTGCCAGAAGCCGAGGGATATGGCCGGCAGTTTGAGGCCGCTTTCGCCGGCATGGTTGTAGGTCATGCTGTCGTATCGGTTTGGCGATGGCGTATAGACGGTGGTCGGTTCGAGCATGTTTTCTCCTTTGAATATGCTGCTCATGTCGTATCCGCAATCAACATACACGTCCGTTTGTCGTGCCGCAACATTGCGCAATACAATAAGGCGCATCGCGGTATTCGATGCGGTGGTAGGAGAGTGGCCCATGCGTGTGGAACATGGATTCGGTCCGGTTTGGGATGCCGGATCGCGCGTGTTGGTGTTGGGTTCCGTGCCAAGTCCGAAGTCGCGTGAGATGCGGTTTTATTATGGTCATCCGCGCAATCGTTTCTGGCCGGTCATGGCGGCTGTTTTCCATGATGATGGTTGTCTGCGCGAGTGCCGGGACCCGGACCAGATTGTGGGGTTGCGTAGGGATTTCGCTTTGCGTCACCATATGGCGTTATGGGATGTGATTGAGTCGTGCGACATCGATGGAGCGAGCGATGCCAGTATCCGTAATGCGGTGCCCAATGATCTTTCCCCGATAATCATGCGATCGAAAATCGCCCATGTCTTCACCACTGGCGCGAAAGCCGCGCAACTGTACCGTAAGCTCTGCGTTCCGCTGCTTCGGGCGCATGGATTGGACGGCATGCCGATGACGCAGCTGCCATCCACCAGTCCGGCGAACGCCAAAGCCGACCTGCCCGGACTCGTCGAAGCGTACGGATGCGTCGCACGCTCCGTTTCGCAGGCGTCGTAAGGCGTTTCCGACGGCTGCGGCATTGTCCGAACCCTATTTATACAATCGCGGTTGCGTTGAAATCCGAAGCGTCCTCCACTAATCCGTCTGGAATGGACGTTTCCCGCGAAAACCAGCAAAACGGAAGGCGAAAGATGGCACTGAGCGCCGCAATCATCCTTGCCGCGGGCGAAGGCACCCGCATGCGTTCCAACAAACCGAAGGTGCTGCACACCTTGGCCGGCAAAACGTTCCTGAACCGTGTCATGGACTCCGTGGCGGCCCTTGACCCCGATACGCTCGCCGTGGTGGTCCACTACCAGGCCGAACGCGTCGCCGAAGCCGCACGCTCCTACAACGAGCACGTCACCATCGTCGACCAGGACGACATCCCCGGAACCGGCCGCGCCGTGCAATGCGCGATGGCGCAGCTCACGCAGAAGGACGATCTGGACGGCGCCGTGCTGATCGCCGCATCCGACATGCCGCTGCTCGACACCGACACGCTCGACCAGCTGCTCGCCTTCCACGAGAAAAGCGGCAACGGCGCGACCGTGCTCACCACCATCCTCGACGATCCGACCGGCTACGGCCGCATCATCCGCGACAGCGAAGGCAACGTGCTGCGCATCGTCGAACAAAAGGACGCCAACAGCAGCGAACTCGCCGTACGCGAAGTGAACACCTCCGTATACGTGTTCGACGCCGAACTGCTCGCCGAAGCCATCGCCAACCTCAAATCCAACAACGCGCAGGGCGAATTCTACCTGACCGACGCGCTCGAAGCCGCCAAAGCCAATGGAGCCGTCGGCGCTTTCGCCGCCCCCGACCCGCTAAGCGTGGAAGGCGTCAACGACCGCGTGCAGCTCGCCGCGCTCGCCAAGGCGCACAACAAGCGCGTGTGCGAGCATTGGATGCGCGAAGGCGTCACCATCCTCGACCCGGACACCACGTGGATCGAGGACGACGTGCAGATCGCACGCGACGCGGTGATCCTGCCCGGCTGCTTCCTCCAAGGCCATACGGTGATCGGCGAAGCCGCCGAAGTCGGCCCGTACACCACGCTGATCGGCGCCACCATCGACGCCGAAGCGCATGTGGAACGCTCCCGCGTGCAGGAGACGCACATCGGCCGCGCGGCCAACATCGGCCCGTGGACGTATCTGCGTCCGGGCAACGAGCTCGGCGAGGGAAGCAAGGCCGGCGCGTTCGTGGAAATGAAGAAGGCGCACATCGGCAACGGCACGAAGGTGCCGCACCTGAGCTATGTCGGCGACGCCGACCTGGGCGAGCACACCAACATCGGCGGCGGCACCATCACCGCCAACTATGACGGCGTGCACAAGCACCACACCACCATCGGATCGAACGTGCATGTCGGCGCGGGCAACCTGTTCGTCGCCCCCGTCACCGTCGGCGACGGCGTCACCACCGGAGCCGGCTCCGTGGTCCGCCACGACGTCCCGTCCGACTCCATGGTCTATTCCGAAAACACGCAACACGTAGTAGAGGGCTGGAAGCCCGAATGGGAGCGCTGAACATGCCTGCATTGCAAGATTCCATCGACGCCATCCGCATCGCCGCAGCCGCGGCCGACCGCATGAAGGCCACCGACATCGTGGCGTTCGACGTTACCGAACCATTGGCCATCACCGACGCGATGCTCATCGCCAGCGCCTCGAACGAACGCCAGGTGCTCGCCGTCGCCGAGGAAATCGAGAAGGACCTGTACCTCAAGGCCGGCAAACGCCAGCCGCGCTCCCGCGAAGGCCTGACCGAAGGCCAGTGGGTGCTGCTCGACTACGGTGATTTCGTCATCCACGTCATGCACCAGGAATCCCGCGAATACTACCGTCTCGAACGGTTGTGGAAGGACTGCCCGAGCATCGATCTGCAGCTCGAACACGCCGAGGGCGAGCAGGAGCCGACGGCTTCCAGCGAAGCGTGATTTTTCATCCATCATCGAAACGTGCCTTCCCGAAAATCATGCGGAAGGCACGTTTTGGTATGCGCCGTCCCAGCAATCCGAATACGATGGCAGACAGGCAATAAATCGGAAAGACAACCGGCAGATAGGTGAGAGGCATGCCCAGAAACGTCGAACTCGACCATGATGAGACCATGACGCCACACGTGCGTTCCATCACACTGGTGCGCCACGGACGCACCGCATACAACGCGCAGCACAGGCTGCAGGGACAGATCGACATTCCGCTCGACGAAGTGGGCATGTGGCAGGTACGCCAGACCGCGTCCGCATTGCGTGAACTGTACGTGGACCGTCATCCCGAAGCGGCATGCCAGCTGGTCGTCTGCTCCGATCTCAAACGCGCGGCCGCCACCGCCCACGCGTTCGCCGACCCGCTCGGACTCGACGTGCATCCCGACGTCCGTGTGCGAGAACGCAGCTTCGGCGATTGGGAAGGCATCGCCGTCGAAGAGCTCGCCAAACGGTTCCCCGAGGATTATCTGTCATGGGCCCAGTTCCGCGGCGGCGAGCTCAAGTATGGCGCAGAACCGAAGCAGAACGTCGGCAGGCGTGGCGTCGAGGCGTTGAACGATTGGGCGTCGAAGGCCGGCTCCGATACCGACCTGTACGTGTTCTCGCATGGCGCCTGGATCTCGCAGACGTTGCAGACGCTGCTGGGATTGAGCGAAGTGCATGGCGATTTCGCCGACATTCTGTCGATGCGCAACGCGCATTGGGTGCGGCTGGCGCCGTTGGAACTGCAGGGCGCGCTGCGGTGGCGTCTGGTCGACTACAACCATGGTCCGGCGATCGCCGACACCGAGCAGTGGGAGCATCCGCAGCTATAGCCGCTGACGAAAACGGGGGATGACGCGCGTCCCGTTCCCAAGTTTTTTCCAAGCTTTTCACAGAATCGCAAGTTTTTTCAAAGCGTAATCGGCTACCGTCATGCTCTGTGAAGAATTTTTTCAAGGGCATATCGTTTTCATCGATTTTCGCGGGCGCGCTTGCCGCGGTGACCTCGTTCCTGCTGTCCGCAAAAATCGGCATCGCGGGATCGGTGATTGGCGTCGCCGCCGGTTCCATCGTCTCGGCCGTTGCGACGCAGGTGTACAAGAACGTGCTCAAGGCGTCGGGGGAGAAGCTGCAAAACGCCGTACCGTTCGTGGCCAACGACAAGGACGGTACGGACGGTGCCGGCAAGAGCGGCGATGACGCCACCACGGTGATCGCTCCCGCCGAATCCGAGGGCGAGCAGACCAAGACGCTGTCCGCGGAGGAATCCGATGAGACCACGGTCATGACGTCCGTGGACGGGGATACGACCGCGGCGATGCCCGCAACGTCAGGCCGTGTCATCTCCTCCGCGCAGGCCGGAGGACGCGAATCGAACATGCTTCCGGACAATGCCGGCGGAAGTATCCAGCATGCTGGACGCCGGGCGTCGTTTGACGCTTGGCTGCATGGCAAGCGTGCGCCGATCGTCATCGCGATCGTCAGCGCGCTTATCGGCGTGGCCGTGAGCGCCGGACTGATCCTCGCGTTCACGGGCGGACATGGAACCGATACCGTGGTGCGTGACATGGTCAACAGCAAGCAGACGCCGTCGGATGACAATGCCGGCGATTCCACCTACGGCAGCGGAAACAACGGCACGCAGGACAATATGCAGAACCAGTCCGGCACGACGGACACCGATAAGGATTCCACCACGAACTCCGACAGGAACAACGGCAAGGACACCGGGAAGAAGACGGATTCCACAACCGGCGGCACCGGAACGTCCACCGACGGCTCGGACTCGTCCACCAACACCGGAGACGATTCGAACAAGACGGATTCGTCCACGGACTCCACTACGCCATCCGACGGATCGACGTCAGGCACCAACAATTCGGGACAGTCGGGTACGGGGACGACCACCACGCCGAATGGTTCGGCATCCACGAACCAGAATCCGACGCCGAACGGTTCGAATTCCAATGGCACGTCATCCGGCACGTCAGGCAATGGGACGGGCACTTCGAAATAGCCTATGAGGCATGTGTCCGGGGCTTTCCTCGACCACGTGCCCGACACGCCGCGAATTGCATGATTCTGCTCTGTGTTGTATCTTATACAAGGTTTGCAGAGCAGACATTGGGGCTATGGCGCAGCTGGTAGCGCATCTCCATGGCATGGAGAGGGTCAGGGGTTCGAATCCCCTTAGCTCCACAGATAGGGTTTCCGGTGATTTCCGGAAGCCCTTTTTTCATGCGAAAACGGCGGAATTCCAACGATTTCAAGACATACGGCGCAAACAGAGAATGTACGGAAAAGTACACGAATGTCAACGAAATGGGTACCCAGCAAGGTACCCGAATTGGGCACCCATCTGCGATACTGGACACATGCGCACAAAGTTCGGAAGCGTCGTGTACCGTGCCGACCGCAAATCCTACAGAGCGAAATACACGTATCGCGGCGAAATCATAACCAAGACGTTCAAAGACAGGCTATCCGCCGAAGCATGGCTGAGCGGCGAAAGAAGCCGTGTAGAAGCTTCTGAAGCCGGTATACAACAGGTGGAGTAGTCCAACCGAGCGTAAACGGCAGGAAGAGGCTATAAAACGGCGTAGAGTACTGTTCTGCGATTACGTGGCTGAAGAATTCGCGCCAACGTGGCTGAACTATTCTTCCGACGGAAGCGAACTAGCGGCGGGAAGCAAGAGAAAGCACAGAGAATACCTGAACCACCTCTCCCAAGCGTTCTTCTGGAAATATCCCCTCTCCGGCATCACGACGGAAGATGTCAGCCGATGGCTAGCCGATTTAGATAATTTCGGGGGAGCGACGCCCCGCAAGAAGACCTTCCAACTGCTCAAGGCTGTGTACGCCAAGGCCGTAGCCGAGGGAGCCGTAGAAAAGTCACCCGTCACAATGAAGGCACCGGCAGTACCGAAATCCCGGCAAGCCCAAATACCGCCAGCTACGGCGGAAGAGCTTCAAACAATCTATGCGGCAATGCCGACCACCACACGAATTTCCGTATGGTTAGGAGCCATCCTAGATTTGCGAATAGGGGAGGTGGTCAGTCTGCAAGTCCAAGACTGGAACCCGAAGACGCAGACCCTCCGTGTTTACCATTCCGCCGACGAGCACGGCGAACTCAAGAATACGAAGACGGCGACGAGCAACACGACGCAACCGGTTCCACCCCAGCTCGGAAAACTAATCAGCGAGGCGTGCGAAGGCAAACGTCCAACCGACTTCATCGTTACCTGCTCGGACGGAACGCACATCACGCCCAACCGACTACGTGACCACTTCAACGACGCAAAAATCAAAGCCGGACGGCCAGACCTCCACTTCCACACACTTAGAGCCACGTCCATCACAGCCGCAGTAGCCACCGGAGCCAGCCTTAAGGACACCATGGTTTGGGGACGCCACGCAGACGCCGCAACGTCGATTGAACGATATCAAAGAGCCAGCGGTAGCGAGAGAATGCGCGAAATCGCCAACGGCATCGAAGATAACCTAATGGGGCATGAGCCGACCCGCGAGGAATTGGAAGAAGAAATCCAGAAAACAAAAGAGCACCTAGCCAAGCTAGAAGCCCAGCTAAGTGCCCTTGATAAACATTGCAGCGAATCCCAGTAAAACACCTACCAGAAGAGATGCGCGAGAGAATCCGCATCGATATATCTGCGCCGCCCGACCTTGTACGTTTTGATACGTCCGCCACTGATTAAGTCGTATACGTGCTGCCGGGAGCATTGCAAGTACGCCATTGTATCCGCAATGGTCATCAACGGGGGAAGCTCAGGTTTTCTCACTTTCACCCCCTCTCACTGCCGCAGTAAGAAGTTGGGAAGCCACATCAGCCGGAAGCCAAGCCGAAATGCCACGGTATGGGCTGATATCCGGCCTAGAACACCTCAAACAACGCCTAGCCTGAGCCACCGCAGCACGACGCCGTTCGGGGTCTACGATGCCCTGAGCCTCAGCCACACGCCACCGACGCACCAACCGACGGAACGTCCAGAATGTGGGATAGTCAGTCTCATAGTCCTGCTGAGCGCGCAACGGCAAGCCACGGTCATGCCCCCAGACCCTGCCGGAACGGTATTGCCAATCTTCCGGCATGTTCGACAACTGCCGTTGGTAGTGAGCCACACCACGGGCGGCGTGTTTGGCGAGGTACATCAAAACCCGTTCGGGGTGAGCGGGCACCGTCTCACCATCCACGGTAATCACGCCACCCACGTCGATGGATTCCCAGATTTGACCTTGCAACCTCGCGCCCACACCCGATTTGTTGAGAATTCCGACCCACGAGCGAAGCGCCCGGTAGGTTTCCAACGGGTCAGGCGTGTGGTCGAGCCACACGAGCACGTGCAGATGGGGGTTGCCGGAAGCTTGAAATTCAAGAATCCAATAATAGTGGACGAGTCCATGCCGTTTCATGTACTGAAGCCAACGCTTCAACCAGCCGTGAAAATCCGCCGCCGTCACGTCACCCATCTGTCCCGACGGCATCGTCAACGTGACGAATGCGGGCATACCCTCGATTCCATCGAAATCGATCTGCTGTAACCTCTGCTCGTTGCGTCGCGCCACGTTCGACGTCCAACCACGAGTCGCTGTTCGTTCAGGCTGGTTGAACGCCGTTAGCTTCATGATTTCGCCCGTCTCCGGGTTCACTAAAGTTTGATTCCGCGTCGCACTCACGCCGTGCGCTCGAATTGAAACTGTAGGCATTTTTCCACCTCCTTCGGTGTTGGGGCAACAGCCCCATTTGTTCGATTCAGAAAAATGAAGAAAATATAGAGCCTGTTATTTAAAAGAAGGAGAAGCAGTTAGCCACCGCTCGATTCCTCCTCGACTAGGACACCCAGCCGACTCTTTCTGTCCTTCGGCTTGGTGTCGGAAATCCCGCGTCCTCGGGCTTCCGAGCTTCGCGCCGCTCGACTACGCCGTCCGCTTTCACGGCTTCCGTTCCGGCGCTTCGCTGGGGGCTACGCGCCGTCACTCTCGCCGTTTCGCTTCCGGCTACTCGCTTTGCTGCGCTCTCCGCCCTCCTTTGGCGAGCTATTCCGAAACCTCGCCAGCGTCCGGCACACGCCGCCCGCACCTAGCCTGTGGGGGAGTCTGCACGGCTCTTCTTCTCCTTCACACAGGCGATACCCCCACGTGTTCAGATACAAAAAGAGGGGGCGGTCTCCCGCCCCCTCAGGGTGTCAAAATGTCAAACAGTCAAACCGTCCGTCACAGTCTGAAGCGTCGAGTTATCCAACGCTTTGGCCGCATCCTGCACGGGCAAGTAGAAGAAGCGAACAGCCACGGTGTGACCGTCCTCTCCTTGCACGACTGCACCACCGCGTCGAGTACTCGGAATCTCCGTAGGAGTCGGGTCTCCATCTGGGATGGCACCCAGCACGGCCTCAGACGCCTCACGAGTGGTCACACGGAGAGCAAAGCGAACCACGCAATTATCACGAATGTTCGTCGGGATAGAGTCGGCAGTCGGCTTCTGCGTCAGCAACATCACACACCATCCGGCTGAACGACCCTTGCGAACAATCGTTGCGACAGCCCTCTTGCACCGTTCCACGAGTGCTTTGTCCTCCTTGGAGCGTCCGGTGACGTCAAAGAGCGTCTGGCATTCATCGATAACAACCAGATGGAACGGGTGCAGGGCGGTTGCGCCGGAATGCCAGAAGTCCGGGTCAGAGTCAGACCACGGATGGCCTTTGAGGTCTTCGACGCAACGCTGTGCGAGGGTTTCCAGCTGGTCGGTCGCCGTCGGCAAATCGAGGTCACAATCGTTGTTGTAGAGCGACGCGGCCTTCTCAGCCCAATGCCAATCCATGCCGCCCTTACCGTCAAAAATGGCAACGGACGCCTTCGGAGAGGCGAGCAGAGGCAACGTGAGCAGAGTTGCACCGGCAGACTTACCGGCACCGGGGACGCCACCGACCACGATTCCAGACGTCTGGGCATAGGACAGTTTGGCGAAATCGCCAGCCTCGGTCATACCGTAAGTGACTGTCCGACCATTCCAATCGGCCAAATCGGAAGCCTTAATGGTCTTCGATTCGTCAAGTGGATTCTTAGGCGTGGTCTCGTAGAAGTGCAGCATCCAATGGCCGGGGCCAAGGTGATCGATTTTGTAGGTTTCCGCACCCATCGCACCGAGACCGAGCCGTGCTTGCTTGTCCACGAAGTCATCCGTGACACCACTGATTTGGCAGGTGAAGTCCAACATGGCCTCGCCATCCTCGTAACCCGAGTAGGACGCCGTGTAGTCGCGAACACCCTTGAAATCCGTGGTGGCGTCCTCAATGGGACGGAGAGCGAGCACGCGTTCCACCACGAACTCCGGCGAGTCGCCCTTAATGCGATGGCGCAAAGCTAGCGCCCAACGCCAGAACGGCAAGAGATTACGCAAGGACGGGTGGAAAAGGCCGAAGAGCAGAAGCACGGCCACCAGCACAGCGTACACGACCCAATACCCCGGAAGGAAGAGCAGGAAGCCAACCCATACCACCGTGGAGAGAGCCGAGACGGTGAATCGCGCGTACCATGCGGAATCATCCCACGCCGTCACATCTTTCAACGGCAGGAAGAGGAGTGTGAACAATCCCAGGCTTGCACCAATTTTAAGAAGAAGATATACAATATCCATTGTCTTTTTCCTTCAAAGAAAAAGCGGAATGAGGGCGGCAACCCCCACCCCGCTGGATGGAAAAGAAAAACCTCGGGTCAGGCGTCTAAAACGGCGCTTGACCTTTTATTTAGAGCGTTTGGCTGAATATCAGCCGCGTCCGCTCGCCGCCAAGTATTCACTTGTTGGCAATAAGTGGCATCTGTCGGGCACTGAACTGGGTCAGTTGAATAGACCGTAGAGCTAGACGAGCTAGCCACGATTCCGACAGCAAACCCAATTAGGAGTAAGGCCAAACCCGCGTTGACCGCGAGAAGGATTTTCCATCGCTTGTCAGTCATCGAGAGGGACAGCGTCGAAAGGAAAAGCTTCCTCCACGGGAAGCTGAGCTTCAGTCAACTTGCGGACAGCAGCAGACCACGACAAATCGTAGGTTTTAGCGTACATATCTATACGCCGGTAGAGGTCTATCGGCATCAGGACAGTACGGGATACCATCGGTTCCTTCATCATGGCGTCAGTCCTGCTTAATCGCATCTGCGGAGTAGGAGAGTCCATTGTTAGACCCCATAGCCCATGGCGTGACTTTCATGTTGACGAACGCCACGGGAGCGTTGACCTTGATGCTCGGCTTCGCCTTCGCCCAAATCTTGACAGGGACAATCGCCACGGTGTGGCGTTCGTCGCCTTCAAATGGAATGAAGAGGGTCTGGACTTCATACTGAGTCAGGCCATCACGAGTCTTCGGAGACCGGGTTTTGGTTTCATCGTCGTAGGTCTCGACCACTGTCACATCTTCAGCGAGAAGCTGAGAGGCAAGGGTCGCGCCGTTGACGGGAATTGGGGCGAAATCGGCGTAACCGCCATTCTTGCGTGCCATTTGATTCCTCCTTGGAATCCTTCGCTATCACTATTTAGTTATCAGCCCGCCGTGATAGTCACGAGGCGGTTCAGTGTCACCCTCCGGGGCGGTTGCCCGTTCCATCGGGGACACTCATAGCATAGCATGTGGCAAACACCTACAGAATTCCCTTTTGTTAGTATAGCATATACTGGAATTGCCCACACAAAAGTGGCAAAAAGCACAAAACGTTGAAATTCCAACGATTCAAGACGGTATACTGGAATTGCCCACACAAGAAAACGTTGGAAAATAGCCATTTTCAAATCACCAAATCCATCGGCGTGTCGCGCTCAAAAACAAGCAAAAAGTAGGAATCAGGCAAACACCTACCAATGTAAAAAAGACGTGAAAAATCAAAAAAATAGAATGTAAAAAAGACGTGAAAAAGACAGAGAGAAGCGGACGTGGCCACCGCTTCGCCCAGTGGCCTGCCGCACGCAGTAAAGCCCTGCGTAGGGCGGGGTCCCCTACCCCCGCCTGAGAAGAGCATCGAGGACAATGGAAAAGGCGGCTTCGACTCCCGTCATCCGCTCCATTCGAAACCCTTGATGTGGCTACTATATGTAGCTATCTGACTTAGGAATAGAATATAAGGGGTGGAATCTATGTTGACAAAAGAAGACGTAATAGAGAAGCTTAGGAGCGGCGAACTGACGCCGCAGGATATTGCTGCGAACGGATGGATGTGTTCGGTGACGCAGCGTATCAGCAAGATAAAGCAGCCGAGAGGCGGCTATATCAAACCGAAGGAGTTCGAGCAGATATCGTTAGACGGGGGCAGCATTGATGACCTGCATCCAGAGGAAAACGTATCTCCGGGCTTGGTTGGCATCGCCGTGGACTATCTCACGCGCTTCATGTCCGGGACTTCGGCCGAAGAGGCGTTTAAGATTCCCAAGCTGGGCGCTCATGTTGTCCGACAGCGGAGATTGTTCAAGCAGCTGTTGTCGAATGTGTATGGATTGGACGACGATTCCATTGTAGCCGCCGTAAAGCTATCTGGATTTGATTCTGCATACAGAGCTGGCGTCATGGCATACCGCCCCGTGGAAGACATTGAGCCTGATGGCGACACGATTGAAAACATCCGCACTATGGTCGAACGCTCGTTGAGATTTTTCAATCAGTACGGTCCGAAAGTGTTGGACGGTCTGACATTTGAAGGCGGTTATACCGGTTATGTTGCTACTGGAGACGGCGATTTTCTGACGAATGATACGTTGTGGGATTTCAAGGTTTCGAAGAAAAAACTTCAAAACAAATACACCCTCCAGTTGCTTATGTATTGGCGTATGGGACTTCATTCTATTCATCCTGAATATGAGAATGTGAAATACCTCGGTGTGTACAATCCGCGTATGAATGTTGTGTATCGACTTGATGTGAATGACATTCCTACAGATGTAATTTCGACAGTCGAGACCGAAGTTATCGGTTATTAGCGACCGATAATGCCCGTCGCTCCTGTGGGCGGCGGGCATTCTCTTGATAGATAGATAGAATTCGTCCTTTCGTGTACGTGCGGCAGCGTTGAAAAGAAGCAAAAAAAGCCACGTAAGGTACCCGAGTTGGTACCCAACGTTACGACACACCGGAAAAACGGCGGAAGACCAACATACGGCGGGAGTCCCCTTAGCTCCACGATTGGAAGGCTTCCGGAGAGATTCGGGAGCCTTTTTCTTTACCGTTTCCCGTCGGCTTCCGGGCAATCCGCTGATCGGATGCGAAAACCAAGAAAGCGAGAACCATGATCGACGAAGTACTGTTCCTGCGCCACGGACGCACCGCATACAATCTCGCCAGACGGCTGCAAGGACAAATCGACATTCCCCTCGACATCGTCGGACGGTGGCAGGCGGACCAAAGCGCGTACGAACTCGCCAAAACCTACTATTGGGCGAAAGTCGCGCATCTCGCCGAACATAACGACCAGCTCGCGCAACCCGCATACGGCAACGCCCATCTGGCCGACGTCGACGAAATCAACAACGCGCCCGCCGCGGCCCGCCGCATGCTCGTCGTCTCGTCGGATCTGTTCCGCGCGCAGCAGACCGCGCACGCCTTCGCCGACCTCATGGGGCTGGACGTGGAACTCGACCCGCGTCTGCGCGAACGCAGCTTCGGCGAATGGGAGGGCATGACCCGCGAGGAGATCTGCGAGCATTACGCCGACGACTACCATTCCTGGCGCGCCCACACGGGAGGCGAAACCAAGCATGGCGTGGAAAGCCGCATCCATACGGGCCGACGCGGCGCGGAAGCCGTGCGCGACATCGTCGCCAAACACCATGACGAGACAATGCCTACCACATTGCTTCTCGTCGGCCACGGCTCATGGATCGTGGCCACCGTGGCGGTGCTGCTCGACATGGACCCCGACGATCTCAACAACGTCGGCGCGATGCGCAACGCCTTCTGGACGCGCATGACCCCGCACACCGACCCCAGGAACGCGGACCGTCCCACTTGGAAGCTTGAGGAATTCAACCAAGGCCCCGCCATCGCATCATTCGCCGACTGGGAGAACGGTCCCGAATCGTTGCGTGCGCCCGGCATGCCGCTGTGGAAGCCGATCATCCAATAAGCATCCAATACACGGCGCCGAAAACATCATCCAAAGTGAACTCTTGATGAAATCACCGCCGTCCGTACGGCAAATTCTCACGGTGGGACTATCCTTAATGAGGTTGTTTGCCCGACCATGCGGCGAGCCGGGAATCCGGCGATCGTTCCGCATGCGGATCGGGCTTCCGTACAGCGATAGAACGTTGGAAAGCGCGAAAGGCGGGTGAGAGACATGTTGAGAATGTTCAGAACGATTAACGGCCAGGTGGAGCAAATCCAAAAACCGGAGAACGGCTCCTGGTTATGTCTCTCGGCGCCCACCGACGTGGAGCTCGCCAACGTGTCCATGGAAACCGGCATCGACCTGGCCGACCTGCGCGCCCCTCTGGATGACGAGGAACGCTCGCGCGTCGACGTCGAGGACGACTACACGATGATCATCGTGGACATTCCTACCGTGGAGGAACGCGGCGGCCGCGACTGGTACGAGACCATCCCGTTGTCGATCATCATCACCCAGTCCGCCATCATCACCGTCTGCATGCAGGACACGCCCGTGCTGCACCCGTTCATGGAAGGCACCATCCGCGGCTTCAACACATACATGAAGACCCGGTTCATCCTGCAGATCCTGTACCGCAACGCCACCATGTACCTGCGTTACCTGCGCATCATCGACCGCGAAAGCGACAAGCTCGAACTGAAGCTGCGCCACTCCATGCAAAACCGAGAGATCCTCATGCTGCTGGAACTGAGCAAGACATTGGTCTACTTCACCACATCCCTCAAATCGAACGAAATCGTCATGGAGAAGCTGACCACGCTGCCGCGGCTCAAGCAGTATCCGGAGGACGAGGACCTGCTCGACGACGTCATCACGGAAAACAAGCAGGCAATCGAGATGGCCAACATCTACAGCGGCGTTCTCGCCAACATGACCGACGCGTTCGCATCGATCGTGTCGAACAACCTGAACAACGTGATGCGCATCTTCACCATCATCTCCATCACCCTGTCGATTCCGACCCTGATCTTCTCCATGTACGGCATGAACTTCCAGGAAGGCATGCTCGGCATGCCCCTCACGGACAAGCCATGGGGCTTCGCGGTGATCATCGGCATCTCACTGGTCCTTTCGGCGATCGTCACCTGGTTCCTCACCCGGTCGCGTATGTTCAAGTGACGTCCATGATGGGGAAAGCGCGATACGTGGCCGCGGCGGCATGCGCGGCATTACTTGCGGCCGGCGCCGGCGCGTGCGGCACATCGGTTTCCGTGGTGACCGAAGGCGCGG
>UMGU01021091.1_pt1 | contig 16533 bp, 10 predicted proteins | sample 1965331 | NCBI WGS metagenome assembly UMGU01 (sample SAMEA4836078, study PRJEB28245) | human gut metagenome | biome: gut microbiome; material: fecal sample | place: Denmark | collected 2008
CCATGTGCGGCGCGGAAGACAGCATGGTGCCGTCATCGGATTCCGGCGCGGCCGGCGCTTGCGGTGCCGCCGCGGTCGTTTGGGTGAGCGGTGAGCCGCACGAGGCGCAGAATTTAGCGCCTTCGATGGTCGGCTGACCGCAATTTGGGCATGCCATAGGTAAGCCTTTCTCCTTCTTGATGCGCGTCATATACTCCTGTGACGCGCCATGGTCCTTATTATAAAGGGCCTCTGGCGCGCCGACGGGCTCGACGATGATGCGTGCTATTCGGCTCGCCGCGGTGGAAATGTGTGATGGAAAAGTTCGTGCCGTTGACTGTCGGAGTGGTTGCATTGCGGCAGAATGTGAAGAAAATGTGATTACTTGGATTTTATGGCGCCATCGCGCCGCATTTTTCGTCGTATGACGCGATGTGCACCATAGATGGCGATTTGCTGAAAACGTTGGAAAATAGCGGTTTTATGATTGCGACACGCCGAGGGTTGCGTTCTTTCCGATTCTGAGTATATTTACTCCATGTGCTCAGCGAGAACAAAAACCTCGCCAAGACCAACGCCCCTTTAGCTCAGTTGGTTAGAGCAGCTGACTCTTAATCAGCGTGTCCAGGGTTCGAATCCCTGAGGGGGCACAGACAAGACCCAAGCCAATGGCTTGGGTCTTTTTCGTATTTCGGACATGTGTCCACCCAAAGCCGCATTACTTCCTCCGTACGGAGTAAGGTAGTGCGCTGTTGTCCGCCCAGAGCGGAATCGCAATTCATCTCGAATCGCACGAATCGTAAGAATCGTTAGAGAAGAAGCAATAGAGGAAACTGCAGTGGAATACACACTCTTCACCAAGCTTGCCGCGGAATTCGTCGGCACCGCCGTGCTGATGGTCTTCGGCAACGGCGCTGTCGCCAACGCGGAACTGAAAAACACCAAGGGCTACCATGCCGGCTGGCTGAACATCGCCATGGGCTACGGCTTCGGCGTCATGTTCCCGGTCCTGATGTTCGGCGGCGTCTCCGGCGCCCACATCAACCCGGCCATGACCCTCGCGCAGGCCGTCAACGGCATGTTCCCGTGGAACGAGGTCCTGCCGTACATCATCGCCCAGCTGCTCGGCGCAGTGGCGGGCCAGCTCATCGTGTACGTCACCTACCTGCCGCACTACAAGGACACCGACGATGCCGAAGCCATCCTCGGCACCTTCTGCACCACCGACGCGCACAACGACCGCGTGAACTACTTCCTCAACGAGTTCTTCGGCACCTTCATGCTGGTGCTCGGCGCCCTGTGCTGCCTGTCCCTGCCGTGGGGCAAGGCGAACCCGGCCGCCGCATCCATCGTCGTCGGCTTCATCGTGTGGGGCCTCGTGACCTCCATGGGCGGCCCGACCGGCCCTGGCCTGAACCCTGCCCGCGACCTCATGCCGCGCCTCCTGCACGCCATCCTGCCGATCTCGAACAAGGGCGATTCCCGCTGGGGCGAGGCCTGGATTCCGGTCGTGGCCCCGATCGCAGGCGCTATCGTCGGCGCGTTCCTGTTCAAGGTGCTGTTCGCCTGAACATTACTTTGACGATTGCCGGCATTCGTCTGGCATGCTGGTAAGGCCCGTGATTCCCTCCGGAACCACGGGCCTTACGCATAGGTGGTATGCATGGCGGTCGGCGGCTTCGGCATGTTGACTGAGACTGGTACTGTTGCCGAAGAGAGAAACATCACCATATCGGGAGGCTGGATTGAAGCGGATTCGTCGTATCATACGTGCGCTCGATCCAAAAGCCGACGCCACAATGGGCCAACGGGAACGGCTTGAGGCGTTTCGCATCCGCAGGGCCGCCGTGCTGGTGCTCGTGCTGTTCCTGCTGATCGCATCGATGACGTCCTGCAGCGTGCACGCACTGCTGGTCCGCATGACGCCGAACACGCAGACGACGGCACAAGCCACGCATTCGACGTCGGCCAAGAAGCCAGCCAAGAAAACAGCCAAAACCAATCAGCATAAGACGGCCAAAAAAACCAAACCGGAAACCAAACAATCGCAGGAAGAGCAGGCCGTCGCCAAAGCGGTGAGCGCGCAATCGGCGGCACTGGGCGACGACGAGAAAACCGCGATTCTGAACAAAGCGCAGGAAACCGCGCAAAACAGCGGCAAACCGGTGACGCAATACCATTACTGCATCGCAACCAAAGGAAACGTCGGTTCGGCCGACGAATTCGGCAACGCGGCGTTCCGCATCCTCAACGACGAACACGGATGGCCACGCGCCGGAGCCATATTCGACCAATCCACGGACGGCAACTGCGATTTCAATCTCGTGCTGTCCCAAGCGTCGGAAATGACGTCGTTCTCGCCATCATGCTCGGTGGAATACAGCTGCAGGGTCGACAACAACGTGATCGTCAACGACGACCGTTGGAACGGTGGCGCGCAACAATGGCTCGCCGCCGGCGGCAACCTGGCGCGATACCGCACGATGGTGATCAACCATGAGGTCGGACACCGGCTGGGGCACATCGACAACGAAACGACCTGCGCCGGCGAAGGCCAGTTGGCGCCGCTGATGCAGGAGCAATCCATGCATTTGGACGGCTGCAAGGTCAACGAATATCCGCTTGACTCGGAGCTGTGGATCGGCTGAACGTCGACTGCTTCCCGTTATTTTCTGCTGTTTTCTGCTGTTTTCCGGACTGACCGGGTCGTCTCGGCAATTCGGCGAGACCCGGCCAGCCGTTGTCACAGGCCGAAATACGCGTCGAAATCGTCTTGGCTGATACTGCGGTCGGCCGTATCGGCCCGTACCTTACCCCAATCGAACTCCTGCAACGCCTCGACGGCGCTCATCGGCTGCGGACTGGTATGCGCGGAATCGCCCTGCAAACCAAGCAGCCACGCGCAATAGCCGACAACCTGTTCCGCGGTGACGCCATGCGCGCGCAGCGCCCCCATATCCAAAGAGCGCTCGCGTTTGGCGAGCCTGCGGCCGGCCGCGTTGTCGATAAGCGGCAGATGCGCATACCGTGGGTTTTCGGGGTTATATGGGGTGTATTGCGATTGTGGTGCGTGCTGCGATGGTGCAGAGGCCTGCGTTTTCGCCTTGCGGAATCCCGCCTTGATAAGCGCTCGGCGAATGGCGATTTGCAAGGCGTTCGACCGGAGCAGGTCGCGGCCGCGCACGATGTCGTCGACGCCCATGTCAAGATCGTCCACGACCACCACCAGCTGGTAGGAGAACAGGCCGTCGGCGCGGCGCACGATGGTATCGCCGACGTCGTGCGCCAGATTGAATTCCTGATGGCCGAACACTGCGTCATCGAATTGGACGGTTGCGTGCGGGTTTGTGTCGGCGGGCATGGCGATGCGCAGCGAATGGCGGTCGCCGTTGGCCAGCCGCTGCCGGACGGTATCCGGATTGCTGGCGATAAGCCGGCGGCACGTGCCGGGATACACCATGAAACGGTCGCCTTCCTGCGGTGCGGAGGCTGCGCGGATGTCGGCGCGCGAGCAGAAGCAAGGGTAAATCAGCGGGGTTGTGCCAGCGATTGCGCCATTGGCTGCGCTGCCGACTGCGGGGGTGTGGTCGTTGCGTTCGTCAAACGGCGAATCGTATGCGTCGTCAATCGTCAGGTTTTCCAAGCAATGCAGCGCCTCACGGTACAGGTCGTGCCGAGCGGATTGGAACACCGGATCGCCGTCCCAATCCAAGCCAAGCCAATGCAGATCGTCCATCATCAGTTCGGCCGCGCCGGGCACCACGCGCGGTTCGTCGATGTCTTCGATGCGCAGCAGCATGCCGTCGCCGCGGCTACGCGCGGACAGCCATGCGCCGAGCATCGCATAGATGTTGCCGATGTGCATGCGGCCTGATGGGGTGGGGGCGAAACGACCTGGCACGGGGTTCCTTCCTGTCGTTGGCGGGCGGTTCGGTGTTGCCGGTGCGGAGACCGGTCGCGCCGATGCTTGCAACTGTACCTGCATCGGCGGCCGGAACGGCGGGTTTCGTGGGACGCGATTGTGGAATGCGTTGCTGGACGTGCGGTGACGTGCCATGCCGAGGCTGCAGCGTGCTCCGGAAACGTGCCGTCGCTGTGAGGTATCTCACAGTGTGAGAAGGATATTTAGCGCATGGTGATACGGGCCGCGCGTTTCGTTTGGGGTGTGCGTAAGGTGATGTGCGTCATCCGGTATTCTGGGTGGTGATTTCGGCAATTCGGTCTATGCGTTATCGGTATGGCCGGTCAAAAGGGGATTTACAAGGGGTGAATATTTCAGTAGAGCGGAAATCGAATACCTGCGTACATTGCCGTCGATCGACGCGGTGACGGACAGCAGAATCACGTATGCGAGGGAATTCCAAATCGACTGCATGAGGCGGTATCTGCAGGGGGAGAAGCCAACTGCGATCTTCATTTCCGCGGGATTGAGCCCATCGGTCATCGGGCACAAGCGCATCGAACGCAATATCGCACGCTGGAAGCGCGACGAGGACATCATGCGCAAGGCGGCCGAAGAGCCGGAACCGCATGATACGGCTGTGGACAGCCACAATGCGATGTCGGAAGTGCCGTTGGGCAAGATCCAATCGCTGGTATGCCAGGTGATGGTGTTGAGCGATCGCGTCGATAAATTGGAGCGTTTGGTGGAGGGACTACGCAAGGGGGATAAAATCTGAAAAAAAGTTTTCAGATTTATTGGTTTTTCCGGCGGTTCGCGCGCATTTATCTGATACATTAAATGTGCAGACGGAGTCTTTGAAGTCCCCCTTCTACTGCCGTCTAGTTTTATAGCCTGCGCGAATTTATGACCGCTTTATCGCTTCACTTCAGGTCATCGCGCGGGCTTCTTTATACGTTGTCGGCGGTTTTCTGGTAACACTGGTATCGAAATATCAGCCGACATGCCGGAAACGGTGGTGCCGGCCGCGGACCGGCGGTCGAATGAATTTGCGAGAGGTGGACGATGACTGCATACATGGATCACAAGAACCTCGCCAACGAGGTGATCGACGATGCGCGCGCACGTGAGATCACGGACGGCGTGCATCGTGTGCTCGACCGCATCGCGGCAGCTGAGGAACAAGCCGGACGCGAAGCCGGCTCCGTGCGCCTGCTGGCCGCCACGAAGACGCGCGACATCGGCGAAATCATGGCTGCGATTGATGCCGGCGTGCGCATGATCGGCGAGAACCGTCCGCAGGAAGTGACGGCGAAGGCCGAAGGGCTGGCACGGCGATGCGCGGAACGCGGGTTTTCGCTGGGCGTCGCAGGCGCCGCGCCGGATGCTGCGGCGGAGCATATTCCATTCCACCTGATCGGCCAGCTGCAAAGCAATAAAATCGGCAAAGTGCTGCCGGTGGTCGACACTATCGAATCGGTCGATTCAATCGATTTGGCAGAAAAAATTTCACGTAGAGCCGTGGCTCGCGGTATTACTGTCGGCGTGTTGCTGGAAGTCAACGAATCCGGCGAGGAATCGAAATCCGGTTGCGATCCGGCGCACGCCATCCGCATCGCGCAGAAAATCGGCACGTTGGACGGCATCGAATTGCGGGGACTGATGACGATCGGCGCGCATGTGCACGACGAAACGGTGATTCGCCGCGGTTTCTCGCACCTGCGCAAGACCCGCGACCTCATCCTCGCATCCGGCGAACCGGGCACGGACCGTTGCCGGGAACTGTCGATGGGCATGACCGGCGACATGGAACTGGCCATCGCCGAAGGTTCCACCATCGTGCGCGTCGGCACTGCGATTTTCGGTGAGCGTGCGTTCATCTGAGCGCTTTCTTTGACTTTTTCTGTTTTTTAAGGATTTGCGGGGCTCGTCCGCCTGGATTGCATTCGTCTGGCTTACATTCGTCTGACTTGCATTCCTCTGAAAAACGGCTTGTCTGAGCTGCGTTCCGCCGGTAGGTGGGGTGCTGCGCGGTTTGGTGCCAAAATTGCCGGTTTCGTGCCTGAAACCGTTGTCTTTCTAGGGGTAAGCCCTCCTATAGGGGGCAAGGGCTTTCGTATGGCGGGTGTGAACATGGGTGTGTTCGAAGGAGAAACCCATGTTTTGGTCTGCCTCTCGATTGATGAGTAAACCCGTCCGTCTGCTCGCCCGCAGGACGGATTCCTACGTGCATGCGCATACGGTGCTGCGTTCGCCCATGCGGCTGTTCGGTGCCGTGGCGGGCGCCTCGGCTGATTCCTATGATGCCGGTGATGATAACGATGGCATCGGCAATGGCGCCGGAGTCGGATCTGATGCCGATGCAGCTGCCGACAGTGGTCATGCCGGAACTGTTGCGTTCGCTGGAACGTCTGCTGGAACGTTCGCTGGAACGCCGTCGTTTTACGAGGCGATTGACATTGCCGATGTGGTTCGCGCGCGCAGGCTGCGGCGGATTCGTTTCATATTGGTGCGGTGCGTGTCCGTGCTGCTGATCGTGGGCGCGGTGGTGGTCGCGTCGTTGCCGTTCGCCATGCAGGCGCATTCCGCGCGGCGCTTGGCCGAGACATCCGATTCGGCGGCTCGCACGGTTGCCGGATGGCCGTATTCGATGGCGATGGAGGAGTTGGAACGGGCGCGCGCATACAATCGGCGGCTTGCCGTGGAAGGACAGCCGGTATTGGGCGAGGCGGCCGATCCGTTCACTACCAGACCGGCTGGCACTGCCGGAGATGCTGATACCGCCGACGATTCGGCGCCTTCCGGCGGTTCCGGGCTTTCCGCGGCGGACACGGACGCGAACTATCAGGGCCTGCTGGATTCCGGCGCAGGCATCATGGGCACGGTATTGGTGCCCAAAATCGGCGTGGAACTGCCGATTCGGCATGGTACGTCCGAACCGGTGCTCGCCGTCGGCGCAGGGCATCTGTACGGCACCAGCCTGCCGGTCGGCGGCACTGGCTCGCATACGGTGGTCACCGGGCATCGCGGCCTGGTCAAATCGTTGATGTTCACACGGCTCGACGAACTGCACGACGGCGATTTCATGTACATCAAAGTGATGGACGAGACGCTGGGATACGAAGTGGACCGAATCAGCGTGATCGAACCGGACGACGTCTCACGGTTGAAAATCGTGCCCGGCGAAGACCGGCTGACGTTGATGACCTGCACGCCATACGGCATCAACACGCATCGGCTGCTAGTCTCCGGGCATCGCGTCGCAATACCGCTGCCCGCGCCAGATCCGGCCGACGTGCGCGACGAACGTGCGACCGAACTGGGCGCGCTCGCCATGACCATCGTTTGCACGATGGGCGGCATGCTGTTGTGCTGCATGGTCGTGCGGTCGATGCGGCCCCGACACCGAATCATGCGGCACGCTTCCGCCTGGCCGCGTAAAGGATAAGGGGGAAGGCCGCGATTTTCGCGGGTCCGCACGTTCCCCGAACCCATCAATGGAGGGGACGGGTTTCGAAACGTTCATCCATAAGGTTCAAGGCATGGAGGCGCATAGGCAATTCGCCGCAGCGCCATGAGAGATGGACATGTCATGAAGTGGATGAAGGACCCGCTTGCCGGCTTCATAAGCCGGTGTGGCGCGCGGATGGGAAAATTCACCGCATTGCTTGTCACGATTGCGATGCTGGCCGGCACCACGGGAGCCGGCGCGACCGCGTTCGCCGACGAAACGGTGACGGATGGCGGCAACGTGGCCGCCGAATCCGCAGCGAGCCAGCCGGAATCGACACAACAATCCGATGCTGAAAACGCAGTCGGATCGGACGTTGCCGACATTGCCGGGCAAGATGTTGCCGGACAGTCCGCAACGGACGATGACGACGCACAATGCCTTACGGACGACGGCGAATCGCAGCAGCCATCGAACGAACAAGCGCAATCGCAACTGCAGTCGCAATCGCAACCGGAACAACCGTCGGAGACGATGCCGGAACAGCGGCAGCCGTGCGATAAGACGGAACAGCCGAATGAGCAGAAGGAGCAGGAACGGCAGGCGGTTAGGCAGCCGACGGCTGAGAACGCTGACGTACCTGCAAATGGTGCTGCACCGACTCAAGACGGCGATCGAAACGACCATGCCGGCGAAAATCGCACGGATGCTGTGGCGAATGGCGATGCGGGCGCGACAGCCGATGACGGCAAAACCGGCGATGCGGACGATGCTGACAACGATGGCAACACTGCTGAAGATGCCGACGATGCCGACAAGAACGGTAAGAATGACGCCGACAAGGATGCCGCGTCGGCTCAAAACGGCAACGATAACGACAAGAATGATGCTGCCAAAGACGATGCCGACGCCGACGAACACATCATGCGCGATCGCTTCACCTTCAATCGCAAAACCGTGATGCGTGCCGCGCGTAACGTCGCCGTGCCGCAGCCGGACCACACGAAAAGCATCACATACAACAACGGCGGCAAATACACGCTGAACCTCAACGTGGTGGGCAAGGATACCCGCGAAAGCCATGAGACCACGGAGAAAATCGAAGTGGTGCTCGTACTGGACACGTCCGGATCGATGAACTACTGCATGGACGGAAGCCAAAGAAGATGCAACAAATCGAATCCGAAGCGGTTGACGGCGCTGAAAGAAGCGGCGACCAGCTTCATCGACGCCACCGAGACCACCAACGACACCATCCAGGACGAAAACAGCAAAGTGCGAATCGCCATCGCTCAATTCGGGCAGACATCCGGCGTGGTGAGTTCCCTGACCAGCGATACCGCCGCTCTGAAATCATCGGTGAGCAGGCTGTCCGCCAATGGCGCGACCCCTGCGGACAAAGGCATGGCCGCCGCGCAGACGGCATTGCTGCAGGCAAGGCCAGGCGCGAAGAAAATCGTCATTTTCTTCGCGGACGGTGTGCCGACCACGCAAAACACTTTTAGCACGAGAGTCGCCAATGACGCCGTGACAACCGCGCTCGCCATGAAATCGGCCGGCACGCTCATCTACAGCATCGGCATCTTCGAAGGCGCCAATCCGGAGCAGCAATCGTTCGGTAACAGGGAGAACGACCAAGCCAACCAGTTCATGCACGCCGTATCCAGCAACTATCCGAACGCCACCGCGTACGACAAAGCCAATTGGGTTACGGGCGGCAACCTCGGCTACTATAAGGCCACCAACAGCGCTGACGACCTGACGAAGATCTTCGACGACATCCAGAAGGAAATCACCACGGGAAGCGCCTACAGCGGCGTCTCGATCGTCGACGAGCTGTCCGAATACGCGCAGGTCGATGGCGTTGTCTGGAACATGGCCAGCATGCGGAACTTCGGCGGAGCGACCTATTACCGGGTGACCGGCGGCGTGACGCTCAACGTGACGAATCTGCCTTCGGGGGCTACGCCTCCAGTGCTGGAACGTGATTACACATTGTGGTACAGCGACGCCGGCAACGGCAAGATCCGCGTCGAATTCGCCGGCGATTACGAGCTGCTGCACAACGCGACCTACACGCTCTCGTACGGCATAGTGCCAACCGACAGCGCCTACGCGCGGGTCAATATGGTCGACGGCGGCATCAACTACGACGCGACCGGCGACGCGGGCACCGGCACGACTTCCGCAGGAAAGCCGGGCTTCCGATCGAACGCGTCGGCGCAGGTCTGTTACACCTTCGACAAGCAGTCCGCCTGCGCGGCCTACCAGCATCCCGTATTGCAGGTGCCGTCCGCCAACGTGGTCGTGACGAAACATTGGGAAGGCGGAATGCCGGCGGGTGGAGCCACATTGCGCATCGATTTCATGCAGGGCGGCGCATCGAAGCTGGGCAAAGACCTTTCCGAAGATGACGAGCTGCCTACCGGCGAATGGCAGTACACATTCCGTGGCGTGATGGCAGGCGACTACACCGTCACGGAAGGCAACATCGCCGGCTATCACGCGAAAGGCAACGTCACCTCAGTGCCGATCAGCATCACCAGAGCCGACATGTGGAGCGCGTTCGACAAGGGACAGACCGCCACCTACGAAGCCTCGTTCACCAACGTGAAAGAGACGGTGGCCGTGCTGCCGCTGTCCGGCGCATCGGAAGGACGGACCTGGCTGGTCGTGGCCGGCGTCACGGCACTGGTGCTGCTGCTTGCGGGCATCGTCGGACTGGCTTTGATCGGGCGCGGACGACCTTGACGGAACTGCCGGACGGCAATCGCAATTCTCTGATCGCAATCCGGCAATCGCAATTTTTCAATCACAACTAAAGAACAACACAATATACGAAACTTCCCATAAAACCAACCAATCGGCTGCGGTAACAAGGCCGACCAAACCAAGGAAGAGAGGTCTCTCATCATGAAGACGAGAAGGCTTTGTGCAGTAATCGCCGCGGCGGCAACGTTGCTGGGCGGTATGGCGTTCGGCACGGCCGGAGCGTATGCGGCCGGCAGCGCATCGATCGAAGTGCGGCATTCGCAGAAGGGGCACACCTACTCCGCGTACAAGTTCGCCTCGCTGACGGTGGACGGTGACGCCGTGCAGGTCGACACCGACGCCGATTGGGTGACTGCGGTGACCGACGCGGTGGCCGCCGCCAACAACAACATGGACCCCGTTGTCAGCATGCCCTCCGAATATGACAGCAATCCGGCCGCGTTCGCCGCAACCAAGACCGGCGATAACGACGCCGCCTGGTTCCGCACATTCGCGGCCTCGTTGGCGGTTGGCGATGGCGTCGTTGCCGACAAAACCGTTGCAGGCAACGGCGGTACGGCTGCCATCGGTTCGCTTGAAGAAGGCTGGTATCTCATCACCGATGTGGATGGAGAGGGCGGTCGGGGAACCAATGCCATCGTCGCCACCACGCTGAACGGCGTGGCCGCCACATTCAAAGTGAAGGGCGATCCGGCAACCGGCCAGGGCAAGATCAACGCTGTCGGCATGTTTGTGGCCAAGAACGAGAACGAGCCCGACCAGCCGGGCAAGACGGCCGATACGATTACCACCACTGAAGGCGTGAGCATTGGGCAGACCGTCGCCTACACCATCACGCTGGATATTCCGAACGCGGCCGAAGGCTACGACAAGTATCCGTACTTCGTGAAGGACGTGGCATCCAAGGGCCTGACGGTCAACAAGGACTTCAAGGCCGTTGTTCGAGCCGCGGATGGCACGGAAACGAATATGCCGTTCACCTACGTGACCGTTCCGACCGTTGGAGCCGACGGCAAGACCACCACCGTGCTGGAATTCGGCTTGGCCAACAAGAGCGGCCAGCTGGTCATCACCTACACCGCCGTGGTCAACAAGGACATCATCGACATGGGCAACAAGGTTACCAACAAGGCGGCCGTGTCCCGTGACACCGAGGTGTGGAACACGCCGGTCGAATTCGACTCCTATACCGGGGGCTTCTCCTTCCACAAGTACGGTGTCGGAAGCGATGCCAATGGTCTCGCAGGAGCGAAGTTCCACGTGTTCGAGGGAACCGAGGTTTCGCAGACCCCGCTCAAGTTCATCAAGATTGTGGATGGCGAATACCGCCTTGCCGAAACGAACGAGAACGGCGCTGTCGCGGATGTGGAAACCACCACCGGCGACGTGAAAATCATGGGCTTGAAGTCCGGCAAGTACACGCTGAAGGAAACCGGATTCGCGAGCGGCTATGCGAAGAACTTTGTGCCGATCTTCACCGTCGAACTAGCTGTGAACCAGGAAACCGGCAAGTCGACCTTCAAGCTGGTCGGCGCCAACAACCTCGGTCTGGCAAGCAGGCTTGACGAGGGCATGTCCGACAAGGCAATCCAGGTCAAGAACGTGAAGAACGTCACGCAGCTGCCGCTCACCGGCGCAATGGGCACCGCGTTGTTCACCATCGCGGCCCTGGTAATGGCCGGAGCCGGACTGGCGCTCGTGCTGCGCTTCCGCGAATCCGATACGCCGATGGCGGTCTGAGCGGGCCAACAGACAGGCAACGGGGCTTGTTCGGGCGGGTGAGTCGTTGAGCGATCAACGGTTCACCCGCTTTTGTTGTGACGAATACGGGTGATTTAGGGTTTAGTACCGCCTGAAATGGTTGGAAAAACGCCATTCGTACCGGTATGATGGAACACGAAGCGAACAACGAATCGGATTGCGGCCTTGCATCGCAAACACGTATCGCAAGCGCGCATCGCAAACCGAATCGCAAGCCGAACAGGGGAATGGCATGACGGAGGCCATTCGACTGCCGTGCGGTGGAAGGGAGCCGCCGCACGCCAAGCCGAAAGGGAACATCATGTGCAACGGTGGGGGAGCGTTCAGTCCGGAAGAAGTCGAATATCTGCGCTCGCTGCCGGTGGTGGCCGAAGCGACGTCGCGACGCATCACCTACACGGAATCGTTCAAACACAACTGCATGCGCCGGTACCATGCGGGCGAATCGCCGGTCGAACTGTTCCGCGAAGCCGGACTCGACCCATCGCTGATCGGCTATAAGCGCATCGAACGTTGTTTCGCGCGCTGGCGCAAGATTGCCTGCCGTATGGGCACGGACCGGCTGGTATCGGTTGATGGGAATGGTGGAGTGGTGCCATCGGCGTCGACGGATGTGGCGCCGTCGGCGGAATCTGCGGAGGTTGCTCGATCTGCGGTATCGCAGCCGGTGCAGCCAACGCAAACGACGGAAACGCAAAGCAATGCGACGCTGCCCGCGCCGCGCAACGCAGCCGAAGTCCCGATTCTGTCGGGAGGTGACGTGCGCGACCTGCTCATCGCCCAGCAGGTGCGCCGCATCGACGAGCTGGAACGCGAGGTGGCGGCGTTGCGGGCGGAACTGCATCGCAAATAATCGCAAAAATCGTAAAAAATGCGAGCAATCGGCATCGTCCGCAAAGCGACGCATGTCGAGAACGGCGGGCGTGGCGAGCGGGTAGACTTGCGGGTATGAGAATCGCACGTTTTACGCATAATGATGTACCGCAGTACGCCTTCGTTCAGACCGACAAGAACGACGGCAAGGACTATCTCGTGGCCTTGAACGGCTATCCGCTGTCCGGCCAGGCCGTCGAGCCGACCGGCGAGCGCTATCCGGTGGATGGTGACGGCATTCGTCTGCTGGCTCCGGTGATTCCGTCGAAGGTGTACGGTTTGGCGAAGAATTATGAGGCGCATGCGCAGTTCATGCATGAGGCCGGTCATTCCGATATCAAGCATGCGCCGGAGGATATGGTGATTTTCACCAAGCCGAGCACGTCGGTGATTGGTCCGGATGATCCGATTGTGATTCCGCTGTGTTCGAATGATATGAATTTCGAGCCGGAGTTGGCTGTGGTGATGGGTCGTATCGCCAAGAATGTGCCGGTGGAGCAGGCCATGGATTATGTGCTGGGTTTCACGTGCGTGAATGATGTGACGTTGCGTGATCTGCAGGGTCTTGATCCGACGTGGACGCGTGCGAAGGGTTTTGATACGGCGTGCCCGTTGGGTCCGTGGATTGTGACGCGTGACGATGTGGATTGGAAGGATGCGAAGATTTCCTTCACGCTCAACGGTGAGGATGTGCCGATGGCGTCGGGTACCACGGCGAATCTGATTCACGGCATTCCTGAGCAGATCGCGGCGATTACGAGTTTCACCACGCTGCTGCCGGGCGATGTGATTATGACGGGTACGCCGAACGCGTCGGGTCATCTGGATCCGGGTGACGAGGCGATCGTGCACGTCGAGGGCATCGGCGATCTGCGCAACGTGGTGGTGCGCGGCTGATTTTCGGCTTGCTGGCGGACTTTGGATTAGGCGGGTTTGCAACGTTTTGTGATTTCGTTATGTTGTTGCCCGCCTTTTTCGTATGTATTGCGATTGCCGGTGAGCGCTGGTGATTGTCGGTGACTGCCGTCCTGTGTCGAAAGACGGTTTTGAGAAACGCAAAAAGTTGAGTGTGCGGGACTCAAGTTTTGGGAATATAATGGCGATGAAGTCGGTTGAGCATATCAGACAACGACATATGCGTCCGAACGCCGGCCCGGTAGCGAAGGCCGGGCGGCCGGGCGCGAACCATGGAGGATGATATGGAACAGAAGTTCACGCAGATGGCGCAGGAAGCGCTTTCGGACGCCGTTCAGAACGCGGCGGCGCTGGGCAATCCGCAGGTAGACACCCTGCACCTGCTGGACGCGATGCTGCGTCAGGAAAACAGCATGGCCCGCGCGCTCATCGAAGCGGCAGGCGGCAACGCGCAAAACGTGAGCGCCGAAGTGCATCAGGCGATGCAATCGCTGCCGAGCGCCAGCGGATCGACCACAACGCAGCCGGACGTCAGCAGGCAGCTGTCGGCGGTGCTATCGCAAGCCGAAAAAGAAATGCAACGGAGGGGAGACGAGTACGTCACCGTCGACCTCATGCTGGTCGCGATCGCGGCCGCGAAACCTAATCAAAGCGCGGACATCTTGGAAAAGAACGGTCTTACCGCGGATAAGCTGCGTAACGCCCTGACCGCCGCGCGCGGCAGCGACCGCAAGGTGACCAGCGCCGACGCGGAAGGCTCGTATAAAGCTTTGGAGAAGTACTCCACCGATTTGACGGCCGCCGCGAAGGAAGGCAAGCTCGACCCGGTGATCGGCCGCGACCAGGAAATCCGCCGCGTCATCCAGATCCTGTCCCGCCGTACCAAGAACAATCCTGTGCTGATCGGCGAGCCTGGCGTCGGCAAAACCGCCGTCGTCGAAGGCCTGGCGCAGCGCATCGTCGCCGGCGACGTGCCGACCACCCTGCAGAACAAGAAGCTTATCTCGCTTGACCTGGGCTCCATGGTGGCTGGTTCCAAGTACCGTGGCGAATTCGAGGAACGTCTGAAGAGCGTGCTTGAGGAGATCAAGAAGGCCGACGGGCAGATCATCACCTTCATCGACGAGATCCACACCATCGTCGGCGCGGGCGCGGCCGAAGGCTCCATGGACGCGGGCAATATGCTCAAGCCCATGCTGGCCCGTGGCGAACTGCGCCTGATCGGCGCCACCACACTGGACGAATACCGTGAGAACATCGAAAAGGATCCGGCGCTCGAACGTCGTTTCCAGCAGGTGTTCGTCGGCGAGCCGAGCGTGGAGGACACCGTCGCCATCCTGCGCGGCATCGCGCCGAAGTATGAGGCCCACCACAAGGTGACCATCGGCGACGACGCGCTGGTCGCGGCGGCAACCCTGTCGAACCGCTACATTTCCGGACGCCAGCTGCCGGACAAGGCCATCGATCTGGTGGACGAGGCCGCAGCGCACCTGCGCATGGAACTCGACTCCTCGCCTGAGGAAATCGACGAACTGCGCCGCCAGGTGGACCGTCTCAAGATGGAGAAGTCGTACCTGCTGGGCAATCCGAAGAACGACAAGGCCGCGGAAAAGGCCGAAGCGGAACTGGACGACAGCGCCAAGGACCGTCTCGCCGATTTGAACCAGGAAATCGCCGACAAAAGCGAAAAGCTCAACGGGCTGAAAGCGCGTTGGGACGCCGAAAAGAACGGCCACAACCGTATCGGCGACCTGCGCAAGAAGCTCGACGAGCTGCGTACGCAAGCCGAAAAGTACGAGCGCGAAGGCGACCTGGCGAAATCGTCAGCCATCAACTACGGCGAAATCCCGGCCATCCAGAAGGAAATCGCCCAAGCCGAGAAGAACGAGGCGGAATCGGGCGGAGCCGACAATGCCAACGCCGACGTGCCGATGGTCCCCGACCGCGTCGACGCCGACTCCATCGCCGAAATCGTCTCCGACTGGACCGGCATCCCCGTGGGCCGTCTTATGCAGGGCGAAAACGAGAAGCTCCTGCACATGGAGGAGTACCTCGGCAAGCGCGTGATCGGCCAGAAGGAAGCCATCCAAGCGGTTTCCGACGCCGTGCGTCGCTCGCGTGCCGGCATCTCCGACCCGAACCGTCCGACCGGATCGTTCCTGTTCCTCGGCCCTACCGGCGTGGGCAAGACCGAACTGGCCAAGGCGCTCGCCGACTTCCTATTCGATGACGAGAAGGCCATGGTGCGCATCGACATGAGCGAATACATGGAGAAGGCCTCCGTGTCCCGCCTGATCGGCGCCGCGCCGGGCTACATCGGCTACGAAGAGGGTGGCCAGCTTACCGAAGCCGTGCGTCGCCGTCCGTATTCGGTGGTGCTGTTCGACGAGGTGGAGAAGGCCAATCCGGAAGTCTTCGACGTGCTGCTGCAGGTGCTTGACGACGGTCGCCTGACCGACGGCCAGGGCAGGACCGTGGACTTCAAGAACACGATTCTGATCATGACCTCCAACCTGGGCTCGCAGTTCCTCGTCAATCCCGACATGGACGCGGACGCCAAGAAGAAGGCCGTGATGGACGCCGTGCACATGCAGTTCAAGCCGGAATTCATCAACCGTCTGGACGAACTGGTCATGTTCCACCCGCTGACCCGCGAGGAGCTCGGCGGCATCGTGGACATTCAGGTCGCGCAGGTGTCCGCACGTCTGACCGACCGCCGCATCACGCTCGACGTGACCGATTCGGCGCGCGAATGGCTTGCCAACACCGGTTACGATCCGGCGTACGGCGCACGTCCGCTGCGTCGCCTGGTGCAGACCGAAGTCGGCGACCAGCTTGCCCGCATGCTGCTGGCCGGCGAAGTGCACGACGGCGACACCGT
>UMGU01012209.1_pt1 | contig 15866 bp, 10 predicted proteins | sample 1965331 | NCBI WGS metagenome assembly UMGU01 (sample SAMEA4836078, study PRJEB28245) | human gut metagenome | biome: gut microbiome; material: fecal sample | place: Denmark | collected 2008
GGCTTCGATTCCAAGTGGGTCAACACGCTGTATCTCGACAAGATCATCGATTACGAGAATATCATTCAGGCGTTCAGCCGTACGAACAGACTGTTCGGCCCTGATAAGCCCTTCGGAACGATTCGCTACTACCGCAAGCCGCATACCATGAAAGGGTATATCGAAGCGGCGGTGAAACTGTATTCCGGAGACAAGCCGCTTGATCTGTTTGTGCAGAAGCTGCCGGAAAACGTGCGTCTGATGGATGCGCGTTTCGAAGAAATCGCCTCCGTGTTCAGTGCCGGAGGCGTGGAAGATTTCATGCGACTGCCGGAATCGGTGGAGGCGTGCCGCAAGTTCGCAAAACTGTTCGTGGAACTCAATGATTTCCTGGAATCCGCCAAAGTGCAAGGTTTCACTTGGGGGCGGCAGGAATACTCCGTCACCCATGACGATGGATCCGTGGAGGTTGTGCGGCCGAAGTTCGATGAACGGACATATCTGATTCTTGTACAGCGGTATAAGGAAATGTTCAGCAGCGGCGAAGGTTCTGGCAGCGGTCCGGAAGCGCCATATGAACTTGACGGCCATATCACTGAGATAGATACAGGATTGATTGATACGGATTATATGAACGCCAACTTCACCAAATGGCTCAAGGCGCTTGGCGGAGGCGATCCGGCCCTGTTGACATCAGCCGAGGAGGAATTGCATAAGTCGTTTGCTTCGCTCAGTCAAGAGGAACAACGGTATGCCGAACTGTTCATGCATGATGTGGAACGTGGCGAAATCGAGTTGGAGGAAGGCAAGACGCTGCGCGACTACATCACGTATTACGCGAACAGCGCCAAAAACAGCCAAGTGGAGCAAATCACCAAGGCGTTTGACGTGGATGGGGCGTTGCTCAACGAGATGATGCGGCTTGACCTTACAGAGACAACCCTGAACGAATTCGGACGATTCGACCGGTTGAAAGCGTCGGTTAACAGGTCTTTGGCAAAGGCGTTTTTCGATAAGCCGGATAGTCCGGTCTCCCAATTCACGGCGAATCTTCTCGCCACGAAGCTGCTGAAGAGCTTTATCCTTGAGGGAGGATTCGATTTGGACGATCGGAAATAGCGGGGAGAAGCATGGCTGTTGTTGACGAAGCGAAGCTGAGATACCTGGACTTTCTTTCCAGGGAGGACCGCGTCCGGCACCACCGGTACGTCGAGGAAATGAAGCAATACGACATGATGCGTTCCGGCGACATCAACGCCATCGCCGAAAGCACACGTCTGTGGGACTCCGGACTGTACGGCTACCTGTCGGACGATCCGCTCAAAAACGCGAAATACCGGTTCGTCACCACCATCACGCTCGCCACACGTTTCGCCATCGAAGGCGGTATGGACGAGGAGGACGCCTACAACGCCTCCGACCTGTACATCCAGAACCTGGAAAACTGCAAAACGCCCGACGACGTGCGCCGCCTGCACACCGACATGATGACATTCTTCACATGGGCCATGGCCGACATGCAGAAGGCGGAAACACATTCCAAAGCCGTCAACGAATGCCTGGACTACATCCACTACCATCTGCATGAGAAAATCACCGTGCCCATCCTCGCCGAGCATGTGCATCTGAATCCCACGTATCTGTCGGAGCTGTTCAAACGCGAAACGGGCACGGCCATATCGCAATACATCACCGACAAGCGTATGGAAGCGGCCGAGAACATGCTCAAATACTCGGAATACAGCTTCGACGAGATCGCCCAGATCCTCGCATACCGGTCGCAAAGCCATTTCTCGAAGGTGTTCAAAAAACATTCCGGCATGACGCCGGGGGAGTACCGCACCAAGTACGCGCAGAACGGCATCTGGCCGGAGTGATTGCGATCACGGCGTCTACCACGCCGGTTGCGGTGAACCGCCGGTGACGGCACCGCGAAATTCGGGTGTGCCAATCGTGAAATCGACGTGTCCGCGCGTGCGAAACACGCGCGAATCAGCTACGGTGGAAGCATTCAATGATGATGCGCGCCACCGGCCGAATGAACGGCGGAACAAGGAACGTGCGCGCAGGATGTGGATGAAAGCGAAGGAATAAACGAATATGGGAATGCCCCTTGATCTGTATGTGATCCGACATGGCGAGTCGGAGGCGAACGTCATCATCAGCGCCGGCGAACAGGGTGACAACTCGCTGTATACGCAGGACAACGTCACCGTGCCGGACCGTTCGTGGAGGCTCACCGCCACCGGACGCAAGCAGGCCGACTGCATTGGCCGTTGGCTCGTCGCGCAGCAGCCGCTGTTCGACCGCTACCTCGTTTCGCCGTACGTGCGTACGCGTGAGACGGCGGCCACGATGGCCCTGCCTAAGGCGAAATGGGAGGAGACTCGCGTGCTGCGCGAACGCTCCTGGGGTGAGATCAACACCATCACGAAGGACGATTTCAAAACCAACTACGCGCGCAACTGGATGTTCAAGAACACCGATCCGCTGTACTGGCGTCCGCCGGCGGGCGAGTCCATCGCCGACGTGGCCGAGAACCGCGTGCACAACCTGCTCACGTCCCTGAACCGCAAGTCGGATGCGGAATCCGTGGTGATGGTCAGCCATGGCGACCTCATGCTGGCGTTGATGCTCACGTTGGAGGACCTGTCCGACGAGGAGTTCATGCATCGAGCGGCCGCCGACGAATGGAAGATCACCAACTGCACGTGTTTCCACTATTCGCGGCGCGACCCGTCGACTGGGCGCACCCATAAGCGGTTCCGTTGGGAGCAGACGGCACGCCCGGTGCTCGACGAGACGGACGGACGCTGGGTGGTGAAGGTGGACGATTGGCGCGAATTCAAACGTCCTGTGCTGTCGAACGGCGATTTGGTGGACGTGGTACATGCCGTCGACCGTCATCTGTGACCTATCGTGTCCATAAGTATCCTGGCTGTGATGATTGCCCCCTACCTCACTTTGAAACCATACGTATCGGCGTAGTCGCTACAATGGCCTGTGATTGTGCGGCACGTGTTCGTGTTTCGTGCCGTGAGAGAGTTAGGAGACAATCGCATGTCCAATCCAATCGCGGGCCTGTTCACGTGGAAGCTCCACGGCGACGGCAAAACGCTGAAGCCCGGCGAGGTCGTCGAACCTGACGAGAGGCTGACCTGGCCGCGCACCGCGGAAATCGGCGCGCAGCACGTCATCGCCATGTTCGGCGCCACGTTCCTGGTGCCGATTCTGACCGGTTTCGACCCATCCACCACCCTGTTCTTCACGGCCATGTCGACCGCGCTGTTCCTGCTGATCAACAAGAACATGCTGCCGAGCTACCTGGGCTCGTCCTTCGGCTTCATCGCCCCGATCGCGGCCGTCGCCAGCGCCCACAAGGGCCTCGCCGTCGCATCCTTCGGCATCATGGTCACCGGCATCCTGCTGGCCCTGATCGGTGTGCTCGTCCATTACGCGGGCGCCAAGTGGATCGACATCATCATGCCGCCGGTCGTCAACGGCGCCATCGTGGCCATCATCGGCTTCAACCTGGCTCCGAGCGTGTGGAACAACTTCAAAGTCGCTCCCGACACCGCCATCGTCACCCTCGTCGCGGTGCTGCTCGTCGCGGTGCTGTTCAAGGGTCTGCTCGGCCGACTCAACATCCTCATCGGCGTGATCATCGGCTACGCGTACGCCTGCTTCCGTGGCCAGGTCGACTTCTCAGCCATCGGCAAGGCCGCATGGGTCGGTCTGCCGGAATTCCGTCTGCCGCAGGTCGACTTCACCATCCTGCCGATGTTCATCCCGGTCGTGCTCGTACTCGTTGCCGAAAACGTCGGCCACGTCAAGTCCGTCTCCCAGATGACCGGCCGCGACTATGACGACCAGATCGGCACCGCGCTGTTCGCCGACGGTCTCGGCACCACCATCGCCGGTTTCGGCGGCGGCTCCGGCACCACCACCTACGGCGAGAACATCGGCGTGATGGCCGCCACCAAGGTCTACTCGACCGCCGCATACTGGTGCGCCGCCGCGTTCGCGCTGATCCTGAGCCTGTGCCCGAAGTTCGGCGCCATCATCAACACCATCCCCGCCGGCGTGCTCGGCGGCGTGACCACCCTGCTGTACGGCATGATCGGCATGGTCGGCATCCGCATCTGGGTTGAGAACAAGGTCAACTTCGACAAGCCGGTCAACGTCATGGTGGCCGCCATCACCATGATCATCGCCGTCGGCCAGTTCGAGTTCGCCTTCAACGGCATCTCCTTCAACGGCATCGCCATCGGCACCGTCGTCATCCTCGTCGCCTACCACGGCCTGAAGGCCATCGGCAAGGCGACCGGCACCATCGCCAAGGACGATCCGGACATCCTGTAACGGATCGCATCTCACGCTGGCTAGTTCAACGCCCGTCGGCCAAAAAGGTCGGCGGGCGTTTTTCATTGCCGTTTTCGTCAATCGATTGACGTGTTGCGTCGCATACGTTTTATGATGGTATCTATAAGCGATTGCGCAATGTGGCAAAGGAGACAACATGAGCACTGCGGCAGGAAAGAAAATCGCGATTGTGACCGGTTCCGCGCTTGGCTTGGGATATGAGCTGGCACGTCAGCTGATCGGCAAAGGCTGGTTCGTGGCCGGCATCGATTTCAACACGGCCCGTCAGGAGGAACTGTCCCGCACGTTCGGCGCGGACGAATACCGCGCCTTCGTCGGCGACATCAGCGACGAGGCGTTCGTGAAGGACTCCGTCGCGGCCATCAAGGAGATCGGCCACATCGACCTGCTCATCAACAACGCGGGACAGCCGTCGTTCAAAAAGCCGGTCGACTACGAGGCCGCCGACGTGGACAAGTGCCTTAAGGGGCTCAAAGGCATGATTCTGTGGAGCGTCGAAACATTGAAGGCCGACGGCGAGCAGGACCTCAAAATCGCCAATGTCATGTCCACCGCCGCCACACGCGGCAACGCCAACGAATCCGTCTACTGCGCCACCAAGTGGGGTGAGAAGGGGTATACGACGAGCCTCAAGGCGGCCTACAAGGGAACCAGTGTGAAGGTTGTGGGTGTGTATCCGGGCGGCATCGACACAGACTTCTACCATGACAGCCACGATTACGTGTCGTTGGACAAGCAGCATTCCTTCATGAGCGCCGCGGAACTGGCCGAAGTGGTGCTGTTCAACCTCGTCAACGACGCGAATCTGACGGTTTCCGACATCCTCATCGAACGCAACTACCGGTAGCGTCGGCCACCAGTCACAGCCAAGGCAAAAGTATCGGGCATGGGCTATTGTTAACAGGTTTGCGCAACGTGCGCAATGTTTGACATGAAAGGCCATTGTGCCCGATACCGCTGTGATTGAAAATGAAGATGCCCTCGCCGCCGATTTCGATGAGGCGGGCGAGGAGGAGGAACGCCCCCAGACGTTCGCCGAACTCGGCGTTCCCGGCCCGTTGGTACGCGTGCTCGCGGCCGATGGCAAGAAAACCGCTTTCCCGATCCAGGCCGACACCCTTCCCGATTCCCTGGCCGGTCGTGACATTCTCGGCCGAGGCCGTACCGGCTCCGGCAAGACCCTGGCGTTCTCGATTCCGCTGGTCGCACACCTAGGTGAGGTCGACGCCGACGAGTACGAGAACATGAGCCAGTTCCGCCATGAGGTGGAACAGGTGCGCAAGGGGCATGCCGAGGAACGGCGCGCCGACGATTTCCTGCCGCACCCGCGCGGTCTGGTGCTCGCTCCGACCCGTGAGCTGGCCAACCAGATCAACGACGTGCTGATGCCGCTCGCGCAGATGTACGGCATGACCACCACCACCGTGTATGGCGGTGTGCGCTACGCCCGCCAGATCCGCGATCTAAGGGCCGGCGCCGATATCGTCGTCGCATGCCCGGGCCGTCTTGAGGACCTGCTCGAACAGCATGCGCTGACCTTGGAGAAGGTCGAAGTGGCCGTGATCGACGAAGCCGACGAAATGGCCGACATGGGCTTCCTGCCGCCGGTCAAGCGCCTGCTCGGCCAAGTGTCGTTCGACGCGCAGATCATGCTGTTCTCCGCCACCCTCGACCATGGCGTCGACGAGGTGGTGAACACGTTCCTCACCGATCCGAAGATCCACAGCGTCGACTCCGCCACCGCGGCCGTCGACGAAATGACACACCACGTGTTCGAAACCACGCAGGGCGACCGTCATGAGCTGGTCCGCACCCTCGCTTCCGGCAAGGGACGCCGCATCCTGTTCACCCGCACCAAATTCCAGACCCAGAAGCTCGCCAAGGACCTGACGAAGAACGGCATTCCGGCGGCCGAGCTGCACGGCAACCTGAGCCAGAACCAGCGTGACCGCAATCTCGCAGCCTTCGAATCCGGCGACGTGAACGTCATGGTCGCCACCGATGTGGCCGCCCGCGGCATCGACGTGTCCGGCGTGGAGCTCGTGGTGCAGGTGGAGCCTCCGGAGGACCCGAAATCGTTCCTTCACCGCTCCGGACGTACCGCGCGAGCCGGCCATTCCGGTGATGTGGTGACCATCGTGCTGCCGAACCAGCGCCGCCGCACCCGCCGCATGCTGCATGAGGCCGGACTGAAGGTCAAGCCGATCGAAGTGACCCACGATTCCCCGGAAGTGTTGGAATTGGTGGGCGAGTCGGCCGAACCGCGTTTCGGTTGGACGCTTGAGCAGTCCCAGCCGGCGGGCAATCCGCGTCGCAGGAAGCATGGCAAGGGCGGCGACGGTTCCGCGGAAAACGGCGGGCGCTCCGGACGCAACCGTTCCGGCGGACGCAACAAGGACCGGGGCAAGGACAAAGGCGGCAAGCCGTTCAAGTCCGAACGCAAGGACCGCGCGAATCGCAAGGGACGTGAAGAGCGCGCCGAAGTCGCCGAACGCGAGCAGCGTTTCGAACCGAAACAGAATCGCGCCGAACGTCGCGCCGCCAAGTTCGAAGGCCGCGACAACCGCGAATACGAGGCACGCGAGCATCGTTGGGAACATCCTGAAATCCAAGAGGAGAAGCGCGAGAAGCACGAGGAGAAGCGCAACAACAAGCGTCGCGAAAAGTACGCGCGGCTGCATGAGCAGCAGCGTGCCGAAGCCGGCGAACAGCGTGGAACCGACAATCGCAAGCGGCGCTCCGACGAGCGTTCCGATCAGCGTGGCCAATCCGATAGGAAGCCCGGCAAAAAGCAGTATGCGAAAAAGCAGGGCGCGCCGACCAAGAAGCAGCGCAAGGCCGAAGCCCGTGCCGAACGCCGTTACGAGGACGATCGCCAATACCGCAGGAACCGCGACGAACGCGACGACCGCCGTCAGGGCGGCAAACGCATCCATCGCAAGGAAATCCGCGTGATTCATGACGAGCGAGGCGAGGACGCGAAGCGTTATGACCGTCGCATGGAAGCCAAGTATGGCGATTCCGGTCGTCGTGGCGGTCACGGAGAACGCCACGACAAGCATGCGGGCGAAAGGCAGGGCAAGCCGTTCCGCAAGCATGCGAAGATCCGCAAGGCGCCGTTCCGCTCCCGCTGACGTACGTCAACGGTCAAGCAAAAAGCCGTTCATTCCAGCAATCGCAAGGAATGAACGGCTTTTTCTATACGGGATATCGCAGTATCAGCCGTTGACCGGCTGATACTGGTCGAGCGCGGTGAAGCAACGTTTATAGACCATCAGCATGATGATGCTGTCCGCCAGCAGCGTAAGCGCCGCGATGGTGGCGAGAATCATGAACTGGTATTTCGCCGCGTCGATGGGGTTGCCGCCGGCGATGATCTGACCGGCCATCATGCCCGGCACCGTCACGATGCCGGCGGAGGCGAGCGACGCGGTGGTGGGCAGCAATCCCAGACGGATCGACGAGACGATGCTTGGCCGTGCCGCCTCCCATGTGGTGGCACCCAACGCGAGCAGCGTGTCCACTTCGTCACGACGTTCCTTCATGCTTTCAAAGAAGCGGCTCAACCCCACCGCCAACGCCGAAACGGTGTTGCCCAGCAGCATGCCGGTCAACGGCACCACCAATTGCGGCGCATACCACGGTTGCGGACGGATGATGAGCTCGGTGACCAACGAGATCATGATGAGCATGGTCACGACCAGACTCAGGAACACCGGTCCAGCCAAGCCCTTCGGCACACCTTTCGCACGCGAAAGAGTGATCTGCACGGCCGCGATGAGCATGAACGCCACAAGCAGTAGCACCAGCCACGGATTGTTCGAACGGATGACGTACTCCATGATGAAGCCCATCGCGCACAATTGCAGCAGCGCACGGCAAGCCGACCACAGAAGCGTGCGCCCCACGCCCATACGCATGATTTCGGAGATGCCGGCGGCAATGGCCACCATCACCAGCGCGGCGATGAGACCCCAGATGTCGATCGCATAGTAGTTGCCGTTCATGCGACGCTCCCTTCTACCATGTTACCCGTCGAAGTACTACCCGTCGCAGTACCGTCCGCTTCGGCGTTGCCGGACTGCGTGAGCGTGCCATCGGCAAGACGCGTGACACGTGTGGCACGGCCATCCGGCGGCCGGTGCCGGATACGAACGATCGCCATGCCGTCCGCCGCCGCTTTGGCGAGGATACGCGCCACTTTCTCGGCGTTGTCGTCATCCAATCCGGCGTCCACTTCGTCGGCGAGCAGCACCTTCGGACGGGTCAGCAACGTGCGCGCAAGGCTCACGCGTGCCGCCTGACCGCCGGACAAGTCGTGTGGCGGACGGTTCAGATCGATGTCGGCGCAACCCATATTGTCCAAGGTTTCACGGATTCTGCCGTCCGGCAACGCGTCGGTGGGGGAGATCCTGCGTGGTCCCTGCTTCGTTCTCGCCGACTGGCGTATGGCAAGCGTGAACGGCAGACGAATCGCCTGCGCCACCGTCTCGCCCAACAGCACCGGCTTCTGCGGCAGGTACGCGACCTGCGCGCGCCACTGCTGCGGGGTGAAATCGTCGGCGGAACGGCCATCCAACCGTAAATCGCCTGACGCGCGCGGATTGAGCCGTGCGAAAGCGGTCAGCAGCGAGCTCTTGCCTGCGCCGGACGGTCCGACCAAGTCCACGATTTCGCCAGGCTCGATGGCGAAGGACAATCCGGAGAATATGGTGCGGCGTTCGCCGTCGACCATAATCGAACAGCGCACGTTCGATGCTTCGAATACGTATGTCATAGCCAAAACCATACGCCAATAGCGAACGGTTCACGGCGGTTTCAGGGTTTTCCCTGAGTTTTGAGGCGAAATCAGCCATAAGGATGACGCGTGCCCGTTATTTTGCGTACTACAACTGTCAAGTTGAAGGAAAACCTATATGTTGGGGATGGGAAATATGCGTCAGTGGCTTATGAACATAAGCCTGGTCGGAGGCTGGTTTCCGGCGGCGGCGTTCGCCGTCGTCGCAGTGCTGTCCGTAACCCTGCTGGTTAGCGCGGCCGTTTCGAAACGGGACGGACGCATACTGGCTACCGTGCTGCCGATCGGCGTTGCGGCCGTGTCCGGAATGGTCGGCTATGTGGTAGCTTGGCTGCTGTCCGACGTGTTCGTGGTGTTCGGCGTCGGATTGGGATCCCGTGTGATGGCTTGGGTGGCGGCTGGTTTCGCCATCGCTGGTTTCGCCATCGCGCATATCGTGTTGAGCAGGGGCATGATGCGCGTGGCCGCGGCCATCTTGACCGTATTCGCGATACTGGCCGCGGCGATCGGCATCGACCAATCGTACGGCGAATACGCCACCATCGGCTCGCTGTTCGGCGAGGATTCCTACAGCCAAGCCGATCTGACCGGACTGGCCAAACGCAAGGACCTCATCACCGTCGCACAGTGGCGCAAACAGGCCGCCAACGGCACAATCCGCAATATTCCGGCGAACGGAACCGTCAACAAAATCGACATTCCGGCCACGAAATCGCAGTTTGAAGCACGCAAAGCCCTCGTCTACCTGCCTCCGGCGGCATTGGCCGACTCGAAACGCAAGCCGGCCCTGCCGGTCGTCCTCATGCTGAGCGGGCAGCCGGGCAGTCCGGGACGCGTCTTCCAAGCCGGCGACATCCAAACCATGATGGACGGATATGCGAAAACCCACGACGGACTCGCCCCAATCGTCATCGCAGCCGATCAGCTTGGCGCCGATTCGCACAACACGCTATGCGTGGATTCGAAGGTGTACGGCAATGCGCTGACCTACCTGACGCAGGACGTGGTCGACTGGGTGAAAACCAACCTGCCCGCCGCACAGGATGCCAAGGATTGGGCCATCGCCGGATTCTCGCAAGGCGCCACATGTTCGCTGCAGATCGGCGTGAACCATCCCGACCTGTTTGGCACCATGATTCCCACCGACAGCGAAATCAAACCGACCAACGGCAGCCGACAGGAAATGATCGACCGGTTCTTCGACGGCGACACCACAGCCTATGAGAACCAAGTGCCGGTCAACGCCATCCGCAACCACGCGCCCACCCATCAGATGCTCATCATAGGCGCGGGGGAGAAGGACACCACCTCAATACGCAACGTCAAAACAATCGCGCCGGTCGCGGCGAAAGCCGGCATGCGCGTCGCCGCCGTCGAATCGTCCGGCAACGCACACGACTGGCACGCCGTGCAGGACGTGCTGCGTTACGGGCTCGCCGTATTCGGCCACGACACCGGACTGGATGGTGCGAACCCGAACCTATCCGACTATCCGAATCTCAAACGCATCACGATATGACGATCCTGAACACAAACCCGCAAGCCTGAGAATCCCAAAAAAGGAAAGAAATGACTCAAACGCAAACCGCACCTGCTAAACCAGCCGAGGCATCACCCGCGAAACCACTGTTCGGCTTCCGCGCGCTGCTCGCCGATCTGGCCGGATGGATCAGACGACACCTGCTCACCGTCTGCCTCGTGCTGTTCGTCATCCTCATCAACGTGGGCACGCAGATCGTGTGCGCGCTCATACGTCAGCCGTTCCCGCCGAGCCTGGCCAAAGTAAGTTTCGAAGCGCTCGCACGCGGCCGCTGGTACACCGCGCCGATATCCATGCTGTACGTGCCGAATCTGGGCCGTCTGCTCATCGACGTTCCGCTTATGCTGGTTGCGTTCGGCCTGGCCGAATCGGTGATCGGCAAAATCAAAACCGCATGGGTGTCCGTCATCACCACACTGGGTGGCGTGGCCTTGGGCATGGGACTGTGCTCCCTATCCGACGGGCGCAGCCCCCAATGGCATGCGATCTCGCATGATGGCGCCATCCTTGGTCCGCTGATTCTCGTCGCCGGCACCCTTATGTGCGCCAGCGCGTTCACAACCATGCTGTGGCGCCGCCGTATCCGCGTGATCGGCTATGCGGTCGTGCTCATCATGTTCCTCTACCGAGGCGAGGTGAGCGACTACTGCCTGCTTGCCACTTCGGTGATTGGCCACGTGCTCGGCTATCTGATGGCCTCCCGCACACATGGCGACGAATACCGGCATGGCGCCATCTACGAAATGCGTCGGCTTATCGGCATCGTCGCTGGCGTGCAGGCCATCGGCTCGCTCGTCGCCGTCTCGTCACGCCAATCGTTCGGCCTGCTGTCCATGTTCGGACTGTTGACCGGCTCCACCGACTTCGACACCGGACGTGTGGTCGACTGCCTCAGCGGCGCCTCGCATACGGACTGCTTCACGCAATACCGCATGATGCGTTTCACCATGCCCGGCAACTGGCTGGTATCCATCACGCCGACGCTGATGCTGCTGCTCATCGCCTGGGGTCTGTATCGAGGCCGTCATCTCGCAGCCACGCTCAGCATCGTGTTCAACGCATGCACCATTGCCCTATCGACGGTGTTCTATGTGGCTATTCCGCTGTCCTACGTGGACGGCCCCGACGCCGGTGCATACATGGATGCGATATCCGCATTGCAACGGCACGGCGCATTCCACGCGATGCTGGCCACGATGGCGTTGCCGCTGCTGTGCATCGTCATCATCATCCTGTTCCGCTCATGCTTCACCATTCGCACGAAAAGCGAGACCGTGCTGCGCGGTATCGCCATCACGTTCGCCGCATTCGTATTACTGGGATTGCTGTACGTCGGCTACGGCCTGTCCATGCCGTCCGGCTTCAACGAAACGCCGCTGCTGGTCGATCTGATCGCAGACTACGTGCAGCGTTTGCTGCCGATTGGCCTGCTAAGTGGCGTGGAACCGGCGTTCGTGCCGGTCGGATTGCTTTCCGAAATCGTCTACCAGTGCGTCGGACCGATGTTTTGGCTGGTCGCGCTGTGCTGCGCATGGGGTGGCCTGCGTGACCGTTCCATGATTAACGACGCGTACCGTCACCGCGTGGACGAGATCATCGGACTCGGCGGCGAATCCATGTCGTTCATGGCCACTTGGAAAGGCAACGACTACTGGTTCTCCGCCACCGGCCGTTCCGCCATCGCCTACCGCGTGTCGTACGGCATCGCGTTGACCGTCACCGGACCTTTCGGCGACCCAGACGAATATGAGGACGATTTGCGTGCGTTCGCCGACTTCTGCACCCAACGTTCCCTGACACCGGTGTTCTACAGCGTGCACGCCGAACAACGTGACGAGTTGGTCTCCGCCGGCTGGAACGCGCTCGACGTCGGCACCGAAATGGTGATCGACCCGGCCGCATGGCAGACGCGCGGCAAGAAATGGCAGGACGTACGCACCGCCATCAACAAAGCCAAGCGCGACGGCATCACCGACGTGCTCACCACATTCAAGGAATCGCCGTTCTCCGTGCAGACGCAGATCCGTGAGATTTCCGCGCAATGGGCCGGCGAGAAGGCCCTGCCTGAAATGGGCTTCACCCTGGGTGGCGTGGACGAGCTGGTCGATCCACGCGTCAAACTGCTGTACGCGGTGGACGCGGACGGTAAGGTGCTGGGCGTCACCAGCTGGCTGCCGACCTATGAGAACGGCAAAGTGGTCGGATGGACGCTCGACTTCATGCGTCACCGCACCGACAGCGTCAACGGCATCATGGAATTCCTCATCGCCCGCATGGCCGAACGGCTGCGCGACGAAGGCGAAGTGCGATTCATGAGCTTGTCCGCGGCGCCACTTGCCGGCATGAGCGGCGAAGGCCACGAACAGGGGGAGAGCGCCGTGCTCGACCACGTGCTGCAGATGGTGGCCGACATCATGGAACCGGCTTACGGATTCCACTCCCTGTTCCGCTTCAAACTCAAGTTCCATCCGGATGAAGCCAAAGTGTACATCTGCTATCCGGATCCGGCGAAACTGCCGCAGATCTCGCTTGCCGTCGCGCAGGCCTACGTGCCGTCGCTCACCCCAGCCGAAGCCATGCGATTCGTACGCACCATCGTGCCTACGAAAACGAACTGAAACCATGCGACCGGTTGACGGCCCGTCATCCCTGAGATGGGCTGTCGCTTTGGGTGCGCTCGGGGCTACACTGGGGAAGGTTCATAAAAAGTACTACGTTTCTCCATGAAAGGGAACAGTATGTCAGCTGAAGCAAACGTCGGCGTCGTCGGTCTGGCTGCCATGGGCGGCAGCCTCGCACGCAATCTCGCTCACCACGGCAACAAGGTCGCCGTGTTCAACCGCACCTACGCCCGTACCGAAAAGCTCATGAACGAGCATGGCGGCGAAGGCGAGTTCTATCCGGCGAAGACGCTTGAGGAATTCGTGGACAGCCTCGTCAAGCCGCGCACCGCCATCATCATGGTCAAGGCCGGTGAGCCGACCGACGCCATGATCAACGCGCTCGCCGACCTGATGGAGCCGGGTGACATCATCGTCGACGCCGGCAACGCCTACTTCCCGGACACCATCCGCCGCGAAAAGGAAATCAGCGCCCGCGGCCTGCACTTCGTCGGCTGCGGCGTGTCCGGTGGCGAGGAAGGCGCCCTGCTTGGTCCGTCCATGATGCCGGGTGGTTCCGAGGAATCTTGGAAGACCCTCAAGCCGATCTTCGAATCCATCGCGGCCAAGGCCGAAGGCGAACCGTGCGTGACGCACATCGGCCTCAACGGCGCCGGCCACTTCGTCAAGATGGTGCACAACGGCATCGAATACTCCGACATGCAGCTCATCGCCGAAAGCTACGACCTGATGCGTCGTGGTCTTGGCATGACTCCGGCTGAGATCGGCGACGTGTTCGAGGAGTGGAACAAGACCGAACTCGACTCCTACCTCATCGAGATCACCGCCGAAGTGCTGCACCAGGTCGACAAGAAGACCGGCAAGCCGCTCGTCGACCTCATCGTCGACCACGCCGGCATGAAGGGCACCGGCACCTGGACCGTGCAGACCGCACTGTCCCTCGCCGTGCCGGTCACCGGCATCGCCGAAGCCGTGTTCGCCCGCGGCCTGTCCTCCGAAGCCGACCTGCGTGAGGAAGCCCAGAAGCAGGGCTTCGCCGGCCCCGACGGCAAGCTCAACCTGAACGACGACGAGAAGAAGGCCTTCATCGAAGACATCCGTCAGGCCCTCTACGCTTCCAAGATCGTCGCCTACGCACAGGGCTTCAACGAGATCACCACCGCCGCCAAGGAATACGGCTGGGACATCGACCTCGCCGCCGTGGCACGCATCTGGCGTGGCGGCTGCATCATCCGCGCGAAGTTCCTCAACCGCATTTCCGAAGCGTTCGAATCCGGCGAGGCCAACGTGTCACTGCTGTTCGCCCCGTACTTCAAGAACGCCATCGAAAACGCCGAGAAGTCCTGGCGCAACGTGGTCGCCCAGGCCGCCATCAACGGTCTGCCGACCCCGGCGTTCGCCTCGTCGCTGTCCTACTTCGACGGCCTGCGTTCCAAGCGTCTGCCGGCCGCCCTCATCCAGGGCCAGCGCGACTACTTCGGCGCCCACACCTACCAGCGCGTGGACCAGCCGGGCGCGTTCCACACCCTGTGGGCCGAGCCGGGCCGCGAAGAGATCGAAGCCTGATCTTTTCCTTGCCTCTGTGTCAGGGCGGATATGCCAGAGGTCTTGCGATGTGTTCCATTGCAAGACCTCTGGCATATGCATATTACTGAGCTGCGATATTGCCGTACCGTTGCATTGACGGAGCATAGTGTCGCTCCGTAAGCAGAACGAATGGTACTTGTGGTTGTGATGCATCCCATTTGCGTTTCTAGGGGAGTCTAATGCCATCGTCTAACCTCCTTCCGAGAGGTTTTCGGAAGCTATGGGGCGAAATAGGCGGCGGATTGGGATTCCGTAGGTGGTTTTTGCGTTCCATAGGTGGTTGGTCTTGGGAGCCTGCTGCGGAAAAGGCCGGAAACCGGCCTTTTCCATGACCCCGATACTTGGGGCAACCGCCTACGGAAACGCGAAACCGCCTACGAAGCTGCAGTCCAGCGGGAACCTGCGTCAAAACGACACTCAACAATCAATCAACACTCAAAAAAAAGGGGTGTCTCACGGCATGAGTCGCGGGACACCCCCTGTTACCTGTTTCGGATGAACCTCACAACTTGGAAGCGGCACCCTCGTCAATGAGCCAGAGCAGTTCCTCGCCATCGGCGTAGGAGCTTGGGGCATGCGGGTTGTTGCGCTGGGCGAAGGCGGCCTTGACCGCGCCGGCCTTACGCTCTTCGGAGGTGAACACCCACGTATGCTTCGACCGGACGATCATCGGCACGGTCAATGTCAGGCGCAGCGGCGGCGGTTTCGGCGAATCGCGCACGCCTGCGACCAGCACGTGCGGGTCGTCGATCTCGGCCTCGCCGTGGTCGGGGAACAGGGACGCGAAATGCGCGTCCGGCCCCATGCCGAACATCGCGATATCCAATGCCGGATTCTCGCCCAACTGCTCGATGAGCTCGCGCTGGTACTCCGCGGCGGCCTCGGCCAGCACCGCATCGGTCTGTTCGGGGGAGGCGGCGGCGATCTCCTCGGCGCCGCGGGTATCGGCCGGCATCGC
>UMGU01028783.1_pt1 | contig 15855 bp, 18 predicted proteins | sample 1965331 | NCBI WGS metagenome assembly UMGU01 (sample SAMEA4836078, study PRJEB28245) | human gut metagenome | biome: gut microbiome; material: fecal sample | place: Denmark | collected 2008
ATGGCATTTGTGTATTTTCCATCTGAAGTATGCAGGATCTGTCCGTAATGTTTCTCCTTCTCTTCTTCAGTTTTGGCAAAAAGTATACTTTTGGGAAGATTCCCGTAATAAGACGTAGACAGCATTGATGAGCCGTCTATGATCAATAATTTTGGCATTTGTTTGTCCTTTCCGCGGATACCCGCTTATATTGTTTTTTAACCTCCGTTGATTTTTCTATCAGTTTTGGCAAAGCACCACTTCCATAGGATATAAGCTACCGCATGGACATAAGCGCACGTCTTGCTGTTTTTTTTGATACAGTTCCAGATTTTTTACGCTTATCTTTTTACTCATTTTCTTCCAAATCTTCCCATGGTTTCAGCCCCATTTCTTCCCAGGTGACACCATACGGTGCACCTCCGGAGGTATAACCAGCAATAAAGAAAAATCGGTCATCCTGCAAGATTTCTTCTTTGGTCAGATTATCTCTTGCTTCTTTTTTCTGTTTTGCTCGCTTCTGCTGCATCTTTTGTTTCGCAACAGCTGCTTTTTCTTCAGGAGCTTTCCTTTGTTTTTTGGTATTTAATGTTTCTATTGTAATCCCATCCTTAATATCTTTCAATATACGAGATTCATATCCTAAGACACGTTTTTCAACAACTTTATAAAACTCTTCGTATTCTGTTTTAGGAGCAAGGGCTTGAACTGTTGCAAACAGTCTTTTGCAGATATCATTCATTTCAGAAACATCCGGCATCCGATGGTTTTCAAGATAGAACGCCAAATACATACTGTATGTTTTATCGGCTATTGCACTTTTTTGTTTTTGTTTTAAATTCTTATAGCTTCTGTTGTTCTTTTGCATATATATCCTCATTCAGTATTCTTTTTCGATTTCTTCTGTTATCCCATACGTATTTTTAAAGTCATCTAAATCCTTGGGAGACTTGATCAGCATGATTTCTTCCAGTTTTCCAGTCTGTATATCTTTGAATCCTGCCACCTGCTCACCAGTACAAATACTTGCACGGATTACTGGTTTCATACATTCTCTATCATAAGATTTTTTAACGTTTTTCTTTTTGAACAATCCCATACTATCGCCTTCTTTCTGATGTGCCATATCTGTACCACCTTTACAGTTCTTATTCATCGTAATAATTGAATCCACCAAACAATCCTGGTCTGCTATATCCTTTTTTACTCATATCTTCATCCTCCTGACACTTTTATCCTTTGGTTTTATCTCAGAATAATACTCTTTTCTCATTTTGAAATCGCATAACAGGCGACATTCGCTTATTTGCCTATGGACATTATACCATCAATTACTTGTTGTAAGTTTACAAATCAAGTATAATAAAATATATTATGAAATAACCGCGCAGCATGTGGTCTGGAAGACAGATAATCCTCATGCCTAGCGATATACGAGGGAGGAATTCTCATGGGTAAACAATCCACCAGAGAAAACAAAACTATTTACCAGCTTTGCCGAGAAGCGGCAGGACTTACAAGAGCAGAGGCCAGCGAAAAAATGGATGCTGTCTCTGCTTCAAAAATTGAAAAATTTGAATATGAAACCCAAGAACCTACGCCTTATGATATCCTCCAGATGGCAGATGCCTATAAAAGACCAGATCTTTGCAATTATTACTGCTCTCACAAATGCGAAATAGGCCAGCGTTATGTTCCAGAAGTAGAAGTGACTAATTTGTCAAATATCATTTTGGAGACAATTGCCAGCTTAAATGAAATCAATCCTCTTACCGGCCGTCTGATTCAAATTGCACGTGACGGCAAGATCAGCGATGATGAAATGAAAGATTTTGCTTATATCAGTAAAAAACTTGATGAGATTTCTTTAGCCATAGACTCTTTGAATCTTTGGGTAGATAAGACAGCCGGGGAGCAGGGGCTCAATCTTGAACTTTTAAATGCCGAAAAAACAAAATTAAAATAATCCACACTGCACGAAAGGCAATGGACTATTTTGGATTCATTGCCTTTACCTTACATACGCTGCAATTGATTGACTATACTTTCGGTCCTTCGAATTGCTTCTTCTACCTGCCTTTTTGCATTATTGATCCGGTCCTGGACCACCCAGTCCACAACAAATCCATCAAAAAAATAATCCGCAAAAGAAAGAAAGTCTCCAGTATTGATATTCAGGTTACATGCCATATTTACATCGTTTAATTCTCTGCTGAAACTACGAAGATCATACTTTGCCTGTTCCATATTTCGTTTCGCCTGATCCATTTTGGAATGTTTTAACATCGTGGTGAAAAAGCCACCGCCAAACATATCTACCAGACCCCAATTCTTTGCACTGTTTAAATTTTCTTTTGCCGTACGAAGACTATTCAGTGCTCTTCGACCAGCTTCAATAGCTTCTCTCTTTTCTTTCTCAATATCATACCTCATTCGTTTTCTCCTCCTGCTCCATTATGAGTGTGATGTTGCCAATGCTACAATGCCACCGACAATCAACAATGGAAAAGCAATGTACATCAGTCCACCCAAAACCATACCAATCAATATCACTGGGAAGAAAATAACTGTGCAAAGTAATTTCATAATTCCCCAGGATGCCTTTAACCCAAAAACAAATAATTTTCCTACAAACCAGATCATACAAATTGTAAACAATAATGATAACATTTTTTACCCCTCCTGAAACTTATTCTAATATATGCCTTTTTTTGGTTCTTTTTCTGCTATATATTCAGATGTATTCTTTATTCCAAACTTATTACAGAATTCCGGATTTTTCTCCATTTTTTCTATGATTCGGATCAATCGAATCCTCTGTGCTGCTTCCATCTGATCACCTCGCTATTCTGCTTTACTGTTGATACCGTCAGTATAACAGAATACTTTTTCACAATAAACATCCATCATGAGGAATTGAGCCTTTATATTTCTCGAATCTTAAGAATTCTATTTTAATAATTCTCCATAGATTTCGCTTTTAAGAGAAATCTATGGCTTGATATTAATTTTAAAAGAATACCGTAAATACGCGCTTTTTTTGTATGTTGACAGGATTCTGTGACAATCTTGTGACATATGGTGAAAATAGATGTGATTCTGCATGATTTGAGATTGACAGTCATATAATAATAGAGTAAAATAATTGTACAAGAAATAGAACAATATATTGTACAACTATGAAAGGCGGGTGAAATTATGTTAGCAGTAAATTATTCTACAATCAGAAACAATTTGAAAGACTATTGTGATCAGGCAACGGATAACCATGAGACTGTTATTGTGACCCGTAAAGGCGAAAAGAATGTTGTGATCATGAGCCTTGAGAAATATAATCAGCTTGAAAAGGCTGCCCGGAACGCAGAGTATCTTGCCATGATAGACAGAGGAATTGCCCAGTTAGCAGCAGGCAATGGACAGGAACACGAATTGATCGAGGTGGATGAATGAAAAAGTTATGGGCTGACAGAGCATGGGATGATTATCTTTACTGGCAGACACAAGATAAAAAGACTTTGAAGCGGATTAACGAACTTATTAAGTCTATCGAGAGAGAGGGCCTGTCCCAGGGAATCGGAAAGCCGGAGCCATTGAGACATAGAAAAGCATGGAGCAGGCGGATTGATGATGTTAACAGGTTAGTTTACAACATAGATGAGAATGGATTTCTTTGGATTATCGCCTGTAGAGGGCATTATGAAGATTAAGTGGAAAAGGTTGGAACTATGAGTAGTTCTGGCCTTTTTATTTGGTGGTGGAATAAGGACGATTTTACATGTGCTTCGGATTGGAGAAAGGCAGTCTGATGGGAGAACAACGACCATTCTATGAAGAAGATAACTGGGTAAAAATATCTCTGGCTATCCCCTTTAAGTACAATCCGGGTACACATTTTGTGTATAATAACGTTGGTCCCTATCTGGCAGGCATTCTTGTTCAGAGACGCTTCGGATGCGATTTGGTTTCTTACCTTACACCAAGACTTTTTTCCAAACTTGGAATAAAACGCCCTACATGGGAGACTGCTCCACTAAACAGCTTTGGCGCAGGCGGATTATTCCTAACCCTTTCTGAGCTTCACAAATTTGGACTGTTTTATCTTAATAAAGGTAAGTGAATAGAAAGCATATCCTGTCCGAGAAATGGATAGCGGAAAACACAAAGGCAGCTGATATGGGACACTATGGTTATCTTTTCTGGCGAGGTGAGTATGATTCTTTCCGAGCGGATGGAAAATACTCTCAGATATCTATGATCCTGCTTCAGAAAAACGCAGTCGTTTCGTTTGTTTCAGAATGCCGCAGGGGAGATGAACTTCTGAGGACAGTTTATGATCTTGTCTGTGCAAAACTGTAATATTTTTCTCCGCGGGAAAAAAGCTCCTCTTTCCAAATACTTAGTTACTGGATAGAGGCTTCCGCGGAGAGAAACCGATTTACTGTTTCCAGAATCAAAAAAAGTCTGCCAGCATAATACCAACAGACTCCAAGCTTCATTAATTTAATTTCCGTATCCAAAGACATCTCAGATTTCTCTTCAGAGCCTTTATCTTGTAATCATTTTGCAACTTTATCTGAAAGAGGTGAATTCCAAAATTCCACACTTCCACTTCTTCCATTACTCTTATGACAATACGGACAGATGTCTTCTTCAACTTCGCGAAAACCAGGGATTTGTTCTATTGTTTCCTGTCTGTATTTCTTTTTGCAATAATTGCAAACTACAATATCCTCATGTTCCGCATATTCTCGTAGATTACCGTATTCATCATATGCCAACATAACAGAACCTCCTTTCTTTTTCAGTTAATATGAGAAATTAAGGAAAATTTAGATTGTTTTTTAGAGAGATCCGGTATACCACGCACTGTAATGATACATTATAACTTGTTATTTTTATCATATCCGGGGAAAAATCCGCCGTTAGCTTAGCCTGTCATCTTTCACACAAAAATCCGAGCGATCATACACAAGATATCGTTTCATGTGTGGAATTACTCAAATTATGATATAATTTCGCAAAAGCCAAACGATATTTCTCTTTTTTGCACGATATCTTAATCCGCATATTCAACTTTGATATATCTCCTGCCGCACCTCACCTTAATCGGTCACTGCTACCTTCTCACAGTTTCAATCCACTCCGCAGCATCTTCCGCGGATAATCTTTACCTTTCTAGCATATCCACTATCCTTTCCTTATTATTGTTTAACAATTACTTGAAATGCAAAATACTCTGAACCTTTTATCTGAGATATAGCAGAAAACCCCATCCAACGTTAGTCAGGTGGGGATGAATGTGTTCCCATTTCACTGTCCTGCTCATTTCCGATGGTCAGATTTCAGACTATGTGGTTTTTCACCCCCCTGTTTCTGGATATATCTTTCCAGGGTTTCAATATCAGCCCCTCCGGTCGTTGCCAGAAAATAACTGTTACTCCAGAAAGAGTCTTTCCATAATCTCCCGCGGATCTGCTCCGGATATCGCTTTCTGGTTTCCCTAGAAAACTGTGTTTTCAGACTGCATATGACCGTGGATGGTGCTACGGAGGGAGGCATCTCAAACAGGATATGGCTCGTCTCTCTGTTGAACTCTATCAGGCTTTCCCTTTCATTTTTTACATTTTTCATTCTTATAAACTGAAAGAAGTCTCGTGATAAGATTTCATTCTTATCACGAGACTATCTTGTTACAAGCTATATCAAACCAATATACTTCTCAAAGAACCCTTTTAATTTCTCAATGACACCAGTCTTTTTCTTTGCTCGTCCACCACCGAAACGTGATACAGGCGGCATGATGTCGTCAATCACTGTACCGATTGTCTTCAGTGAACCGAAGTCAAAGCTCTTCGCAATATATGCTCGTGTCTGCTCCGGTTTCAGCTTCTCTTCATCAATGATTTTCTGAATGTCCGCTTCCATTTCCACATCTACAAACGTATGCCAATCCTCATGTACATTCGTATCTACATTCACGATTCGCAGGAATGCTTCAATCAGTTCCTTCTTGGAGCGCAGCTGTGTCGATGAGTCAACAGCCTTCATGATACGTGCCACTGCTTCTGCATCCAGACTGTTATCGTCATGATATTTCGCTACCAGTGTCAGGATGTAATCAATGTTGACTTCCACCTGTTTTACAAGTTCCATCTCAAACACAAGGTCATCAGAAATATCTTCTTTCTGCTTTCCTTTCGGACGCCATTTATCATACAGGTCAATATACATTGACTGATAATCCTGCACGTCTCTGTCAGACAGCATACGCTGTGACTCGAACTTGTCAAACGCATTCAGGATATTTGTCACACGAAGAAGACTGCCATACAGACTGATAAATTCTTTCTCGTTTTCCTCACCAGTAATCTGTGTACCAATCGGAAACTTGCTCTCGATTTCTTCAACAAGTTCTTTATATCCCTTGTGAAGTCTGCCATCGTCTTCCACATATCCATTGTAATAATCATCGTATGATTTTAACAATACAATGCTCTCTGCATCCTTATCACCGAACAGGCTGATTGCTTTGTCAACCTCTTCCTGCAAATTACGGAAACACACAATGTTACCGTATGTCTTGATGCTGTTCAGGATACGATTCGTTCTACTGAATGCCTGGATGAGTCCATGCATTTTCAGATTCTTATCCACCCAGAGTGTAGATAATGTTGTCGCATCGAATCCGGTCAGGAACATGTTTACAACAATCAGAATATCTACTTCACGGTTCTTAACACGCTGACTCAGGTCTTTGTAGTAGTTCTGAAATTTTGCTGCGGACGTATCAAAATTCGTATGGAACTTGACATTGTAATCCATGATTGCACTCTCCAGTGCATCACGACTGCTGGCATCCATACCGCTTGTGTCCATGTCTTCATCATCCATCATACCACTTGCTGTATACGCTTCGTTTGCTTCGTTTGCAGCAAAACTGTAAATCGTTGCAATGGTCAGATTCGATTTTTTCTCAGCAATCTGTCTCTTAAATTCATCGTAATACATGATTGCTGTCTCCACACTCTGACAAGCAAAAATGCTGTTGAATCCTTTGACACGTTTCCCTTTTACAACATAAGATGCAGACTGTTTCGTCTTGCGGTCATAGTTGTCCAGAACATACTCTACAATCTGACTGATACGAGTTGCATTGCCTAATGCACCTTCTGTATCAATCGCTTCAATCTTTTCATCCACGCCGTCTTTACGTCTGATTGTATTCACATAATCAATGCGGAACGGCAGTACGTTCTCATCATTGATTGCATCTACAATCGTATATGTATGGAGCTTTTCTCCAAACAGCTGAGGTGTTGTCGCAAATTTTGGATTCACATTTTTATTTGCATTTTCTGCAAAAATCGGTGTACCTGTGAATCCGAAAAGATAATAATGCTTGAAGAATTTCGTAATCTTCTGATGCATCTCTCCGAACTGAGAACGATGACATTCATCAAAGATGATGACCACTTTCCTGTTGGCAATCCTGTGTCCGGCATTTCTTGAAACAAAATTCGTCAGCTTCTGGATTGTTGTGATGATAATCTTATATTCATGTGGATTGCCATTCTTATCTTTATCAGACAACTGTCTTTCCAGAACATTCGTTGATGTATTACCATCCGCTGACCCTTTCTCAAAACGATCATATTCTTTCATCGTCTGATAGTCAAGGTCTTTTCTGTCTACAACAAAAAGCACCTTATCAATATCCGGCAGCGCAGATGCCAGCTGTGCTGTCTTGAACGATGTCAGTGTCTTTCCAGACCCTGTCGTATGCCAGATATAGCCTCCAGCTTTGATACTGCCATCGTATTTATAGTTCGTTGCCAGCTTGATACGCTGCAAGATGCGTTCTGTTGCTACAATCTGATATGGTCGCATGACAAGCAACAGGTCTTCGGTTGTAAATACGCAATACTTTGTCAAAATATTGAGAATCGTATGCCTTGCCAAAAACGTATGCGTAAAGTCAATCAAATCCATGATTGGCTTATTATTTGCAGCAGCCCAATAGGATGTAAACTCAAAGCTATTGCTTGTCTTCTTACTGGAACCACGTGCCGTAGCTTCTTTGATACGACTCTCACGGGTCGTATTGCTGTAATATTTCGTGTGCGTACCGTTGCTGATAACGAAAATCTGCACATACTCATACAGCCCGGATGCCGCCCAGAAACTATCCCTCTGATAGCGGTCTATCTGATTAAAGGCTTCTCTGATTGCCACGCCACGACGCTTTAATTCACTATGTACCATCGGAAATCCATTGACTAAAATCGTCACATCGTAACGGTTGTTATAGTTTCCGGCATCATTTACATACTGGTTAATCACCTGTACATAGTTATTATGAATCTGCTTCTTATCAATCAGCGTAATGTTCTTTGATGTACCATCATCACGTCTTAAGACCTGAACATTATCCTGCTGTATCATGCGTGTCTTCTCAACAATCCCGTCATTCGGATTTGCCAAAACATTATGGAAAAACTCATCCCATTCGTTATCCGTAAACGTAATATGATTCAGCTTTTCCAACTGATGTCTAAGATTTGAAATTAAATCTGACTCCTGATGAATCTGTAAATATTCATAGCCCTGTCGTTGCAACAGGGCAATAAATTCGTCTTCCAAGTCTGCTTCTGACTGATACTGGTCAGACTTTGACGCAGACGGAATATATTCTGATACTACAGTCGCATCATCAGATGAAGCCAGAATGTTGTATGTAGATTTTGTTGTATCTACCGCCATTTAAGCATCACTCCTTTCTCATATATTATGCAGTCATATGCCGCTCATTATATCGTTTTTCAGCTGCAACAGCTTCTTTCAACGCTTCACACATTGTTGATTTATATGGCTTTCCGTCTATCCTATGAGCACTCTGCAAATAATAACGAAGAGGTGTTCTTGATTTCTTATTATTCAATACAGATATCCAATCATCCTTATCATGGTCAAAAGCATACGCTTTTAACTCATAATAAGATGTAACATTGTTTGACTCACAGAAATCCATAATCTCGCCAAGTGTTTCAGTAAAATCCATACTGTTACACTTCCTTTCTTTTAAAAGTCAATAACTGGTCTCTGTAATAAGCATACTGCTTTTTACGAGACTCTAATTCGGTGTTAAGCAAAGTTAATAACGATGTCTTTGCATCATAATAAGCTTTTATCTTCTTCACAACCACATCCTGTACAGCCAATGAAGGTACTTTTATCAGCATCTTACCAATTTCACCCTTGTTAATTTTTATAGGTGTCGCATTCCATAAAGTACGAGCTTCCAATTCTTTCCATCCGGCACCACTTTCAAGATACCATCTAAGATATTCACTGCTCAAAACTGTACTATCAGGTCTAAGCAATGCCAAAGATACATAATATCCCAATGGCTCGTCTCTATCCACAATAGCACATTTTCCCATTGTTCCAATACGTGTCATGAAAACATCACCAATCTGTGGCTTAATTTTAAATTTTTCATATGCTTCTTCAGAAATAAACTTCTTAGAGCCATATAAATCATTAATATTTTCCACACTAACAAAGCGAACACCCGAATCTGTGTATTGCGGTGTACTGTGTGTACCATCATAAACGCCACATACACTTTCTAGCGGCACAACTGAATCTGACTCCAATTTATCAATAAGTTCAGAAGTTAAAAACATATACTGTTTCTGTTTCAGCTCAATCTCTTCTGACAGCTTTGCTTCCAGTTCGGCTTCTAAATCTGTATATTCATCCAGAATACGCACAATTTCTTCCTGTACAGGACGTGGCGGAACAGGTGCAACTATTTTTTCAATATTCCCAACAGCCAAACCCGGCTGTGCTCCTTTTGATTTATACTGATTTAAGTCCATCGCAATTAATAAATATTTCAAAAATTTCTGATTATATTCACCACGACTTTCTACAACAACAGCATGTTCTGTAGCATAAAAATCGCCCGTTGCATAATTTATATTTCCACAAAGTGCTCCTTGACGACCAATTATAGGAAATTCACCAGAATGACTACACATTGATACAAAACCTCTAATGCCATTTCCACCATAACATGGATATGGTGTAGCCGTACTATATTCTGATGAAATATCTGACGCAGCAACAGCCTTGCCAGCTTTCATATTGCATGTTACACCCAGCTTCTTATATTCCACTCCATCAGGACATAACGTCTGAATCAATTCGTTAATCTTGCTCATAGCCCATCAGCTCCTAATATCTGCAATAATAGCGTCAATAGCATCACGAAGCTCGTCCTCTCTTGCTACAACATCTACCAACTGCTTTTCTAATACATCAATGTCAATCTTCTCTCTTGTATCTTCTTTCTCAACATACGTTGACACAGAAAGATTATACTTCTGAGCAGCAACATCATCATCAGTAGCCATCTTTACACGATAGTCTACGTCCTGACGGTCTGCGAACCAGCCGAGAATCTTCTCGATATGCTCCGGCTCCAGCTTATTTGCATTCGTTACTTTCTTGCACTCATTCGAAGCGTCGATGAAAGCAATCTTATTATCTGCCTTATTCTTCTTAAGAATTAACAGGCAGGTTGCAATGGATGTACCATAGAAAAGATTGTCAGGCATCTGGATAACAGCATCTACATAGTTGTTCTCAATAAGATACTTACGAATCTTCTGCTCTGCACCGCCACGGTACATAACACCCGGAAAACATACAATCGCTGCTGTTCCTTCATTAGAAAGCCAGCTTAAGCTATGCATCACAAAAGCAAGGTCTGCTTTTGATTTGGGGGCAAGTACACCTGCCGGACTGAAACGGTCATCATTGATAAGAACAGGATTGCCATCACCCTCCCATCTTACACTGTATGGTGGATTTGATACGATAACATCAAACGGCTCATCATCCCAATGTTTCGGGTCTGTCAGTGTATCTGCACAGGCCATATCAAACTTGTCATACGGAATATTATGCAGGAACATATTGATTCTACACAAGTTGTATGTTGTGATATTGATTTCCTGACCGTAATAGCCCTGTGCCACTTTCTTGTCACCAAGAATCTTTGCTGACTGCAATAATAACGAACCGGAACCACATGCCGGGTCATACACTTTATTGACAGTTGTACGACCATTGATTGCCAGCTTTGTCAGCAGCTCCGATACTTCCTGTGGTGTGTAATACTCACCGCCGGACTTACCAGCATTTGATGCATACATAGCCATCAGATACTCATACGCATCGCCAAACGCATCAATCTTATTGTTGGCACCTTTTAAATTCATGCCAGCAATACCTGTAAGCAGTTTTACCAGCTTGTCATTACGCTGTGCTACTGTAGCACCAAGCTTATTGCTGTTCACATCGAAATCATCAAACAGACCTGCGAAATCCTTCTCAGATTCTGTACCTTTGGATGAATCCTCAATATTCTTGAAAATGGTCTCAAGAGTCTCATTCAGGTTCTCATCATCAGATGCACGTTCTACAACATTACAAAACAGCTCTGATGGATATAAAAAGAATCCTTTTTCTTCGATAAGACCATCTCTTGCCTCTGCTGCATCTTCATCAGGTATCTGTGCATAATCGAAATCGGTACTTCCAGCTTCATGTTCACCATCATTGATATAATCTGTCAGATTCTCTGATATATATCTATAGAACATGGTTCCAAGCACATACTGTTTGAAATCCCAGCCATCCACGGAACCCCTTAACTGACCTGCAAGATTCCAAATGCCTTTATATAATTCTGCTCTTTCCTGTTCTCTACTCATTTCAGCCATATATTCTCCTTTTTGGACATAATTGTACATCTATTGTATCACAAAACCTTTTTTTTATTTGAATTATTTCAATGATTCCAAAAGACAGTATCAGTTTTTCAAATGTTAGTCATGTCGCAGTATCGCACAGTCTGCCGGCAGAGCCGTAATTCATGTTTCATCTTCATCCTCTGGAATTAACTGTATCAATTTTCTTTCCTTCAACAACAATTCCTGCAGGTATTTATTCTCCCTATCTGTTTTATCAGCCTTGTTTTCCAACAGCTCTATTTCCTGATCGTATTCATCCAGCAGCTTTTCATATTCATCTCTTTCCTCTTCAAAAACTCTTGTCTGTGTCAGGAACCGGTCGGCCTGTTCTATCAGCTTATGCTCATATTCTGCAGAGGCTTCTTCATATCCTTCTTTTTTTCCGTCATACCTGCCACTGTCATAGATCATCTTTCCGAGCGGATTGTCTTCCGTCAAGTCCTCTTTTATCATCCTTTTTACGCCACCGGAAATACTGCCTTCATCTACTATGTTTTTTACTGTATCGATGGTTCTTCCTATACCGGTACTTCTCCATAATCCACGCTTTAATCCCATGATATATCCTCCAATTCCAATCCAGAACCCTGGATCTTTTTGTTAAATCCGCCAAAAACAAATTCTTCCTTTATCCGGCGGATATATTCCGTATCGTTTATCAGCCTTTGTATTGTCACGATCAAACCTCCGATGTCAAGCTGCCTGATGGCATCTTCATTTCCTGCGTACATATTGCTACCTACCCATATGACATTGCTCCCGGTTGCGATCATATTAGAATACAGGACGATCTTCCTTGTCCTGGCACTATACAGATTAACGGAGACATTCATGGATGGATCATACATCAGCATATGCAGAGTGATGATCAGAAGGTTTATCAAATCAGCCAGTTTTGCGGACGTTCCTACCTTGAATATATCCCCTGCACTGATATAGCCTGTTAATTTCTCTACCTGTGTATTGGAAAGGATAAGATTAGCACCCGGAATCTGTATCCCGCATGGGGTATAGAGATCCGTTCCAATATGGATAAGCTGCTTGATGAGCGATGCAACAAATGCACCCGGCTGATCTTTTGTCCTTTCAGCAGCCTGTTGCAACATTACTGCCGTTGATCCATACGTAGCGATCCTTGGATCTTTAAAATCAGAAGTATACACTACATGATTGGTTGTCAGCACAGGAATACCGGAGAGAACTGCAGGCGTTTTAACACAGGTGATCGTATTTGTCATAATATTCCCTGTGCCAAAGATCAACCCCAGGATCGGATCGTGCCCTAAGGTTGCAAATCTGTGATTCGCTCCCTTAAACAGGGAAAGCTTTTCATCAGGGATCATATCTGATATGTCAAAATCCCAGGTTCTGCACTTTTTCAATAGTCCTGCCAGTGCACCATCCGTCAATCCGGCCGTAGCATCATAAGGAACTCCGGCTTTCGTGATGATATGTTCCATAGAAGCATAGTACGGCCTTTCATGCACAGGACCGCCTGTATTAAATCTCTTCAACAGTTTTTCCTGGAATTCGTGCAGCTTTGTCTCATTCCGGTTTTGTGGTCCGGCTGCTTCTGTCTTCGTCAGCTCATTTAAGATGACAATCCTTGCCATCTGTAATCCCACAGCCGCAAACAGAAACTTTACATCATTACCCTTTAAGCCTGTCTGTGACTCAAATTCCGCATCCAAATCTTCTAATATCTGATGGGAATTATGGGCGACCTCTGCAACCCTTATGCTTTCATCGGCTATCGAATGCATATTATGTAAAGTAATATCTGTATTTCTTTTTAATTTTCTTCTTTTTTCCCTTAATTCCTCTAAACTCAAACAGATCACCTACCTGGCTGATTTCATATTTTTAGATTCCCTTTTGAAACCATCCTCTCAAAGATCAAAATGATCTCATTTACGGTTGCATTCGTACCGACTGTGATCCCGCCAATGCTGACTGCACTGATATTTTTACCTATTTCATTCGTGATCACTGAATGCAGTTTCCATCCTTCCATCGCATATTCTGTCAATACGCTAGTTTTTCCTGATTAGTCGAACCATTTCTGTTGTTAAGAACCCGGACAACCGTATATTCATAATGGGGAGCAGATCTTATCAGTTCCTCACGTTGCTCTTCTCTCTTTTTTTCTTAGTTGCAACATTCTCAATTACACTTATCTCCACAGCTTTATCCGCGGAAAGAATTCCTGGAGTTTTTTATACTCGACACCAGACATTGCTCACTACAACGAAAGCTACTCTTCATCTTTTCCAAACTCCAAGCCATGCACTTCTACAAGAACGCGATGACATGTTAATATGAGACCTTGCACACCCTATCCGCGGAGAGGATCACTCATTACACCCTGCATCTTAAACTAACACTATTTGTAAGAAGCTTGAGCTATCGCATACCAGCTTCACGTAAAATCCATCTTGCTGATGCTCTTCGCGAAAACAAGTCTTCTAATTTGGCTTATACCAATTTCATTGGATCTAATCCGCTTCGACAAATTTTCAACTCTACTTTTCTCTGAATCTCCTCATCTTAGCCTGATACTTTCGTTTTTCCGTACCCAGAGCCACTTCCGTTAATAACCCCCGAACAGCTCATCCTTACAACCTGGAATGTTTTGTTTCGGAACTCTCCGCGGATAATGTTTTCACCTCAACCTTTTACTTTTTCTACAGGCATTATCCTAAATATCGAACTGATATGTGGACCAGTTTCATTTGATAATCAACAGGAAAATGAAATATTCACAGAACATTCCGGAATTTCCTTACAATATACTTTAATTTCAATTTCACAGGCAAGCGAATCATTGTTTTTCTTTAGTATCAATTCAATCGTATTAGTATCTGTCCACTCTCCCCATTTAACAGAAAATGGATCATCACCAGAATCACCTAATAATGAACTTAGTGAAAATGCATGATTCTCTTCAATACTATAGAAAACGTGATAATTCTTTATATTTATATTACATAATTCTATTTTAAATATAAATTCTTCTCCACTCTTAAGAATGTCCGCCGTAGAAATATTTCCTGTTCCCAGAAAATCATTTCCATCCCAGCTCTTCCATGTAACTATTATATATGGCGCCCACATAACTTCCAGTATTGTTCTGGCTTTTTGATTTCCTGCATTTGATGCTATCTTATAGCACAATAATGCCATATCGTTATCCTGTTCTCTAAATATTCCATAATTGAATTCATCTCCAATTTTCACTAATTTCTTTCCAATTTGTGTTTTATTTTTTTTGGAAGCTCTATTATAATAATATAGTGCCAAATGATAATTCACATCATATCTTCCAATACCATTGAGATAATAGTCTCCTACTTTTTCTTGAGCTTCTGCACACTGACCTGCTGCTTCTTCATATAAATTTATTGCCAAATCATAATTTTGAGCAACACCATATCCGTAATAATAACAATTTCCTAAAACATATTTATTCCATGCATATCCTTTATCAGCCAGTTTTTTATGCCAAAAAACAGCCTTATCATAATCTATACCAGTATCCACTCCGTTATAATAATAGTTTGCTAAATTACATTGAGCTTTTTCATATCCCTGGTTTGCAGATTTTTCCCACCAATACCTTGCCTTCTCCATATTTTTATTAACACCCTGTCCATTACTATAACGAACAGCTGCTCTATTTTGAGCTTCCGCATCTCCATTTTCAGCTGCTTTTATAAAGTATTTAAAGGCTTCTTCATAATTATTCTTTCCAAGTTCAATGATTCCGACTTGTCGCATAGAATAGATATTCTGCTGTTCTGCAGCTTTTGTATACCATTTTTCAGCTTCGTCTATATCTTTTTCAACTATATCACCGTTGTAATAACAATCGCCTAACTTTCTTTGAGCATCTGCATTTCCCTGCTCGGCGCTCTTCCTATACCACTCTACAGCCTCTTCTTTATTCTGCTCAACCCCATTTCCATTATAATAACAGTTTGCTAGATTATACTGACCCCAGTTATGTCCCTGTTCTGCCGACTTTTTATACCATTCTACGGCTTTTGAATAATCT
>UMGU01020928.1_pt1 | contig 15325 bp, 15 predicted proteins | sample 1965331 | NCBI WGS metagenome assembly UMGU01 (sample SAMEA4836078, study PRJEB28245) | human gut metagenome | biome: gut microbiome; material: fecal sample | place: Denmark | collected 2008
GGCATCGTGGGCCCGGGTCACCCCTACAGCAATGTGATCGAGTACCACTTTATGAGGCACTAAGCCCATAACACAACATATCGCACAGCAGCGCCCGCCGGCACACCGCCGACGGGCGCTGTTCTACCTAGTCATTGGGGACGTTCTTAAATGACTAGTTGGATGGGGTCGGGATTGGAGCTGGGGAGCTAGCGGATTTCTAGCTCTATGCCGAGCGCCTGCAGCTCTTTGAGGGCTGCGACATCTGCGTCATCTACGGCGACTGCGGGCGTTATGGGGTGCTTGCCCTCCCCTGCCTGCATATGGCCGATGCTGATCTTGGCGATCGGCACACCACCCTTAACCAGCGCGAGCGCATCGACGGGTGAGGCTACCATGATCAGAATCCACTGACGCGGCGTTGCGGTATGAATGATGTCGATGGTCCTTTGCACCGAGAAAAACCGTGTCCAGACGCCTTCTGGCGCCGCCACCCTCATGGGTGCCCATTGGCGCGAATCCGCCGCGATCTCATCGTTGACGATTAGGACAAGGTTGGAACCCACGGCTTCGTTCCACAGCTCAACGTCTTGCCCGTAAATGAAACGGTCGTCGATACGCGTGAGAAGGATCTTGGGATGAGCCATGGCTGCCCCATTCTGTTTGAGACCCATATGAGCGGGACGTCGGCCACCAGCTCAATAGCAGGTCAAGCGCCAAATGGACGCCGCAGACATCACGTCTCCAATATTAGTGCATTTAAAGTGAGAAAAGCCGTCAGAACACTTGCGCGGATGTGCGATGTCCCGTATCATAGACAGCCGTTGACGCCTCAGTTGCGTCACCACATGGCCGCCAGCGTAGCTCAGTTGGTAGAGCACCGCTCTCGTAAAGCGGGGGTCACCGGTTCGAGCCCGGTCGCTGGCTCCATTGCACAAGATAGCCGCCTTCGGGCGGCTTTTTTGTTACCGATTTCAGGCGCACATCCGCCGGAATTCGCCCACTCGGTGGACTTCGGGTTTAATGCTTAGGGGCGGGGATTTACCAAAGCGAAATTCTAATGAAAAGAAACCCAGCTGCAACAATTGCCATGGTGAGGGCTCGAATTGGCCATATAGATCTAAAATAGTCACGATACCTTCTCTTTTGCTGGAACGATATATCTATACAAGGTTGTGAGCGGAAAACAAAAATACTTCGATTGCTATCCGACAAACGGGTCTGGAATTGCATTCACCGGCATTTCGGGGCAGATTGATACACATGTACGAAAGGGAACCTATGTGGTGCGTTGGGTTGGAGCTGCTGCAGGCCCGATATGGATTGCGGTCTTGCGTCCCGATGTCCAAATAGGTTTCTCTCTCTAGACGGGAAGTTGCTCATGGACGTCATATATGACGGAGATGACTGGGTCGATCATTATACTTGGCGCCTGGTCGGCTCGAACGACAATGGGGATGTGGTGTTTGATGGACTATGTCCAAAGCATCTCCATCCTTTTGTCTCGTCGTTAATTGAGAGTTCCGCTCGTGTTGCCCCCTACAGCTCGGCATCGCTTCATGATACGGACGTTTTGAAGACCATAAGGGAATCAATTGACGATGGCACGATGAGCGGCCCGCTGTTTTCTCGGCTTGTGGGGGTAGATGAGATTGGCTCGAAACGACTGCTTGCGGGCGAAAAAGTGGAACTCACTTATCGGTCGATGATTTCAATCCTGCGGCTAGCCGATGTTCTTCGCAAATAAATCCAAGCAAAACGCCGCCGGCAACTCCCCTACTCAACAAAAAAGCCCCGCCAACCGCAATCCCCAAGGGAACCGCGATTAACGGGGCTCAAGCGCGCTCCTCAATGGAATCACGCCATCAGACGAGTAGCTCAGCCGAGCAGCGCGCTACTCCTGCCAGTAAGCGTCGGCAAGCAGCTTAAAGCAGATCTTCTTGACCGGCTGCGCGCCATCGCCCGGGAACTCGAGCGTGGGCATATGAGGTTCGCCGGCAACAAACAACGCAAACTTGTCGTCAGCAAGATCGCCGGCGATTGAGGCGTCGGAATCGACCAGATCGTAGTCGTCCTTCTCGTCAAACTCCTGAACCAGCGTCAGGCTGCCCGTGGCAACCTTAAAGGCCTCGCGACCCTCGACATCAATCTGCAGGTCGTGATAGCGCTGATGCGTCTCATAGTGAGCCTCGGCCTCGGGACGCGTCGTGGGAGCCATGACGTTCGCATAGACCTTGTCGCCCAGAATCGGATGGCTGCCGACCTCGAGCTGCGCCGGATCGTTCTCCTCGAGCCAGTCAATCAGCACATCGAGGCCCTTGAGCATTCCGCGGTATTCCTCGATATCGCCCAATGCACCGTAAATCATCTAAATCCCCTCTCGGATCGTTTCTTTGGCGGCTACTCGGCAAACGCGTTACCGACGCTGTTGCCGCCCACCTACGTCTCGACTAGGGTAAAGTCGGGACTGGACACGACAAAGCCGGCGTCGCGCCCCGGCATAATGCTACTGCACTTGTCGTCGGCTCTAACCACAAGCAAACAACCGATGCCGAGGCCGCGGCACAAGCTCCTACAGCTCGGTCACGACAACGCCGTTGTAAACCTCGTCCCAACGATCCATAACCAAGTGGCCAGTCATGGGATCCATGGCATTGAGCTTGCCGCAGGTGTTGGCGGTACGCAGTACCGTCTCGTCATCCGCGCCAGCAGCGATGGCATGTGCGAAGCCTGCGATAGTGGAGTCACCAGAGCCCGTGGCGTTAACGGCAGGGATATCGGGCGTCTTTGCGCGGAACGCACGGCCATTGTGGAAGCCAACGGAGCCGGCAGCGCCCATGGATACGACGACCCAGGGGATATCGGAGAAGCGGGCGTCAGAGGCGAGCGCGGCGCGGAGCTCGTCCACATCGTCGGTGGTAAAGCTCGTGCCCAGAAGGCCGTTGATCTCGGTCAGGTTAGGCTTAACCAGCTCGGGCTTGACCTCGGACTTGAGCGCAGCCTCAAGCGAGGCACCCGAGGTATCGAGCAGTACCTTGGCGCCGGCGTTCTCGGCAATGCCCGTGATCTTGGCGTAGTAGTCCGCCTCGACGCCGCGGGGCAGCGAACCCGAAATGGTGACGACGTCGGCCTTGCCCGCAAGCTCGGTAAACTTGGCGGTAAAGGCATCGAGCTCCTCAGGGGCAATCGTCGGGCCGCTCTCGAGCAGCTCGGTCTGGTTGCCGGCGTGGAGGATGTTGAGGCAAATACGAGTCTCGCCCTTGATGGGCACAAAGTCGTTGTTAATACCGTTGGCGTCCATGAGCTCGGCCATGTAAGCGCCCATGTGGCCACCAAGCAGGCCGGTTGCCACAACGTCGTCGCCCAGCTGGCCCAGGACGCGAGCCACGTTAAGGCCCTTGCCGCCGGCGGTCTTTTCGGGCGTCACACGGTTGACGTCGTCGATAATGAGCTCATCGAGCTGATAGCGCGTATCGACAGACGGGTTCATCGTAACGGTGAGGATCATTTTTAGCTCCTTATCTCGCAGGCTCCTTGTGCCTCGCGATACGAGTCGACAAAACGGAATTACAGAATCTCAATCGTGAACGAGCGAACGACGGTCTCCTTGGGCTTGGCGACAAGGCAGCCGCGCTTATGCTCAAGCACGTCGTCCTCATCGGAACAGGTCGAAAGGCCGCCCCAGGGTTCAACTGCCACAAAATCGCCCTCGGGCTTACTCCACACAATGAGATACGGAAAGCCCTCAAAGCTCAGGCGGACGCCCTTGTCCTCCCCCTTCTTAGAAAGCGTGACCTGGCGGCTCTCGAGCACGTCAAAGATGGTCTCCGCAAAATCGAAGAGCTCATGTGACAGAGGCAGCGTCTTTCCCACCATGGGGTTCTTGGAGCGATTGGTCACGTCAATCAAGCCAGTCGAGGGGACGGCGGTGCAGAGCTCCGCAGCCTCGTCCTTCTCAAAGCGCAACTCGTAGTCCGTATAGGCCTCGCCCTCATCGAGCGGACACCTAAAGCCGGGATGACCGCCAATAAAGAACGGCATGTCCTCGGTGCCCTCGTTGGTGACCTCATAGGAAACGCGCACGGCAGCGTCCTCGAGCGTATAGCGGGCGACAAGCTTAAACGGATACGGATAATCGCTCAGCAGCGCGGCGTTATCCTCCGAAGCCAGGCACATCGCCAGCTCGTTCTCGCTCTGGCTCAGCAGCTTCCACTCCTGTTTGCGCGCAAACCCATGGCGAGCGAGCTTTACATGATGCCCGGCAAACGTCATGGCGTTGTTATCGCGCAAGCCTCCGCAAATCGGGAAGCAAATCGGTGCCTGGCCGGACCACACGGCGGGATCGCCCTGCCACAGATACTCGCGACCTCCGGCCTCGATCGAGGTAAACGAACCACCAGCCGTGGACACCTTAATAGAAATCGAATCGTTGGAGAGAGCGTATTCCATTGCCCATCCTTTCGAACAACTGCTTTTTGCTCGCAAGTACCCGTCTCGGCCCTGACCAAAGGACAAACCCGCACGTTCATCGATGCGTCCGGTATCCCAGCCATGTAACGGGGTACCATACAGACATTGATGCAATTACAGCTGAAAGGCCTTCTTATGCGAACCATCATCCTCTACGCCTCGCGCCATCACGGCAATACGAAAAAGCTCGTGGACGCCATCGTCGAGGCGCACCCCGAGATCGATACCCTCGACGTGAAGTCACTCGGCAAAAACGAGTACCCCAACCTGCACGAATATCATCTAATCGGCGTCGCCACGGGCATCTATTACTCCGAGATCGACAAGGATATGGCACGTGTACTGACCAACGTGCTGCAGCCGCAGGACAAGGTGTTTGGCCTTATGACCTACGGTGGCAAAAACAAGTGGTACGGCAAGGATATCGATGGCATCTGCCGCATGAGGCAGGCCATCTTTATGGGTGTCTACGGCTGCCCCGGCTTTGATACGTGGGGGCCGTTCAAACTCGCCGGCGGTGTCCAAAAGGGACACCCGACCGCTGAGGAAATTAAGGGCGCCGTCGACTTCTTCGACAAGATCGAAGATGAGTACGGCGATATCATCGTCGAAGAGTACGCCAAACGTGAGAAGCGTCTAGCATACGAGAAGGAGCATCCTGCAGGAGGCCTGGTGGCCGGCGTTAAGCGCACGGCAAAGAAGATCGCTAACAAGCTGTAACTGTGAAGGTGCTTTTGAGCGTTTAACCCATACGGCGGGTCCGAGCAGATTCGGGCCCGCCGTCTTTTTCTATCGTTACTCGGTAAAGGCGTTGCCGACGCTCTGGCCGCCAACATACGTCTCGACGAGGGTAAGCTCATGGTCGAACACGACAAAGTCGGCGTCGCGACCCGGCATGATGCTGCCGCACTTATCCTCGATGTGCGCGGAGCGTGCCGGCACCTCGGTTGCCATGCGAATGGCGATATCGGCGCTGGCGATGCCCCAGTCAACGATGTTCTTGACGCCCTGGGCAAGCGTGAGCACCGAGCCGGCAATGCTCTTGCCGTCGGCGAGCCAGCACAGGTTGTCCTTCATGATGACGTCCATGCCACCACTGGTGTAGCTGCCCTCGGGCATGCCGCCGCAGCCCAGGCAGTCAGTGATGAGCACCGTGTGTTGCCAGCCCTTTGCCTGCAGCAGCGCCTTGATGGCGGCGGGGTTAACGTGCTTGCCGTCACAGATGATCTCGGCGTAGGTCTCGGGCGTGGACATGGCAGCGCCCACGACACCGGGCTCACGGTGATGCAGCCCGCGCTGACCGTTATAGGTATGCGTAAAGCAGCTGGCACCGGCGTTGATGGCGGCGATGCACTCATCGTAGGTGGCGTCGGAGTGACCGATGCTGGTCACCACACCCTTGGCATTCAGAGCAGCCGCATAAGCAGCGGCACCGTCGCGCTCGGCCGCCATGGCGCTCTTGACGATGCGACCACCCGCAGCCTCCTGCCACTGATCGAAGACCTCCTCGGAGGGGTCGATAAGATAAGCGGGGTTCTGCGCGCCCACGTGCTTCATGGTAAAGAAGGGGCCCTCCAGGTAGATGCCCTGAATGCGAGCACCGCAGAAGTCGGGGCCGCGACCCTCGTCCGCCTGAGCGATGGCGGCGCAGGCGTCCTTGATCTGCTCGACGCCATCGGTGAACGTCGTGGGCAGCCAGCTGGTGGTGCCGCGACGGGCGAGCTCGGTCGAGCTGATATCGATGCCCTCGGGATCGTTATCGGTAGTTGAGTGGTTGTAGAAGCCATGGATGTGAGTATCGACCATACCCGGTGCGATCCACGATCCCGTGTAGTCCTTAATCTCGCAAGAGGGCTCGTCGGCCTGCCAGGCGCCAAAGACGCCATCCTCGACCATAAGATAGCCGCCCAGTTGCGGGCCTGCCGGCAAGAAGAACTTGTCAGCCTTAATTGCGTACGTGCTCATATGCACTCCTTGCTTCTAAAGCAGTTGACTGTAGTGATGCTTATACCCAGCTCACGTAAAACAAAAAGCGCCCGCCCGCCGTTATGAGCGGACGGGCGCCCTTACAGGGGGACGCGATTAAGCGGTGAAGGGGTGAATCGTCACGCCCTTAACCACGCGGTTGACCGTGCCGGTGGGGCTCGGCGTATCGGGCGTGTTGCCCACGCGCACGGAGTTGAGCAGGCTGATAGCCTGGGCAAACATCACGAACGGCAGAGCAAGGTAGCCCTCGGGAAGTGCCTCGTAGCCCTTAAAGGTGAAGGACTCACCCTCATAGACGGTGGCACCTTCCTGCTGAACGGCGATGGTGTGCTGAGCGATCTCGTCGCCACCGATCTCGTTGAGGATGTCGATGTCGTACTGACGGGTGTAGGCGTCGTTATTGACGAACACGAAGACGAGCGTCTTATCGTCGACGAAGGACTTAGGTCCGTGACGATAGCCCATGGAGGTGTCGTAGGAAGTAGCGACCAGACCGTGAGCGAGCTCAAGGATCTTGAGCTGGCTCTCCTGGGCAAGGCCACCGAAGGAGCCAGAACCCAAGTAGGTCACGCGGTTGAAGTCGCCAGCCAGGTAATCGGCGATCTCGGGCTCACGGGAGATGACCTCCTCGCCCATCTTGGCGATGGTCTCGACCCACTCGGCCTTCTGCTCGTCAGAGGCAGTGTCAAAAATAAGGGTGGAGAGCAGGGTCATGCAGGAATAAGAACCGGTCATGGCGAAGCCCTTGTCGTTGGCGCGCGGAATGAGCAGCGTCAGCGCGTTGGGATCATCGGCAGACTCGACGGCGAGCTTGCCCTCGGGAGCGCAGGTGATGTTGAGGAACTTGACGTTGTGGACGAGCTCCTTGGCAACGGCAACGGCAGCAAGGCTCTCGGGGCTGTTGCCAGAGCGGGCAAAGGAAACCACGAGCGTGGGATCCTCGGCGCGCAGGAAGTCGCGCGGGGCGCTCACGATGTCGGTCGTGGCGATGGGCTTAAAGTCGTAGAGATCAGTGTTGCCAGCGTGACGCAGGTACGGGGCGCAGGTATCGCCAACATAGTCGGACGTACCGGCACCGGTGAAGACAACGGACAGACGGCCCTCGCCCATAGCGCGAGCCTCGGCCAGGAAGGCCTCGATGGCCTCCTTGTTCTCGCGATAGATGTTGAGCGTATCACGCCAAAGCTCGGGCTGCTGAGCAATCTCGGCCGTGGTGATCTGGGCGCCGAGCTCGGTGAGCTCCTCGACACTCTTCTCGAACATTTTTAATACCTCTCTCTAGAAGTAATCCTCTGACGTGCAATTATACACTTCGGTTGGTTATCTGGTAGTAACCAGTTAAATGCAAAGAATCATCATATGGAAACGATGCGAGCACTAGTCGCTACGCTGATGGTAAACCTTGTATTTAAACTGATCGGCACGAGCAACCGAGAGTGTGTACTCCACTACCTCGTTTGACTCGTTATACGTAGTCCTGACCAAATCGAGCGCAGGCGAGCCCTCGACAATTCCCAAAAGGTGGGCGTCGGTGGGACGGGCTATGCTCGCATAGAACTCCTCTTCGGCCACGCGTATCTTTTGCTGAAAGTCTTGCTCAATCACATCGTAAAGCGGCTTACGCTCTAGCAGCGGTCGCTTTAGGGACAGAAATTGACGAACTGGTAGATAGCTGCGTTCGACCATCATGGGCATGTTGTCGGCAGAACGAAGCCGCTTAAGCTTAAAAATGCGATCACCGATACGCAATCCCATATGCTCGGCCAGATTTTTATCGGCCTCCATCTCGCAAAACTCGAGAATCGTGGTCTCGGGGTCGCGACCCATCGCGCGCATCTGCTCGGTAAAGCTGTAGGACTGCATAAGATTGGTTGCCTTTGCCGAACGGTCGGTCACAAAGGTACCGCGACCGTGCTGCCGAACCACCAGTCCTAAACGCTCCAGTTCCTGCAGAGCCAGGCGTACCGTAGTACGCGAGAGACCATAGCGCTCCGAAAGTTCGCGCTCGGAAGGAATCATGTCACCAGCGCGATATTCATGGTCGATCTTTTCGGTCAGAATATCGACCAGCTGATCGTACAGCGGTTGCTTACGCGCTCCGATCGCCATCCTATCCTCCCTTTTGCTCGAATTCGGCTAACTACCTAGGGTGTTTAGCATTATCTGTCTGCCACACCCGAATCATCAAGAAAACAAAAGCCGCGCGCTCTTTCGAGCACGCGGCTTTTAACATACACATGGCTTAAGGGGTCGGGGTGTGAGCCGCGTAGGGACACACCCCTCAAGCTAGAGCCTTACCAGATGCTCGGCCAGAGACCAAGCGGGCCAGCGCCCAGGATGCCAAGGACGAAGAGCAGGAGAATGCCCTTGGTCGGGGTCCAGCTGTGCTTAGCGAACATGTAGTAAAGCAGCAGCGTAAGCATAAGCGGGACAAGCTTCGGGACGATGGTGTTGAGGGTGTCGGCAACAGAGAAGTTGACCGGATCCTCGGTAACGGTGCCGTAGGTAACGGACTCCATGCCGTTGCCCAGATCGGTGACGCCGCACTCGACAGGGTTGCCGTCGGCATCGGTGGCGGTGAGGGCGTCGCCGTCCTCATTAGTCATGGCGATGGTACCGGCCTCAGCGGTCTCGGTATCGATGCCCTCCATACCGGTGAAGTTCTCGGCCTCCTTCTCGGAGACGATCACGGTAGTGGCGGAGAGGCCACGGGTGGTGCCGTTGGGGATCTCGAGGTTGATCTGGGTGCCACCCATGGTGACGACCAGGCAACCGACGACGAAGACGCCCATGATGGAAGCGGCACGCGTGAAGGCCTGCATGTTGGCGGTCAGAGCGTCAATAGCGCTGGTGCCAAGCTTGTAGGACCAGTTCATGAGCCAGAAGCGCAGAGCGAACTGGACGGCGTTGAAGATCACCAGGAAGATGATCGGCGCAGCAGCGTTGCCGTTGATGGCCATGTTGGAGGTGATGCCGGCCGTGATAGGCACGAGCGTCAGCCAGAACAGGGCGTCACCGATACCACCGAGCGGGCCCATTGCGGCAACGCGGACGGCGCGGATCGTGGGGATGTCAACCTTGTTCTGCTCGAGCGAAAGCACGATGCCCATAACAAAGGTGACGAGGAACGGGTGGGTGTTGAAGAACTCCAGGTTATGGCTCATGGAAGCCGCGAGGTCGTTCTTGTTGGTGTGGATCTTCTCCAGACCGGGGATGATGGAGTAGAGCCAGCCAGCGGCCTGCATGCGCTCGTAGTTGAACGATGCCTGCAGGAAGCAGGAGCGCCAAGCCATCTTGTTGAGGGTCTTCTGGTCGAGCTGCGGAGCAGGAGTGAGATCCTCGTAGTGCTCCGGGATCACATACTCATTAGATGCCATCTTCGAAGTCACCTCCGTCAGAAACAGCTGCACCCTTCAGCTCGGTCTGCTGCTGGAAGTCCCAGAAAGCGATGCCGAAGCCGATGAGAGCGAGGATGAGCAGAGCAGGGGTTGCCAGCGAATCGTTGGCAACGGTGATGAGCGCGAGGCCAAAGCCCATGAGGAAGAAGCCCCACATATCGCGGTTCATCATAACCTTGAGCAGGACGGCGAAGCCGACGAAGCGCATCATGCCGCCTGCAGCGGACAGACCGGTCTGCAGCCAAGTTGGGATGGCGGAAGCGATGGTCTGACCAATGGTAGCGCCAGCGATGAAGAACAGGGTGACGACGACAGCGAAGATCAGGCCGAGCAGAGCCATGGCGAAGTAGTTCAGGCGCTCGATGCCCTTGGTGTCCGCGTTGTGAGCCATGTTATCGGCCGTGGACATAAGCGGGGACATAAGCGTGAAGACCAGGGTAACGCCAAGCTGGCCAAGCAAAGCGAACGGAATGGCGAGGCCGACTGCCGCGTTGGGCTCGAGGCCCGTGGCGATAGCGAGAATGGCTGCCATGATGCCGCCGATGACGGCGTTAGGCGGCTGAGCGCCTCCGATCGGCATGTTGCCGATCGTCATGAGCTGATAGGTACCACCCACGAGAAGACCGGTGTTGAGGTCGCCAAGGATAAGACCGATGACGGCGCCGGTGACGATGGGCTGATAGAGAGACTCGAGGAAGTCAAACTGGTCGATTGCCGCGATGAACGTGACGACGAAGACCAGAGCGATCTGGATGATCGAGTATTCCATCTTGCTCCTCCTTTCAAAATGTATGTACGCACTTTGGATTTCACGTACAGAACGTCAGGGTTTCACTCCTGACAACGTGGATCACGAGGATTACGAGAAGAGCTTGCTCGTGTCCTCAACAGGCGTGCTCGGAACGCGCCTGATCTCCAACTCCACCCCCAATTCCTGCAGCTCTTTAAACGCAGCGACATCCTCGTCGTTAACTGCGACGGAGGTGGCGACTTGGCGCTTTCCTTCCGACATGTGCATGTTGCCGATGTTTACCTTCTTTATAGGCACACCGCCCTTGACGAGCGTAAGCACGTCTTCCGGTGTTTCGGCCACGATGAAGATCTTCTGGCGCGGGCTCGCCTTGCCAATGACGTCGATGGTCTTCTGCAGAGAGAAGAAACGCGTAGCGACGCCGGCGGGAGCGGCCATCTTCATGAGGTTCTGGCGCATGGTGTTGGACGCCACGTCGTCGTTGGCGACGAGGATGAGGTTGGAGCCCAGGGTGGAGTTCCACTGGGTGGCAACCTGACCATGAACCAGTCGGTTATCGATGCGGGTAAGAAGAATGTTGGGTTCTGCCATGTTGATCAGCTTCCTTTCGTTATTTGCTGACGACAGTTACTTGATCTCCTGAATCGCGTAACGCGAAACATCTACGACGGCTCCGGATCGGACTTTGATCTGGACCTTCTCGCCTTCGATGCCTTTGACGGTTCCGTAGATACCGCCGGCGAAAAGAACCTCTTGACCCGGCTTGAGCTCGGTGTGCAGCTCCTTGAAGTACTTCTGCTTCTTCTTCATGTTGATTTGCGACCAGATGGTGTAAATCAAGCCCATGATGACAAGCAGGCCTAAAAGAGCGACCGAGGAGCTCAGGACGTTGGCTCCGAAATCGGCCATTAGATGCCGTCCTCGTCGCCGAAGATATCCTCTTCCTCGGAGTCGGCAACGGATGCGACCGTCTGGGCGGTGACGCCCGTCTGGCCAACGGTCACGGCCTGCTCGCCAAGCTCGGCGAGCGTGGCATTGCCGCGGAGGAACAGAAGCTCAATAACCATGGGAAGGTTGGTGCCAGTCAGAACCTCGACGTTATCGACATCCTGGGCAATCATCATCGACTGGTTGAACGGGGTGCCGCCAAGCAGGTCGGTAAAGACGAGCACGCCATCGCACTCCTCGCGCATAGCGGTAATAGCGGCGCGGAGATCCTCACCGTAGGATGCAGCCTGGTCGCCCTCAAAAGGAACGACGGTAAAAGCAGGCTGGTCGCCAGCAACCATAGCGATAGCGCTTGCAAGGCCGGGTGCGAACTGTCCATGACCGGTAAGAATAAAGCCAACCATTCAAATTTCCCTTCCGAAGGTGTGTACAATCTGAGTCCGATGATTTTCGGAAGCCAGCGGGCGCTCGCCCTTAAAGCTTCTTAGAAAGCGTTCTTTGAAGACCAGTGGTTTCTAAACTGGTAGTAACCACGTGACGTGTTGTTGTCACTATATCACCCCAGAAGAGGTCGCTTTCGTTGATTCATACGGTAAAACGTTTTTGCACCGCTCACGGTGATATTTCGACCGTTTACCGGTCGTTAACACTTCTACCTGCGGTTTTGAAACCGTTTCGAAATGCTTTGGCAAAAGATCGGAACTTTTCCTGTCCCTAAACAACGCAGGGCGGCTAAAAATAGCGTGTAGAAAAATTGCAGGTCATTGTGAAGATATGTGAATTGGTCTTTTTGACTTAATACCAGTTAGAACCAGTTTTGAGATTATCGGTGAACGGTAGTTTTCGACCGTTCACCGGTCACTTGCAATCGTTTGCAGTTGTTTTCCCAGATGAATTAGGGAAACGCGATGGAGCGTTTGCGCGGGCGCAAGGCCTGCCCCAGTGGTTTCGGCAGCAATAAGCCCGCTAGAACGTTGTCCGTTCTAGCGGGCTTATTCAGATATTTCGGTTACGCGCTCGGCGGCTCAGACAGATCTTTATGCAAACAGACCATAGATGCTGATGTTGGCCTTGGCATACAGGCCGTTAGCATACTCGGTCCACTTGGAGCTGGCGCTCGAAGCCTGCGAAGAGTACTGCTGGTAGGCGGTGTAATAGGCGGTCATGGCCTGCTTGTAGGTAGCGCTATCAGCCGTAAAGGCATCGTCAGCGAAGGCCTTAGCGTAGGTGCTATCGGCGTCCTTCCAGGTGCCCTTTTCGCTATCCCACTCGTCGCCGGCAAGTTTGATGATGTAATCGGCGTAGTCCTTGCTCGCGGTCCCCTCGTTGCCATCAGCAGGCTCGGTCGGGGCGGTCGGCATGCTTGCGGAGCTATCGCCCACCTTCTTCTTGTAGAGCTTCTGCAGCGTCGCGGACTGACGGACGATCTGCTTGGCCTGGTCCTTGGACACGCCATACTGCGTGGCCATGGTCTTGTAGTCCGAAGTGCCGATGGAATCCTCGGCGTACTTCTTCATCTCCTTAGAAGAGACGGTGATGCCCTCGTCCTCGGCAGCGTCGAGCAGGATCTTGTTGCGCACGTAGGACAGGATGACGTCGGCAGAGGGAGCGGTGTAGTTGCCATCGCCATCCTTGACGGTGTCGAGGCTGTACTGGCTCTCAATGGCCTCGCGCGCGGTGATGTCGCTCTTCTTGCCGTTGTAGCTGTAGCTTGCCACGGTCGAATCGAGCTGGTCCTCGGTGAGGGTCGCCGAGCCGACGCCCTTGCCGCCAAAACCACCGTTGCCGATAAAGAAGCCGACCACAGCAGCGATCACGACTGCAACCACGAAGGCGGCAATCATCGTCTTCTTGTGCTTGGATGCGCGGTCGTCTTCGTCGGAACCCAGGATATCGTCGTCCTCGTCCTGCTCCTGGGGCATGAGGTTCTCGTCGGCGGCGTCCGCGGCGATCTTTGCCTCCAGGCGAGCGTCCTCCTCCTCGACAGTCGTGCCGGCGGCAATATGTTCGGCAGACGTGCCGGCGACCAGGTCGATCTTCTCGTCCTCATCACCGTCGGGGCCTTCGCCGCGCTCGATGATCTGGATGCCGTCGATCTCGTCCTTCTCGTCTTTCTTTTGAATCAGACCCATATCAGTTACTCCTTGTTAGGAAACATAGTCCCCAATAGAATACGCCCGGCAGAGCGCCGGGCGTATTGATTCTTAGGTTATACGCAAACACTTAAGTACTATTTAGGCGTTTGCAGCGTGCATACCTTAGACCAGGTGCGCGATAACGGCATCGGCAAAGGCCTGCGTGCCCACGGCGCCCTCAACGGAGCCGGTCTGGGCACGACGCACGTCACCGGTAACCTGCTCGCCCTCGTCGAGCGTGGCAGATACGGCGGCACGAATGCGATTGGCAGCATCGTTCTCGCCCAGGTGATCGAGCATCATCGCAGCAGAGAGGATCTCGGCCGTGGGGTTGGCGATATCCTGGCCGGCGATATCGGGCGCGGAGCCATGCGTAGCCTCAAAGATGGCGCAGTCGGCACCGATGTTGGAGCCGGGGGCCATGCCCAGGCCGCCCACCAGGCCGGCGCACAGGTCACTCACGATGTCGCCGTACAGGTTGGGCAGCACCAGGACATCGAAGTCGTTGGGGTTCTGGACCAGGCCCATGCAGGTGGCGTCGACGATCTTGTCGTTGAACTCGATATCAGGATAGTTGGCGGCCACCTCGCGCGCCACGCGCAGGAACAGGCCGTCGGTCGCCTTCATGATGTTGGCCTTGTGCACGGCCGTCACCTTTTTGCGGCCGCAGCGGCGGGCATACTCAAAGGCATACTCCACAATGCGGCGGCTCTTGGCGATAGAGATCGGCTTGATCGAGATCGCGGAATCGACGGCGAAGGTCTTTTGGCCCGAACGCTCGACAAGCTGCGAGAGTTCCTCGACCTCGGCAGCGCCCTCATCGAACTCGATACCGGCGTAGAGGTCCTCGGTGTTCTCGCGCACAATAACCAGGTCAACGTCGCGGAAGCGCGAGCCATCGCCCGGCTGCGACAGGCAAGGTCGCACGCAGGCGTACAGGTCGAAGTGCTTGCGCAGGGCCACGTTGACGCTGCGGAAACCCGTGCCGACCGGTGTGGTAATGGGGCCCTTGATGGCAACCTTGGTCTCGGCGACCGCATCGAGCACGTGCTGGGGCAGCGGCGTGCCAAACTCGTCCATGACGCCGGCGCCGGCCTCCTGGACGTTCCAGTTGATCTGGACACCAGTGGCCTCGACCACGCGGCGCATGGCCTGCGTAATCTCGGGACCGATACCGTCACCGGGAATCAGGACTACATCGTGCGCCATAATCTGTTACTCCTCGTCTTCGGCGGCCTCAGATTTTTTAACGCTAGCACGCTTCTTCTTTTTGGAGAGATCCAGGCCAAAACGTTTAACAAGCATTTCGCAAATCTCGCTCGAACGGGCCTTGAGATAGCTGCCCTTGCCGTTCTCGGCGTCGAACTTAAGGCGCAGCGCGAGCTTCTCGGCAACCTCGGCGTCGATCTCGCCCTGGCAAAACTCGTACAGGCAACCGAGCATGTCGCGATACTCAAGGTCGCCGTGGTAGCACTGGATAGCCTCGTCCAGGATGGGCCAAGCCTCGCGCGAACGCTCGACGCTCGTGGCACCCCACACGCACAGCAGGCGGAAGGCAGCATAGCGCAGCGTGGAGGAGATCTCGTCGAACAGTGCGGTCTCGGCACCCTCAAAGGCATCGCCCAGCTGCTCGGGGCAGGTGGTGGCGAGCGCCGTCA
>UMGU01005097.1_pt1 | contig 14542 bp, 9 predicted proteins | sample 1965331 | NCBI WGS metagenome assembly UMGU01 (sample SAMEA4836078, study PRJEB28245) | human gut metagenome | biome: gut microbiome; material: fecal sample | place: Denmark | collected 2008
CCCATCGCCCATCCGCGCGACATTCTGCGTCCCGCCGTCATCCACAATGCCTACGGCTTCGTCCTGGCGCACAACCATCCCAGCGGGAACCCGGCTCCCAGCCGCCCGGACGACCTCCTGACCGAACGCGTGCGGGAATGCGCCAAGCTATTGGGCGTCCGGTTCCTGGACCACGTGATCATCGGAAAACCTACCGAAACTGTTCGCAGAAACTATTACAGCTATAACCACCCCAACGGAGACCGGCTCCGGGAAGCCGACAAGGGCCTCCCTCTCTATCATTAAACAACCGTTCCCGCGAATTTTCTTCCGGAACGACGCCTGATAAAAACAAAAAACCCGTCTTGCGACGGGCTTTCTCTTAAAAAAAACTGGCGGAGAGAGTGGGATTCGAACCCACGGTGGGTTTTAAAGCCCACGTTCGATTTCGAGTCGAGTGCCTTAGACCAGCTCAGCCATCTCTCCGCTTGGAAATCGGGAGCGTTTGTATCCGGTTTGCGGGATGCTGTAAAGAACAGAATCACCGCCAACCGTTATTTGAACGCCTTTAACGTCTTGGCGAAGCCAGCGGTCCCAGCGTAGCTTCCGCTTCAAATCTCTGGGTCTTGTTATGGGGAAGAGCGCTCTTTTCCGGGCCGGGGGGCGGCTGCGGAACACGCTCCCGTTCCTTCGGCTCCATCAGCCAGGAGCAGGAAGAGACCAGAAGAAGGGAGAAAGACGTAAGCAAAAGGGAGGCTGTGAATCGTTTCATCATTTCCTTTTAAAAAGTTGAACCCCACTATGCCGGAGGGCACAGCGGGGTTCAAGGAAAATACGCGGCAGAAACCTTATTTGGCGGACTGCAACGGACGCAGAAGCTGCACCATGTCGCCGGGCTGGATGCTCATGCCGGCGGGCACGCTGTCCTTGACGATGTCAGCCACCGTCTGGTTCTTTTCCAGGGAGGTCACCTTCAGTTTGCCGATGCTGCGGCCGTCACGGGTAACGAGCAGAACCGTATTCGGATCAATGTTGCTGCCCTGCCCGGCGCCAATCACCACAAAGCCCCACTGCGGGTCCACGGACAGAACGGGATATTCATCTCCATTCTTGGCGAGGGCGGCGCGGTATTCGGCCTGTTCCTTCTGGCGTCCGGCCAGCTCGGTAGCCTGCTCGGCACGCTTCTTGGCGGCCACTTCCGTAGCGCTCTTGATCTGGTCAATGTCTTCCTGAAGCTTCTTGTTGGAGGCTTCCATGGATTCCATCTTCGCCTGGATTTCCTGCACGCTGGAAACGCCGAAGTCGTTCAGCTTGGCCTTGAGCTCATCCATCTGCTTGTTGATCTTGGACAGGTCCGCATTCAGCTGGACTTCTTCTTCCTTCAGCTCCGTTTCCTTGGAGAGCTGTTCGTCACGCTGCTGGGTCACGGAGGCCTTGTTGGAGGTCAAGCTGAGGTTTTCCTCCGCAGCCAGACCGCGGTTCTTGATCATGTCATTGCGCAATCCCGTCCAATTCCGGATTTCCTTGTCCAGAACCTTGCGGTAGGTGATCATCTCCTTGAAGTCCTGATACTGGCCGTTGACGCCGAAGAGGCCGCTGAGACCGGAGAACCAGGCGCCCGCACCTGCTGCAAGAATCAATAAAACTACTAAGACAGTTTTCATTGTGTATGTATGTGAGAGTGTATGGTGTGTATTGAACCGGGAAAGGACTAGGGACGAACGGATACAACGACGTCTCCGGCTTCAACACGTTCGCCGGCGGTTACCGTGCTGGGGAGAATGGTGGCCGTGGAAACACGGGATTCAACAGCGCTTACGTCAAGTTCGGCAATTTTGTTGCCGTCCCTCATCACGGCCAGCTTGGAGCCGGGCACTACGCCCAGGTCGGCAGCACCGCCGTCAATCACAACTACATTGAAATCATTAATCACCTGGGAAACCCGCGTTTTCAGATTGGGCGGGGAAAGGTGCGCATCCTGGTCCGCCTTGAGCTGGCGAAGGGCCGCATTGTTCACGACAAGCTGTTCCGTTTCAGCAACGATGGCGTCATGCTTGCCCTGCTCCGCCTGCTTGACTACTTCCAGCTGCTTGGATTCTTCTTCCAGTCCCTTGATCTTGTCCGCAATGGCCTGGATACTTTCCATGTCCTTGCTCTTGGACTGAAGTTCCGCCAGGGCTGTTTGTTGCGCCTGGAGGTCCGTCTTCTTGGCCTCATTGGCGGCGGCCAGCTCCTGGTTCTTGGCTTCCAGCTCGTCCTTCTGCTTGGTCAGGGCGTTGATATCGTTCGTCAAAGCCTCATTCTTCACCAGGAAGTCGACATATTTTGTCTTTTCTTCCGTAAACTCGCCGCGAAGACCGTTCAGGTTCTTATAACGGGAGACGCATTCCTTACGCTCCTTGGTTAGAGCTTCCTCGTTATCAAGATAATACATGGCTCCGCCGAGAAGAGCAATGACCAAGGCTGCTATTGATACTTTGACCCACATAGGAAATAATAGAGATGAGAAGGTTCCTGTTACTTTTGTGAGATTGGCATGAACATTTTCAGATTTCAACATCAAAATGTCATCCTCACTGTTTTCTTGATATTTTTTTCAGGGAAGCTCCGTAACAGGATACCGCAAGAGTTCTCTTATCAACATTTTAAAACAATTACGCTCTATTTTCTTTTCAAACACGGACTCATCTTCTAGTCTTTCTGAACCGTGAGTTACCAGGTCTTTGCCAGAAAATACCGTCCTCTGACATTCGATGACGTCCTTGGACAGGATCATGTCGTCCAGACGTTGAAAAACGCCATTGAGCACAACCGCCTCGCCCACGCCTACCTTTTTGTAGGCCCCCGCGGAACGGGAAAAACATCTACCGCCAGAATTTTTGCAAAAGCCCTGAATTGCAGCGGCGGTCCCAGGGTGGACTTTGACCCGCACGAAGACATCTGCGAGGAAATAGCGGAAGGGCGCAGCCTGGACGTCCTGGAAATAGACGGCGCATCCAACCGCGGCATCGACCACATCCGTGACCTGAGGGACAACGTGCGATTCGCTCCCAGCAGGGGCAATTTCCGCATCGTCTATATAGATGAAGTGCACATGCTCACCAAGGAGTCCTTCAACGCCCTGCTGAAAACGCTGGAGGAGCCGCCCCCCCACGTCAAATTCATTTTTGCGACTACGGAACCCCACAAGATTCTGCCGACCATCCTGTCGCGCTGCCAGCGCTTCGACCTGCGCCCCATTCCCTCTGAAATCATTGCGGAACACCTGCTTCACATCGCCTCTGCGGAAGGAGTGAGCCTGAGCCGGGAAGCGGCCTTTGCCGTCGCCAAGGTGGCGGACGGAGGCATGCGGGACGCGCAATCCATGCTGGACCAGCTTGTTTCCTTCTGCGGAGACCACATTGAAGAACAGCAGGTGCTTCACATCTTCGGCATCACGTCCCGGGAAACCGTAGCCCATGCGCTGGCGCTGATTCTGAACAAGGAGCTCCCCTCCCTCCTGCACCTCCTGCATGAACAGGCGGAAGCTGGAAGAGACATGGGCCAGTTCCTCTCTGAAATCATCTCCGCCGTGCGTGAAATCCTGGTCTCCAAGGTTGACCCGGAGGCCAGCTTCGATTCCCTGCCGGAATCCTCCAAGGAGGAACTTTCCGAACTCGTCAAACGCACCCAGACGGACAAAATCCTGCGCCTGGTGGAAGTGCTGGCGGAAACGGAAGACAAGATGCGCTGGTCCACCAACAAAAGGCTGCATCTGGAAATGGGCCTGATCAAGGCCGTTCACGCTCTCGCGGAAGCCAGCATCAGCGATATTATCATGGCGCTGGAAGGCGCCCCCCTGGCATCCTCCGTCCCATCCTCCTCTCCGGCGCCCGCTCCGCGCCAGGAACAGGAGATGCCCGCGCCCGCCGCTCCGGTCCCTGCGCCGGAGCCTCCGGCAAACGCCCAGCCGCCCCTTCCTGCGGAAAAACCGGAGCCCGCTCCGGAAGAACACCTGATGGACCCGGTTCCGGACTTTTCCCCGGCCAACCCATTCCCGGCTCCCGCGGTACAGGCGAGCGAACCTGCCAGTGCGCAACCAGCCCCGGCTCCCGCAGAAAAACCCGAACCGCAGCCCACTGATCCCGCGCCGGAACCTCCCGTAACTGCTGCAAAAGCCCCCTCCCCCGCCATTCCGCAGGAAGAGCCTTCCTGTTCCGCACCTGAACCGCGGCCGGAGCCCACTTCCGACCCCCCGGAAGAGCCTCAACGTCCCGCCTCTGCCATCTCCGATGCCCCGGTGGCTCCTCCGGATTCTCCGGAACCCACTTTCATGGACCCTGAGGAAAACCTCCCGCCGGAAAGGCGCACCAGCAGCTTCTTTGACAACCTGTTCGACACGGCAAGCGCTCCTTCCCGCACCCCTGCTCCCATGGTAAAAGAGGAACCGGAAGCCCCTGCCCCGCAATCCGGAAGAACCATCACGGAGGAGGACTGGAAAGCGGCGCTGGAACGTGCCGCCGCCAACTTCCCCCTCCAGGCGGACTTTCTGGCCAACAGCGTTTTCTCCGGCCATGACGGCGCATTCGTCGCCATCTCCTTTCATCCCTCCGACCATCAGGGAATGGACAGCCTCGGATCCGGCCCCCTGCGGGCGGCCCTGGAAGCGGACCTTTCCCAACGCGGCGGAGTCCCCGTCACCATTTCCATCCGCCAGGATTCCTCCGTGCCGGAGCCGGTTCAGGAAGAACTGGCCCCGCTGCCGGCGCCTCCCCCCCCCGCGGCCTCCGCACCTTCTCCCAAACCCCAGGCGCCGCGGGAAAAACCCGCCGCAGCCGTTCAGGAACCCGCCAGGGAGAAAGATGAAGATAATTCCTACTATACGGACCCCCTGATTGACGCCGCCATGGAGATCTTCCGCGCCCGCATCATTTCCCAATAAACAACATCAACCCATACTTCCAAATACGACAGCCATGAACATGATGAAAATGATGAAGCAGGTCCAGCAAATGCAGGCCGGACTTGCCGCCGCCCAGGAAAAGCTGGCCTCCCAGACCGTTGCCACGGAAGGGGCGGGCGGCAAGCTGAAAGTCACCGCCACCTGTGACGGAAACCTCACGGAGCTGGTGATTGATCCCTCCATCATCGACCCGTCCGATTCAGAATTCCTCCAGGACCTGCTCCTGCAAACCATCAATGCCGCCATAGCCAAGGGCAAGGAAACCGCGGCGGCGGAAATGAAAAAACTGACGGGCGGCATGAGCCTCCCTCCCGGCATGGGCCTTTAACCTACCACCACCGTGCATCGGCTCAGAAGACGCAAACATCTGGCGGAACCACTGCCAGCGTTATCCGGGGTCAACCACCTGGGAATAGCGCTGGGCGGCGTCTCTCTGTGCCTGTGGGTCATCGTCGTCACCATCTTCTGGACCGGTTCGGACACAATGGCCTTCATGACGTCACTGCCCACTTGGGCATGCTGCCTCATCTTCTCCTTCCCGGCGCTTATTGCATGGCTGGTCTTCGGTTCCCGGATAGGCCTGCTTGGCGTCATTATCTGGTTTGCGTACGGCATCGTCATTACGGACTTTCTTCCTCCCATTTCCAGAACGGGAATGGAGTATTACAAAATGCCGCCGGCTCCGGATGCCCGGCAAATCAGGGTTCTCACCCTGTACGGGGGTTGTGTGGAAAATCCGCCCATTGAACAAATCTCCAAACTCCGCGCAGACGTCATCTTCATCCAGGGATGCAGCAACCACAACCGGACACTCAAATTCGCCTACAGCATTTTCGGACGCACTTCCTACATCAAGCAGATAGGCAGCTGCGCCATCATCGTGCGGCACGGGCAGATTGGTCCGGCCCAAAGCATCACGGACACAGCCGGACTCATCGTGGACTGGATACCGGAAAATTCTTCCCTGGCGATACGGCTCATCAACATCAGCCTGGAGCCTTTTGAACACCGCTTTGACTTGTACTCCCCCGCCTGCTGGAAATACTTCCACACGCTCCGGTTCATTCACCGCAAACAGCTTCAATACCTGTTTGACACCCTGCGGGAGGTAGGAAGCCAGCACGGTGAACTGCCCATCATCCTGGCCGGAAACTTCAGCGCCGCGCCCCAATCCCCTATTTTCGCCAAGCTCAGCGCCGATTTTCAGGATTGCTTCAAACTGAAGGGAGCCGGATACGGAGCCACTCAACCTGTCAACTTCCCGCTGCTGCGCCTGGACCGTGTTTTCTGCACGCCGCCGCTCAAACCCGAGCGAGCCGCCACTGTGCTGATACCGGACACCGTCCGCCGCTCCATCCTGGCAGACATTGCCATGCCCTGATTCCCCTTTCCACACGGCCGCGCCATTCCGCTCCGGCAGAAAGAACTTCTCCATCCGCCTCCCCAAACGGAGGCGCTTTTACTTTCCGGGGAAAGAATTTTCCCCGGAAACCTACAAGGTTTTCAGCGCACGGGAAATAGCCGGGAAAAGCTGCTTCTTGCGGCTGACCACATCGGCGGCGGAAAACAAGTTGGGGCCCAGCCGCTCGTACTCGATGTGCTCCAGCACCTCTTCATCCCCGACGGCCAGCAGCATGGAATCATGCGTGACAATGTCCGTGACCAACAGGCACGCCAGCTTCAATCCTTCCTCTTCCACCAGCTTCTGAAGCTCCTTCACCAGGTCATCCTGAACTTCCTTCAGGCCGAACATGCCTATTTCCTCAATCTGTGAAATGCTGATCTTGTGCCCGTACTCGGTAAAGGTTTTCCTGTCCGCCTGGACAATCGCGCAGGGCGCCGTTTTGGAACGCAGCAGAGAACCGGTGGCAAAAAATTCCTCCGTGAACTTCTTGGCGTCTATCCTGGCAATGCCGGTCAGCCATTCCAGCATTTCCCGGTCCGCCCGCGCCGTCGTGGGAGACGTCAGGTTCAGCGTATCTGAAAGAATCCCGGCGCACAGGCAAATCGCCACCGCCTGCGAAGGCTCCGCATCACGGTGGTAAAACCTGCGCGCCACCAGGGTGGAAGTGGAGCCCACGGGTTCATTCAGGAAGCGGATCGGGTCCCGTGTGGAAAGCTGGGTGCCCAGGCGGTGGTGGTCCATCACCTCCACGATTTCCGCTTCCTCCACTCCCTTCACGGCTTGTGAAAACTCATTGTGGTCCACCAGGGCCACGCGCGTACGGGGCGGATCCACCAGATCCGTCTTGCTCAGCACGCCGATCATCTTGTTCGTCTTGATGCTCATCACGGGGAACAGCGCCTGCTTGCGCTTCACGGCGGCCTGCCTCAACTCGGGCAGCGGCATGTTCTCCGGGAAAACCGTATAATCCTTGTGGACCTGTTCCCTCACCTTCCGGGAGCAGCGGATAAGCTGCCCCACGCTGGCCGTATCCCACGGGGTGCTTAAAATGCATGTGCCCGTCGTCTGGGCCGTCTCAATAATATCCAGGGAAGGGAAAGCCCCGGACGTGGTCACCAGAGCGCGCACGCCGTGCTCCACGGCATACAGCTGGACATTCGGGCGGTCCCCGCAGATAACGATCAGATCGCGGACGATGCCCTTTCTCTTGTAATTGGCAAGCCTCGTCCGGACGCTCGGCTCGCTGGAAGCGCCCACCAGAAGAATATTCTGCGTTTCCTCCTCGCTCAGGGTCTCCCCGGTCAGGCACTTGCCGTCAATGGTAGTGGCAATGTTGCTCAGGCTGGAAAAAACGGAGCGCACATTCATCTCCGTCATGTTCAGGGGCATCAGCAGGCTCAGCAAATCAAAATAACGCAGCAGGCCGTAAAGATTGTGGTCCGCGTCAATCACCGGAATGGTTTGAAGGGAGTTCTCCGTCATCCGGCGGTACGCCGTCAGGAACGTGTCGTCCGGACTCACGCTGATCACGTCACGGCGGCAGATGGTTCCCGCGGTAGGCGTCACGTCATGAATCAGCACCGGTTCCGGCACCCCGGCTTTTTCCAGCACCCAGGATGTCCTCAGCGTCATCTCCCCGCATCTGGCGGCAACCGCGTCAGGTTCGCCATGGGTTCTTAAAAACTCCGCATTCCCTATGGCGGAACAAATGGCATCCGTATCCGGATTCTGGTGGCCGATCACGTAAATGGGCCTTTTCTCTATTTTCTCCGGAAGCATCTCTCTTATCTCCTGCGCAGGTTAATCTATATTCAACCTGACGGGCACCACCACCTTGGAAGCAATGGGCGCGCCGTCTTTTTCTGCCGGATAGAAAGTCCAATTCTCTTTCACCCAGCGCATGAAAAGACGGTCCAGTTCCGCATTTCCCGTTGATTGAAGGAGATTGACGGATGAAGGTTCGCCACGGGGATTCACACCCACCACTACTTTCACCACGGCATTCACCTTCCCGACTCTAGAAGAATTGACGGAATTGGGCAAGGACGGAGCATGTTTATAACGCACCTTTTTATCAGGAGTCACGTTCTCATCCGGGCTAGGCTGCCCCGGCAGGGAAACCGCCGGAGTCTTCACGGGACGCCTGGGCTTTACCTCCCTCATGGAAATCCGCATGCTGGAAAGCTCCTCCGGCAAATACTCCGTGGGAGTCTCCTCCGGAAGAAAATCCTTCATGTCGGAACAATCCTCATTCTCCGGCAGCTTCATCGCAAGCAGGTCTTCATCTGCGGAAATTTCCGGAACGGGGCTGACCGTGGAAGGGGCCGCGACCGGCTCTACGGGCACGGGCTGAACTTCCGCCAGCTCCTGAAGAACCTCCTCGGAAGGAGGCACAAACTCCATTTCCACCTCCCCGTTCTGCACGGCGGGCAGCCACAGCTCCTGAAAATGAATGGCTACCAGCACGGCGCACAAAGCCACCTGAACGCCCACGGCCACCGCCACCGCAATCAGCATGGCGGACTTGGAAGTGGAACGGGGCGTGAATCTTACAATTCCGGGCTTTTCATCCATAAAAACGGGCAGGGAGAAGGGCAGTGCCCGTTCAATATACCAGCGCCCTTCCCTTTGACAAGCGCCTGCACCGCCATAAGCAGCCCGTTATCATTTTGTTATCTGCCGGAAAAACGCATGGACATCAATAACCCAATGCCTCCCGGATGCTCTGGGCGAATCTGCCGGCCTTTTCCGCAAAGCCAAGCTCCGGATTCTGGTACATGATGCCGCGGGACACGTTAATCAGGGGGGGGGCCGCATGGCCGGAACCGCTCAGGCTGGAAAGATCGCCGCCCTGGGCTCCCAGACCGGGAATCAGCAGGGGAGCGTCCGGAATGCGCTCCAGAATGGAGGAATCCGCATTGGTCAGCCCCACCACCATGCCTACGGAAGTTTTGCGCCCTTCCTGCATGGAACGGCGCACCATGTCCCCCACCAGTTCATAAACCCTGCGGCCGTCGGCCAGCTCCTGCCTCTCCACGTCCGCGGAACCGGGATTGGAAGTGACCGCCAGCAGATAAATGCCCTTCCCTTCATAATTCAGAAAAGGCTCCAGCGTATCATAACCCATGAAGGGGCTCAATGTGACGGCATCCACGCCCAGGCGTTCAAAATACGCCTGCGCATAATACTTCTGCGTCTCCCCGATGTCGCCGCGCTTGGCGTCCAGCACCACGGGCACATCCTCCGGCATATCCGGGAGCAACTCCTCCAGCATTTCCAGGCCGCGCAGGCCCATGGCCTCAAAATAGGCGATATTCGGCTTGAACGCCGCCGCATACGGAGCGGTTTCTTCCACGACCTTCCTCAACAGGGAAGGAACCGACTGCAAATCATCCATGACGGGGCGCGGGTCCAGCCCCACGCACAGGGCGGAACCGGTCTTTCTGATGCGGGCGGCAAGTTTATCCGTAAAAGATTGGCTCATGCCGTTCATTAAACCACGGGCTCCACGGGCAGGCAAGCCCCAAGCGGGGGGCGTTCCGGAGGAAAGGAAAAGGCAGATACGGCTTTTCCACCGCGCCCGCACATGCTATGTTCCGGCCCGTATGGCACCTACGGAATCCCAGTCTTCCCCCGCTCCTCTCTCCTGCCTGGAAAAGCCGCTGCCCCTGGACGGCTTCCAGGGCACGCCGGATGAAATCGAACAGCAATGGTATGACCGTGTCTACCTGGGCTCCGGAGACAGAATGAAGCAGCTTACCTGGAGAGCCGTCATCGTAGGAATGCTCCTCGGCTCCATCCTCTCCCTTACCAACCTGTACGCCAACCTTAAGATGGGATGGTCCTTCGGGGTGGCCCTGACGGCGGGCATCATCTCCTTTGCCCTGTGGAACGCCTTCGTGCGCCTGGGCATCTCCAAATCCCCCATGACCATTCTGGAAAACACGTGCATGCAGTCCGCCGCCAGCTCCGCGGGCTACTCCACGGGAGGCACGCTCACCTCCGCCGTGGCCGCCCTGCTCCTGCTGACGGGGCAGCACATGCCGCTGGGCGTCACCTTCGCCTGGATATTCTTCATTGCCGTGCTGGGCGTCACCATGGCCATTCCGATGAAGCGCCAGATGATCAACATTGAGCAAATCAGGTTCCCGGACAGCATCGCCACGGCGGAAACCCTCAAGGTGCTCTATTCAGAAGGCAAAAAGGCGGCTGGACAGGCCAAAGCCCTTCTTTACTCCGCCCTCTTCGCCTCCGCCAACGCCATCGCCATGGCGGCGGGAGGGGAACAATGGCTGGGCACCGCCCAGCAGCAAATCCTGGGCAACTGGTACCAGCGCACCATCTTCTTCAAATGGGACCTCATGTTCGTGGGCGCGGGCGCGCTGGTAGGCATGAAAACTTCCCTCAGCCTCTTCATCGGCGGTACAGTCTGCTGGGCTCTCTACGTACCGTGGCTGGAAAGCCAGGGACTGCTTCCCGCGGGAGCGGGCTACCGGGACAGCGTGGGCTGGACCCTGTGGGGAGGAACCGCCTGCATGGTCGTCGCCAGCATCGTGGCCTTCCTGTTCCAATGGAAAAGCATCGTCCGCTCCTTCTCCTCCCTGGGCGCCATGTTCTCCCTGACTAAAAGGCGGGAGCTGACGGACGTGGAAAAAATAGAAACGCCCATGAGCTGGTTCCTGGCAGGCCAGCTCGTCTCCCTGGGGGCTCTCGGCTACCTGGCGTACGTCACCTTTGACGTTCCGTACTGGATGAGCTGCATTGCGGTAATCATCTCCTTCTTCCTGGCGCTGGTCGTCTGCCGGATCACCGGGGAAGCCAACATCACGCCTACCGGAGCCATGGGGAAAGTCACGCAGCTCATCTTCGGCGGAATCGCGCCGGGACACGTGACGGCCAACCTGATGGCGGCCAACATCACCTCCGGAGCATCCAGTTCTTCGGCAGACCTGCTCGTGGACCTCAAGGTGGGCTACCTGCTGGGAGCCAATCCCCGCAAGCAATTCATCGCCCAGTTCTCCGGAATCTTCCTGGGAACCCTCGTCTCCGTGCTGGCCTTCCGCTCCATGGTCCCGGACGTGGACGCGCTTCAGGCCTTCAATGCTCCTGGAGCCAGAACATGGGCGGCCACGGCGGAAGCGCTGGGCATGGGGTTCAGCCACTTGCACAGCATCAAGGTTCTTTCCATCATCGCGGGCGGCATCCTCGGCCTCATTCTGGTGCTTGTCCCCCGCTACCTTCCCGCCGCAGGCAAATGGCTCCCCACCCCCATCGGCTTCGGGCTGGCCTGGGCCATCCAGTGGAACGACTCCTTCCTCTTCTTTGCAGGGGCCGTGCTCGGCTGGGCCGCGGACCGCTTTTTCAAGGCCAAATCCAAGGAATATAAAATCCCCACCGCTTCCGGCATCATTGCCGGCGCGGCCCTGACGGGCATGGCCATCCTGATGTTCAGCATTTACCAGGCGGCACGCTAAATATCTTGACGGACTCCGGTTCTCCGGAAAAAAGCATATTTCGGAGATCCGGCCCAGGGTCGGCATCGCGTCAGCGGGCTTCCTTCTTCAACGTCATTTCACCCTTGGAATCCCCTTCGGAAACGCCGCTCACCTCCGCCTTCAAGGTATAGGAATCAAGGTTTGTGCGGTACTTCTTCAGATCAAGCCTGTAGGAATTATCCTTATTCTCCACGCCGGTCCAGCCTTCATGGGTATCTGCGGCCACCTCCCTGTTCCCCTCGTACAATTTGACGGAATGAATCTTCAGGGCGCTGGGGCCGTTCTTCCACTGGAAGGTGGCGGTGTACGTGCCTGGTCCGGTTACCTGGTCCGTCACGTTGAACTGCAACGGGGATCCCTGTTGGAGGTCCCACGGAGTTCCCGTGGAATGTCTTTCTTCCGCGCTCAGGGCGTCCAGCATTTCCCGGTGGGCATTCATCACGCGGTTGGCGACGGCCAGAGCATCCCCGGACGGCTTCGTGGAATACACCTTTCCATTTCCGGCAAAGGCCAGTTCCTCCCGGACCGTCTTATCCATGAAGGCGGCCTGGGCGGCGGCACGGTCCTTCTTTCCAGTCAGCACATCCAGCTGGGATTCAAAAAAATTCTTCCAGCGGGGCAGATAAAAATCGGCCACAAGCCCGGCCCACTGGCGGTTGGAATAATCATTCAGCGCGCGGGGAGCCTGGTCAATCCACGTGGTAATAAGCATCTTGGCGGACTTGTCCATCAAGGCCTTCTCCTGCCGGGTGCTCCCCCAATCCAGCGCCTTCTTCTGCCAGGTTCCCAGCAGGAACTGGCTGTCCGTCGCCAGGAGGGCGTCCATATCCGAAACCAGGGACAGGAAAAGCTTCACCTGCTTCCTGTAGGCAGGTACGTCTCCGGCGTCAAAAGCGCTCCTGACCCGCTGGAGCTGGTAAAAAGCGGCGTCCGCGAGCACCTGGCGGACGACATCCACCAAATCATAGCGGAAGGTCTCCTCCTTCACCAGGGATGGCTGGTCATTGGCCGCCTTCAAATAACCGCGGGCCGCTTTAACGATGTCTCCCAGATGGTAATACCTCTCTCCGCTGGACCACGTGGAAGCCTTGCGGACGTCCCAGGACGGGCGGGCGCAGATAATGGACTCCGTACACCCCTCCTGCGAACGGGCGGGATTGTAAATGGAGGAAGTCAGGACTTCCAAAGCCCGCACGACCGCTGCCGGAGCGGCGCCGTAACGCTGGCGAGCATACTTCTTGAGCCAGTCCCGGACGGGAATATCCTCCGCCGTCCATAAACGGTCGCTGAAGAGGGCGTAATGCAGGGGATTCGTTTCCAGCCCTTCGGACAAGGTGCCCATTCCCACCAGGCCCTTGTCCCTGTAGCCGACCAAATCACTCCCCAGCCGGGACAGAAGGGGAACCCCGCCGTATAGTCCCGTATTGCCGCCGAAATTGGCCAGCTCGCACCAGACCCAGGGAATACCGTCAAAAGTCCTCAAATTCTTCCCGCCGCCAGCCATGTCCTTGGTGAGCTGCAGCACAAGAGCATGCCTAGGGTCCGTACCGGCCAGCAGCTCGCGGGAAGGATTGCCCCCCCAGGCCTGGATCACCCAGGAAGAACCCGGTGAAGCCTTCTGCATGGCGCCCTGAACCGCCTGCGCCGCGCGCGTCACGTTAATGTCGCCCTTGCTGCCGCCTTCATGGAACAAATCCCCGCCGAACATCTTTCCGGAAATGCCGTATACCTTGCGGAGAGCTTTGTACCAGCCCGCGGCCAGCTTCGGAAAAGCCTCGCAAGTGGGGTCCACAACCCACGGCCTTTTGAAATTGACCCATTCCCCCTGCGGAATAAGCTTCAGCCCCTTCATCTGCACGTTCTCCGCAAAATCCGCAGGAACAAACCCCACATAACCCTGAAGGACGGGAGTCATGCCCAACTGCTCCATGCGGGACACGATGCGCCTACCCATCTGCGCCATCCTGTCAATCTGCTGCTGGGTCAACGGTCCTCCGTGTCCTTCCAGGTTGCCCATATTCCACCAGGCGGCAAAAGCGGGATTGGGGATGAAGCGGAGAGCCTTTTCACGGGGATACCCCAGGCCAATGAGGAAATCCTCCCAGGTCTTCTCCAGGCCTGCCGTCACCAGCGCGTGCGTAAACCCGCTCAGAGCCAGAAAATCAATCTCACGCTGCCAGCGGTTCCAGTCCCAGAAAGCCGCCGTATAGGACAGCGTGCAGTAATTATACGCAAAAACGGTATTCCACGGGGACTCAATCGTGACAGGGGTGGACGGAGCAGGCAACGGAGAGGGAAGCGTCAGACGGTCTCCGTTCCATGAAAAATGCACCTTGGCAATATTTTTCAGATACCAACCGTACCCCGCTACCAGGCGGCGCACGTCAGATGCTTCCACCCGGATGCCTCCGGGAGCGCCAGAAATAGTAATCTTGTTGCCCATGGCCGGATTCAAGCGGAACGAAACGGCGCCTTTTGCAGATGGAGTCACACGAGCCACCACGCCTTCAGCAGCCGCTACGGGAGACATTTCCGCGGCAGAGACGCAAACAAGCGGGGACATGACCGTTCCCAGAACCGAACCGACTGCAAAAGCATGTGAAAGCATAGCACCAACTATACATGCAAAATCCGCGGTGTCTTTCAAGGAGTAATGCAATGGCGGGAAAAGCTGGATAGCCCCCCTTATTGATTTTCTACCGAAGAGCTTGGAGGAGGCAA
>UMGU01015467.1_pt1 | contig 14201 bp, 16 predicted proteins | sample 1965331 | NCBI WGS metagenome assembly UMGU01 (sample SAMEA4836078, study PRJEB28245) | human gut metagenome | biome: gut microbiome; material: fecal sample | place: Denmark | collected 2008
TCTTGGTGTCCTATGGTATGCGTCACCATGGCGCATGAAGGAAACATTCCATTGCGAGATAGACTATTAAACAGAAAAAAGAATAAGACCATTTAAAAACGCAGCATATTCAGAGGTGACTGGGAAGTAACCATTAAAATAGTGTTTGTGCAAAAACAGGATGAACTGGGGGTGTCCTTGATTACAATTAGGAGAGATCTTCAGTATCTGGAGGAATAGAAGCTCCTTGTTCGTAATTATGGAGGGGCTGTGTCAACTATGGCTCCTAAGAATATGAAGGACGAGGTGCAGCTGTACCGCAAGATTATCGCTAGGTATGCGGCAGCCTTTGTGTCAGAAAATGATACAATATTTATCAACACCAGCAGCAATGCACTCCAGATACTGGAGTATGTGGAGTGCAATAATGTGACGGTTATTACCAATAATGGCAAGGCTATAGGGCGGGAATATTGTCCGGGTGTTAATGTGGTACTTACGGGAGGAAAATTGCGCCATCCCAAGGATGCCATGGTGGGGGACTTTACTCTGAGAAATTTGCAGCATGTATATGCAAAGAAAGCGTTTGTGGGATGCTCTGGTATCAGCGCAGAGTTAGGAATGACCACAGAGATATTCAATGAGGTCAGTGGCAATGAGATGATGATCTCTCATGCAAACCAGGTTGTTTATGTGTTGGCAGACCACACAAAGATAGGTAGTAACAGTAGCTTTACCAGTTTCCCTATAGAGAAGATTTGGTATCTTATCACGGATGAGAAGGCATTCGATGACGCCCTGAACGCCATAAGAGAAAAAGGCATTCAGGTATACCAGGTGCACAAATCTGATTTTTAAGACATCGTGCCACTCCGGATTCAAAGACGGCGATTGGAAAAGAGACATATAATTGAAAAAGCGGTATGTCTCCCCTCTATGAGGAGTGGCATACCGCTTTTTCAATTGGCTGTCGAACGTTTATGTTATGAAAAAAGGATTGATTACATAAGATTCCTGCTTTAAATGAGAGGTGTTTCATTCTCTTCCAATGTCTGCTGATGTGGTGGTAAAAAATTAGGATAAAGCACTTTAGGGTGGAGCTGGAATGATTTTGGTGTGACACCAGTTATCTTTTTAAAGGTATGAGAAAAATGAGGGTAATCATAGTAGCACAGAGTGGTTGCGACTTCGCTGGGAGAAAGTCCAGCGCGAAGCAGCAATTTTGCTTCTGAGACCTTCCGCTTATGGATATATTCCATTACACTGATCCCGGTTTCTTTTTTGAATCGGGCACTTAAAGTCGCTTCTGAAACAAAGAACGATTTACTGATATCACTTACCTTTAAAACGGTATAAAGATTTAACCCAATATGCTGCATGACTGATTTGACCAAAGGAGAGAAATCCTTGTTAACAAAATGATGCATCAGTTCCGTGAAATGGATAATCGCACAATCCCGAACATATAAAACATCCATTAATTTTTCCTTTTCTTCTATCAGGCGTATGTAGAAATTTCTTAAACGATAGGAATCGGAAATATCATATCCGGATTGGATGGCTAAGGAGGATAATTTCTCCAAAATAATGATGGTATAGTTTTTTTCAGAGCGAAGAGGGGACTGGGCATTGTCTGGAATCACACTGTTGCTCAACTCTGCCAGGCTCTCGCGAAGCTGTTGTGTATCGCCGCTTTGAACGAGAGCAAGAATCTGTTCTTCATACCGATAGGTATAGTAGTCTGGCTGGAATGCCCTCCAATCATGTTCTTTTAGTTTTTCCTGTGTTAGTAAAAACTTATTTTTGCGGACCTGTAGATGCAGATCGTCCGAATAAGGACACTCTGAACTGCCACTAAATAAAAAATTCAAATGAATCAGAAAATCCCTAACATCTCCAAGAGAAAAGTAAGGTAAAAGTTCCAAATACTGAGAAAGAAACACCTGCAGGTTTGGGTCTTGCGTATAGCCATAAACCCGGTTTTGAATCACTGTATCCGTAAGGCGAGAGGTGGTAAAAGGTCCAATGATAAGAATGGTATCCGAATGGGAATACGTAATAAAAGCCTCATCCAGTATCCCTGAAAAGAGAAACGTAGAGGAGGAGTCGGAACCATAGTATTGAGTAAAATCATAAGGAAGCACCTGAACCCGGTCGGCCACAAACAGATGCTCCAAATGAAAATCCTGATTGAACACATAGATGGGCAGATGCGATATAACATGAATCGACTTTATTAGTTTGAGTAATTTGTTCTTCATAAAAAACTCCCTGATATGGATATCGTTTGTTTGAAATGGATGTATGGTTTGCAAGGGTCTACAAATCGTTTTCAAATGATTACCAAATCTAAGCATATGGTAGGAAGTGGTTCGAGTTTAGCATAGGCCCCTCGCTAAAATCAAGTTAAGGAAAAATAAAAATATGGAAACATACATAAAAAGGCAATGAATTTACAATCATTTTTTTGCGAATATCGTTATAATGCACCTGTAAAGAAAAGAATCTGACATAACAGGTATTGTTATGTCGCATACTAAAAAAGTATGGTATGGATTCACATTGCAAGGGTACATGGGAGGAGGTGAGAAGGAGTTCTACATGCAGTTAACAATGACAACAGACTATGCATTGCGTTGCCTGTTATATCTGGCGGGCAAAGAGGGAGTGTCCAGTTCACCGGAAATAGGAAAAGCGGTGGGGATTAACAATATATTTGTCCAAAAAGTATTACGTGTTTTGCGCGATGCTGGATTCGTTTCCAGTTTAAAGGGTGGGACGGGCGGATACTGGCTGGCGAATAAGCCAGAAGAAATTGTATTGCTTGATATTATCCTGCTGTTTGAAAAGACGATGAAAATCAATCGCTGTTTGGAAGCGGAAGGGTGTTGTGAACGATATGAAACGTGTCCCATGCATGTTTATTATGCAGAAGTACAAGAGACATTGGAAGGTTATTTTGGACAGGCCACTCTACAGGATGTGATAAACCATGGAAAAATAAAAAGGAAGGAGATGATAGATGATGCAAAAGAAAAGGCATGCGATAGAAAGAACTCCATGTAAAATTTTTAGGGAGGGGGGGGGGGGAAGAAAAAGGCCCATAATAAACAGTCATTTAAAACAAAGAAAGAGGATATAAAAAGTATGAAGAACAGTCTGGAACAAAAAAGACGAAAATTAAAAAAGACAGGGCGGCAGGCATGTGCATTTGCATTAAGTCTTGCGGTAATGGTGCCCTCTATGGGATTGCCGTCTTACGCTGCTGTGCCATACAGAAGTAATAGTGTCAGCATCGGAGACAAGGGGATGGACACAACCAGCCATTTCACGGCAAATGGAATTGAGGAATCAAATCTTCGATATGCGACAACTACTTTTGATAAAGTGGATGCAGATGGAACGATTCGTTTAGTACATAATAAGTGGATTGTGACAAACGGAGCGTCAGAATTTGCGACAGATGCCTCCAATCAATTTGCAGGAAAGTATATTCTGAGTTTTTCTAATGATATGTTTTACAAACAAATTGACCGTGTGACGGTTGATGATACCAGTATGGAAAAGGTTGATGACGGAGCCCTTTGGATGATTCCGGCTGTAGGAAACCTTAAAACAGGTCTGATTGGGGTTAACACAAATCACGATATAAAAATTATGTTAAAGAATGGACAGACTTTAGAAAAACTTGGGTTGGCCGATAAAGAAATATCATTTAATAGCTTGTGGATTAAAAGCAATGGAGCGATTGCGGAAGAAAGTGTTAGCAATGGATTTATCCTACAGAATAATCCGAATGTGAAAAATGAAAAGCAGACTGATTTTACCAATGGACGAGTGACTCAAAGAGTGGTGTTTGATGCAAAAACGATGTCCTTGAAATCGATTCATACATTTAAGCCGATTGAGAATTACCTTCAGACAGATTACAACTGGGTTGTTTATGTAAAGGAACGCATACCGGTAGAACTGTTACAGTATATTGACAGAGATGAGGTTTATATCTACTGTTCCGATTATCAAGGGGAAGCTCAGAAAAACCGAAAGATATTCAGGGTAACCATTGATGATGCGGGAAATATTGATACCAGCGAGGTTTCGGAATTAAGCATTGTGGGAAATGATACCAGTACACAATTGAGTGCGGCAAGATCGAATACGAATGAAATCTTTTGGGGAACATTGGGGCAGAGCAGAAATTATACTATTTCCTACAAACTGCGGGATGATGTGACGTTAGATCAGTTTGCAAGAGAGATGAATGATTATGTTACTGCTAAAAATGCCCGAGTGCTGTTTGAACATTGGATGGAGGCAGATTATCTGAATGCCAGGGATGGAGGAGCAACTCCGCAGCAATTGCAAGATTCCTATACGAATGCCTATTTGGATACAAACGATACGGACAAGGATGGATTGTTTGATTTTGTTGAGTGGCAGATAGGAACCGATACTCGAAAGGTGGATACGGATGGAGATGGTGTCCCAGATGGCAAAGAATTTATGGAGGATAAGACAAACCCTAGTGATGCCAAGGATTATCTGGTTTCTATTCCGACTACTAATATAACCTCTTTTGACCCGACAAAAGCTGTCACAATCACTGGTACTGTTCCAAAACCATTGCAAAAAGATCCGGCAGATGAAACAAAGTTGATTAATATTACAAGTCAAGATGCCGGTGATGCGATTGTGAAGCTTCAGGGATATGATGATGCATCAAAGAGCTATACGCAGGATGAATACGGCACAGCAAAGATTCCGTTTGACAATCTTGTTAATGGCGAATTCACCATGAGCGTTCCAGCCAATACGGTTCCAGAAGGAACGAAAGTGGTTCTGGTAGCATACAGCCCGAATGGTATGAATCCTGCGATGGGAACGCCGTTTGAGTTTAAACAAGGGGATGCTGAGAAATATGAAGCAACCGGAGGCGTACTGGATAAGGAATACGGAGAAACCGCTACTGCGTCTGAAATCATAGGAAAGGTAACCACAACAGCTCCTGATGATAAAGTGAAAAGCAAGGAAGTAGTGGGAGATATTCCGACAGAAGGCAAGGGCCAGAAGGTAAAAGTAAAGGTAACCTATGCGGATGATAGTTTTGATGAAGTGGATGTGACGGTGAATTACGGCACTGCAACTGAGAAGTATACCGCTGTAGGCCAAGATGTGTCGGTTGGAAAGGGAGAGACACCGGAGGCGTCCGAAGGAATTAAGAACAAGAACGATCTTCCGACCGGAACCACCTATGAATGGAAGCAGCCAGTTGATACAACAAATCCGGGAACGCAAACGGGTACGATTATCGTTACATATCCGGATCAGACAAAGGACGAGGTAGAGGTAAATGTCCAGATTAAGGATACAAAAACAGATGCCCAAACCTATGATGCGACCGGAGATGTTCTGAATAAGAAGTATGGAGAAACTGCTACTGCGGCTGAAATCATAGGAAAGGTAACCACAACAGCTCCTGATGATAAAGTGAAAAGCAAGGAAGTAGTGGGAGATATTCCGACAGAAGGCAAGGGCCAGAAGGTAAAGGTAAAGGTAACCTATGCGGACGGTAGCATTGACGAAGCAGAAGTAACGGTAAATTATGAAACTGCAACTGAGAAGTATACCGCTGTAGGTCAAGATGTGTCGGTTGGAAAGGGAGACACACCGGAGGCGTCTGAAGGAATTAAGAATAAGAACGATCTTCCGACCGGAACCACCTATGAATGGAAGCAGCCAGTTGATACATCAAATCCGGGAACGCAAACGGGTAGGATTATCGTTACATATCCGGATCAGACAAAGGACGAGGTAGAAGTGACGGTTCAGATCAAAGATAGCAAAAATGATGCTGAAACCTATGATGTGTCCGGAGGCGTTCTGAATAAGGAATATGGTGACAAAGCCACAAAAGATGAAATTATAGAAAAGGTAACCACAACGGCTCCTGATAATAAAGTGAGATCAAAAGAAGTAGTGGGAACCATTCCGGAAACAGGTAAAGGCCAGAAGGTAAAAGTAAAAGTAACCTATGTGGATGGAAGTGTTGATGAAGCGGAAGTAACGGTGAATTATGGAAGTGCTTCCGATAAATATGAACCGGAAGTAGAAGATGAGACAGTCAAGACAGGAAGCGATATTGATCTCACAGATAATGTGACCAACCTGGATGAACTGCCAACTGGAACAACAGTAAAGGATGTAACAGATACGCCTATTGATACGTCTGTTCCGGGGGATTATACAGGAAAGGTAGAAATCACCTATCCTGATGGAAGCAAGGATATTGTAGAAGTACCAGTGAAAGTCGTTGATAAGACTGATGCGGAACGTTACAGACCGGTGACAGAACGTGAGTTAATTGAGGAAGGGCAGACCTACGACTTAACGGACAATGTAAAAAATATGGGCAGCCTTCCTACAGGAACCACGGTAGAAGATGTAACACCAGAAGGAGAGATTGATCCGGATACTCCTGGAAATTACACAGGAACTATAAAAGTAATTTATCCGGATGGCTCCAGCGAGACCGTAAAAGTTAAGGTGAAAGTTAAGAAAAGAACACCGGATGCGAAAAAATACGATCCCGAAGTTGTACCAGAAATCATCTACGCAGGTGAACTAGCTGATTTGACGGATAATGTGGTAAATCTGGAAGATGAACTGCCAGAAGGTACGATTGTAACTGACATTACAGAGTATGGAGAAGATGGGGTAAACCTGGATAGACCTGGTAAATATAAAGGAAGAATTGAAATTGAGTATCCAGACGGCTCTACAAAAGAACTAACCGTACCTATACGCGTTTTGAAAGATGCAGACACAGACACAGCAACACCGAGTGAACCTGGTAAAGCTACTCCTAGCGAACCGGATAAGGCGACAGATAGTGAGGCAGAAAAGACAGATGCCAGCAAGTATAAACCCAAGCCAAATCCGATTGTTATCGACCAGGGAGAAACATTTGAACCGGAAGAGGGGATTAAAAACAAGGATGAACTTCCAGAAGGTACAGAGTACAGCGATGAGACCCCTGACAAGGTAGATACATCAAAAGATTATACAGCTATCATTGTTGTGACGTATCCGGATGGTTCCAAGGATAAGGTAAAGGTTCCGGTTACGGTACGCCCAGGCGGGTCAGAAAAGACAGATGCCGACAAGTATGATCCAAAGCCAAATCCTATCGTGATAGATAAAGGGGGAACGTTTGAGCCGGAAGATGCGATTAAAAATAAAGATGAACTTCCCAACGGAACAGAATACCGTGATGAAACTCCTGACAATGTTGACAAAACAAAGGATTATACTGCTATTATTGTTGTGAAGTATCCGGATGGTTCCGAGGACAAAGTAAAGGTTCCGGTAACGGTAAAACCGGTAACGTCTGGTTCGGGTGGTTCAGGTAGTTCAGGTAGTTCAGGTGGTTCGAGCGGTGGACATTCGAGTGGAGGCTCTGGTGGAGGCTCTGGTTCCAGGGGTAGCAATGTGAGCAATGACAGAATTTATGCGAACCCTGACATGAGCGTGACGACTGGCTCGCTTCGAGGAACATGGACGCTGGTGGATGCAGAGAACCATAAATGGACCTATACAACGTCCTCCGGTGTCATGGCGAAAGATGGCTGGATGTTCATTGGAAATCCATATGCAAAGGATGAGGAAGGACGATTCAGCTGGTTTAAGTTTGATGCCAATGGAATTATGGAGTTTGGCTGGATCAAGAGCCAGAATGGAAAGTGGTATCATACCCATGCCGTATCAGACGGAAATCTTGGTATTCTTCATAAGGGCTGGTACCATGAGCCAATGGATGGAAAGTGGTATTACCTGGATGAAAAGACCGGAGCTATGCTTGATGGCTGGGTTTCCCTGTCAGGAAAGTACTACTACTTCACGGAAGCGCCTCTGGTTCCAGAACAGACCTATTTCCAGAGAGAGAATGGTTACTGGTATTATGACAATCATAATAGAAGGCCTTACGGCTCTATGTATCAGAACGAGATGACACCAGACAATTACTTTGTTGATCAGAATGGAGTCTGGGATGGGAAAAACCATTAAAAACCATCCGATTCAGATGTAAGATTTTAGCTGGGGGTGCTGCTATCAGTGGCATCCCCTATGCTTTTCATAAGAAATAGGAGATGAGTGAGAAACAAGGTTGGTTCTGTAATTGGTAGAGTAGAGAAGTGCGGGGGGAGAAACGTGTTTCCATGGTTAAAAAGAAGCTGTATTTATATCGCCGTATTATCGGGGGATACGGATACCCTTTGGTATTACAGAGATAAGTTGTGTGATTTCGCGGAGCGCAATCATTACAAGATAGAGGTGGTCCTAACAACCAGCAAAGGAGCCCTTCTTCAAAGCATCAGGCCTTTTAACAGAAAGCCTGACTTTATTATCGTAGCAGCGCCACTGAATCTGTATCAGTATCAGATGTTTATCGAGCAGTTGGAAGGGCGCAGAAGTCGTGCGAAGGTGTTCTTTATGGGGACAGGGGAAGTCCTTAAAGGATACGAGAAAAAGGTAATCTCTGTAGCTAACAAAGCAAAACTGGAATGGTATTTGGAACGAGAGATGGATTGGCTGCAACGAAAGCGATTATGGCGGTGGTGAGAAAGGAGTATGTCACAAAATGAACAAAAGACAATTGGTGGATCGCATGTCATCAGGAAGTGGTCTGACAATGAAACAGAGTGAAAAAGCCTTGAATGGACTGATGGATGTCATACATAGCGAATTATCTTCCGGAGGAAATGTCTCGTTGATTGGATTTGGTGTGTTTTCTGTGGCAGACCGGAAGGCCAGAATGGCGCGGAATCCGAAAACAGGAGAAGAAATGGAAGTAAAGGCCAGAAAAATCCCTGTGTTTAAAGCGGGGTCAACTTTGAAACGGGCAGTGAACAGCAGGTAACAGGATGGAAGCCACACAAGCGGAGCCAGGACTTCGTTTGATTAGAGAACGGGAGGAACCTTTGATGAAGACAGTGATTGTAGGAGCCAATCATGGAGGAATTGCAGCAGCTAATACACTTTTGGACCATTATCCGGATCATCGGGTCGTTATGATTGACCAGAATACCAATATCAGTTACTTGGGGTGTGGGACAGCCCTTTGGGTTGGCCGGCAGATCGACTCCTATCAGGATTTATTTTACACAAAAAAAGAAGATTTTGAAAAAAAGGGAGCTTCCGTCCATATGGAGACAACGGTAAGGAAGATTGACTTTGAAAGAAAGGTTGTTTTCTGTGAAAAGACGGATGGAAGAACATTTGAGGAGTCTTATGATAAGTTGATTCTGGCAACGGGCTCCCTTCCTATTGCTCCGGATTTGCCAGGTCAGAATCTGGAACATATCAGCTTTTTGAAGCTGTTTCAGGACGGTCAGAATGTAGACCACTTAATTGGCCGCATGGATGTGCAACATGTAGCCGTGATAGGAGCGGGGTATATTGGCGTTGAGATTGCAGAAGCGGCAATCCGAAGAGGAAAAAAGGTTAAGCTGTTTGACATTGCAGACACCTCTTTAGCGAGCTACTATGATGAATGGTTCACAAAAGATATGGACCGCCTTTTAGAAGAAAAAGGAATTGAGACGCATTTCAAAGAACAGGTCCTTGCGTTTTTGGGAACAACCTCGGTGGAACGGATTGTAACGGACCATGGAGAATATAAAACGGATTTGGTGATCAGCGCGATTGGTTTCAGACCGAATACCGTGCTAGGAATGGAACATCTGAAGTTATTCAAAAATGGAGCATACTGTGTGGATCGTCATCAACGGACGAGTGATCCGGATGTATATGCAGTAGGGGACTGCGCTGCAATTTATTCCAATGCATTGAAGAGAAAAACCTACATTGCATTGGCAACGAATGCGGTACGTTCCGGGATTGTAGCGGGTCATAATGTGGGGGGAACCGCATTGGAGGAGACTGGGGTTCAGGGCTCCAATGGAATTTCCGTATTTGGTTATCATATGGTTTCTACTGGATTGAGTGTAAAGGCCGCACAAAAAAGCGGGTTGGATGTTACCTATACGGATTTTGAAGATTTGCAAAGACCGGGGTTCATGAAGAAGAATGCGAAGGTAAAAGTTCGGATTGTATATGAAAGGAACTCACGCCGGATTGTCGGGGCCCAGATGGCATCAACCGAGGACATATCAATGGGGATCCACATGTTTTCTCTGGCGATTGAACAGGAAGTGACGATTGATCAGCTAAAGCTTTTAGATCTCTTTTTCCTTCCTCATTTTAATCAGCCTTATAACTACATAACAATGGCGGCGTTATCTGCAAAATAAAGTGCGCAGAGTTAGGAATGATTTAAGAAATCAAGGGGGAGGGAATCTCAGCATCAAATGCAGGGAACTCCCTCCTTTATAAAAATGTTTCTCTGTCTTAGCTGGAATCGCATGATGGGATAGAGAAGTGGGGGCATATAAGGTGGTGTCTGAAAACATGCTGAGCGAGATAATGGATCGTTTGAACCTGTGGCATTATGAGGATGCCGATGACAGGGAAGAGAGAGCGGGACTTTTTGGAAATAGAATGGAAGAGAACGAAGGCAATTTCCTGCTGAATATAGTAACCTATAAGCCGAGGACGATGGATGATGTCCAGGAGATATGCGAACGATTTTTAGATGGAGATGCAGTGATTCTATCCTTGGAGCAGGCAGAAGGAAAAAAATGAGGAGAGGATTGTGGATTTTCTATCAGGGGCGATATACAGCCAAAATGGAAATATCTTAAAGATATCCGAACATATTTATGCGATATCCCCAGAGGATGTGGGGATATTTGAAAGGTAAAAACACAATCTGATAGCAAGGGAAAGAGAACTCTTCTTCCAAAAGAACTGAAAGGAGAGAGACGCTGGGAACTGGGCGATTTAGGGAGAAATAAGAATGCAGTTTAAGGCAACAGGTGAAGTGAAGATAAACATAGCCGTATTGGCATATAGCAATAAGCTTTTATGGGATTGCAGAAATTTTTTATATGCTTTTAGGGGTAAAACAAAGTGTAATCTGGGGATTACATTAACGAAAAATGTGGATGTTATCTTTCGCGGAATGAAATTTATGCCAGGCGGATTCGATTTGGTTGTGGTAGCGGATGTTTTTTGTGAACAAAAATATGACGAATTTGTCAATACCATTACAAAAGATCCCAATCATACAAAAGTCTTCTTTTTTGGAGAGGAACACAAGAATGTGAAAAACATGGGGAGTATGATCACCGTATCGAGTAAAGAGCAGTTGGAGAAACAGTTAAGTAAAGAGATTACAGGATTGCTGTTTGGAGCGTCAGATATAACCTATAAGGGATGATAAGAAGACTGTTAAGTCGGGTAAGTGAGAGGAACGAAGGGATGGGAGAAAGAATATTGCGGGATAGATTAGAAACGCTGAAGATGAAAGATTTAGATAAGTTTGACAGAGCGGCTATTGTTCTGCTCTGCATCCATGGAGTGTCGGCGCATGGCGTGTATGGAGATATTTATAATCATAATTTCAAGGAGAATATTCCGTTCAACGGGATTGGAGATATGGTATTAAAAATAGATCAAATATGCAATTGGCTGAATACCCCGAGAGCGACAACAGAACTCCGTTTTTTTAGCAGGGAAATGGAGAAACAGTATAGGGAATCCTATTCAGACCCTCCTGAGCAAAACATGAAAGCAGATGGTGAGGTTGGTGGAGGAGGGATTGCTTACGAACGGGTAGCAAATGCTAAAGAACTGCTTGTGATTTGGGTGAAATACAGGCAGAATGCCAGTTTGCAGGGAAGTGTGAGAGGGAAACTTACAAAAGGGATTACAGTACATTTTAGAAGTGCACTGGAATTAATGCGCATGATGAGTATGGTAGAGAAGTAGCTAGAAGCCAAGTGTAAAGTGTTTTTTAATAGACAACAAAATAGGAAGAATTGTAATGAAACCAAACAAAAGAGCAAAAAATGCAAGAAAACAGATTTCAGATATCTACCTGGAAGTTGTAAAACTGAGCGATTTCTTAAGCGAGCTACAGCTCCAGGCAGAAAGAGAGTTTGTGAATCAGGAAGATTCTCATGAGTTAGCGGATGAGTATATCATTTTATTTCAAGGTATCACCAAAGCAATCGAACAGTGTCGGCAGGTTGGGGGGAAATTACATGTTCTTGTTGAGGAATAATACTAATATATAAGCAAATTTATGATAAATAGACTAGGAGGAATTTATGATGAACAAAAAAATTGCAGATTTACTTAATAATCAGATTAATCAGGAATTCTATTCTGCATATTTGTATTTAGATATTGCAAATTTTTACACGAAGAAGGGATTGGATGGATTTGCAAACTGGTATCAAATACAGGCGCGCGAGGAACAGGACCATGCTATGCTGGTGTATAAATATCTTCATAATAATGATATGGATGTTGCATTGGGGACGATTGGAAAATCAGAAAAAATATTTGTAACTTTGATAGATCCGTTAAAATTTAGTCTGGAGCACGAAAAATATGTAACAGAATTAATTAATGAAATCTACTTAGAGGCTCAGAAAGTGAATGATTTTCGCACTATGCAATTCTTGAATTGGTTTATTAAAGAACAGGGAGAGGAAGAAAAAAGTTCGTCAGAACAGATTACTAAAATGGAACTGTATGGAAGTGATCCACGTAGTCTGTACATGTTGAACAGTGAGTTAGCTGGACGAGTATATAGGGCTCCTTCACTGGTACTATAAAAATCATATTCGGGAACACAACGAGCTTGTTATAGGACTATTCTGCCGTGAAAGAAACAAGTTGTCCTTGCTAGATATAAGCCAAAATACGGAACATTGTACTATTCATTTTTAAGATAATAGTTTTAATTCTATTGTTTACTGTGGGCTGTGGTCCAAAAAGTTGCCTTTAGATATGGAGGAAGAAATAATTTCATGGGAAAGCCCGTTAGATATAGAAATGATTGATTCAGAGAAAGAGGGAAATTTTTGCATTGCGAGGGTAGTAAGAGGGAGAGCCCAGAATCATCCCAAACAAGTTTTATGAACAACTTGGAGAGTGGGACATCAGGAGTGGCTGATTCAATCATTAGGTCGTTGCTCAATAGTTTTATACAGTTTAGGAGAAGGAAAAATGGGGCGTGCAGAGAGACGGCGAAATGCGAAAAATGAGAGGAAAGAAAAGAAAGCTACATATAATCTGACGAGGGAACAGCTCAATCATATGGTTCATGAAAGAGTTGAGGATGAACTGGATCACATGAGGCAAGAGGCGATGGAGGAAGCGATCAATACTGCTATGCTTCTGTTATTAACTTTGCCTTTGAAAGTTTTAATGGACCATTACTGGAACAAATCCTACACCAAACGGATGCCAGAATTTATTAATTATGTTTTGTCCTATTATGAGCAGTGGCAGAAAGGAGAATTGGATATGGATGAATTAAGAAAGGAACTTTGGGAGTATGGTGGTGTCCGCCTGGAAGAAGTGGAGGACTGATTATGATGAATTAAATGAGCAGATAAAAGAGATTGTAGGGAATATTACTGGGAACAATGTATTAAGGTATATGTGGCAGACTGATGTGAAAGAAAAAAGCGATTAGTGTTGAAAATGAACAGTGCTTCTCTCAGGATAATGAGTTTTTCTGAAGCTATTTGGCTGTTTCAATTGAGTGCATTGGTGATAGCTTGAAATAAAGGATATTATTAATGTTTAACGATGTTAAAATATAAGGAAAGGGGGGATAAAATATGGTGGATAAAGGTCTTACAGATCAGTTGAAAGGAAAAACTAAGGAGATTGTCGGGGATCTCACCGGAGATACTGTGACTAAAGCTGAGGGCTGGCTTGAGCAGGGCGTGGGAAAAACAAAAAAGGCGATTGCGGATGTTACAGATATCATTGAAGAAGTATCGGAAAAAGCAACAGAGAAACTTGATAAAAAGTGAAAAAAACGAAAGTAAAAGATGAAGAATAGAAACAATTAGGGGAAGAAAGAGTATGAGATAAAAGAGAAAATATCTTTTTATTGCAAAACATTATCGGTGCAATCAATTGGAATAGTTGAATGAGTTTTTGAAGATATTTAGAAAGGACGGCTGGAAAAAAGAATGAGGAAAATATTCTCAGACTGTAGACAACTAGCCTCCTAATAGGAGGCGGTTGTCTTTTTTCTGGCTCTTTGTCAATAGTTGGGGTGGGATTTGTTAAAATCC
>UMGU01027877.1_pt1 | contig 13743 bp, 8 predicted proteins | sample 1965331 | NCBI WGS metagenome assembly UMGU01 (sample SAMEA4836078, study PRJEB28245) | human gut metagenome | biome: gut microbiome; material: fecal sample | place: Denmark | collected 2008
CCCGCTTCTTCCAGCCTCCTTTGGATAGCCGCCGAACGGTCTTTCACTCCTTCGGGATATTCGATGAGTTTTCGGTTTAGATGCGTGCGTGTGGGGTCGGCGTTCTTGGGTATGATGAAACGCTCTATGTGGGCGGTCGTCCCGCTGTCGGAACCGTGCGCCTTTTCCATGTGTAAAACTACGAAACCCATATATTCTTCCTTTCTTTTTTGGCTTGTGAAACAATGATTTTTTGTATCTTCGGGGGCGGCAAATGCCGTCCCCGATGGGGTGTGCAGAGGGGCTTGCCCCTTGCCTTATTGGGGAATTTTCAGCGATACGTAGTATTGCGGCTCGGAAAATTCCCTAATAAGCTATGGTATTTTCTGCCGTAAATACACTGCCGCCTGCTTGCCCGTAACCTCACCTTATTTTTTCCCTTTCGGTCGGTGGGTGGCGGGGCGGTCGTTTCCGTTTTCAAAGGCTTCTCTTGCATGGGGCGGTCGGATACAAGGTTTTCCCGATAAATACGCTCGCAGCGAAGCGAGAGGAAGATTTATCGGGAAACGGCGCAGCCGCCCGACCTTTTAGCCGACATGAAGCCCCGTGCTTGCTTTGCCTTTGTAAACGGGAATGATTGCTCCGCTTTACTGTGTTCGGAAAATCGAATCTGCGTATCTGCACATAGTCGGTTGTTAATGGATTGACTGACTTACAGATTCAATGATTCCAATACGACAGTACGACACGACTTCATGACAACATGACTGCTTGACTGCCGACATTCAGCGAAAGAAAAATCATGCTGTTTTCTTTTCGCCCGTGCATAATCCTTTCCAACAACACTTTGCGGACTTTCGCCGCCCCGAACGATTCGATACGGAAAGAGAGGGCGGCTATCGTTTCGAGGTTGTAAACCTCTATGCTGTATTTGTCCGATAGGCGGATAATGCGCTTTATGTCATATACGCTCAAAACTCCGCTTTTGCAGAGAGCCTTTATCTCTGCCCGAACCGTCGGGGCGATAACCCCGAACAGTTCGCAGATTTTCCACTCGGTCATGGCGGTTGCGCCTATATCGGTCGGCAGAAAAATATTGCCCTGCCCGTCCATCGTGATAATATTCCTTTCTTCTTTCATCGGTATGCTGTTTTAAGGTGACTAAATGGCTCGGCAGATATTCTTCTCCATCTCCTCCAGCTTGTGCGACAAGGTTTCCATGTCCTGACTTATCTTCTGGGCGGTGATTTTTGCGTAAATCTGGGTGGTCTTTATGTTGGTGTGACCGAGAAGCCTGCTGACGGTTTCAATGGGTACACCGTTGGATAAAAGTACGGTCGTGGCGTTCGTGTGGCGTGCCACGTGATAGGTCAAGCGCACCTTGAAACCGCACTGTCTGCCTATCTCTTTGAGTATCTTGTTGCAGCTTCCGTTACTCGGAACGGGGAAAACATGACCGTCCCTTGCCAGCCCCTTGTATTTCTCCATGATACGCTTGGGAACGTCCAAAAGACGGATGTTTGATTCGGTGTTGGTTTTCTTTCTTCGGGTGATTATCCAAAGGTTGCCGTCAAAGAATGTTTGCAGGCGGTCGGTGGTGAGGTTCTTCACGTCCGAATACGCCAAACCCGTGAAAACAGAAAAGACGAACAAGTCCCGTACAAGTTCATGGTAAGTGTTCTTCATCGGTGCGTCCATGAGCGTCTGTATCTCCTTTTGGGTAAGGTAGCCCCTATCCACGCTTTCGGGTGAGTTGATGTACCCTGCAAAGGGGTTGAACGGCAAACGCCCGTCATTCCTCGCTATTGAAATAATATGCTTTAGCACAATCATGTAGCCCCACACGGTATTGGTACGGCATTTCTTCTCCGTGCGCAGGAAATACTCGAAGTCGTTGATGAACGTGAGGTTTAGTTCCTTTAATGGAATATCCTCACGCTTGTAGGTATGGGGCAGGAACTCCCGAATATGGTTACAGACCGTCCGATAACGGGTGAATGTCCCCTGCGCCCTGCTGTGCCCGACTTTCTTGGCAAACTCGGCATTGTGCTGTTCGAACAGTTTCAGCAAGGTTTCCTGCTTGACACCGATACCGAGATAGGCATCTTTCAACTTGGCGGCGGTAACATACCCGTCCGTCTGCATCAGCTCTTGATAGCGGCGGTTTACCTCCACACGAATTTTATCAACGGCAAGATTGATTCTCTGCGCTTCGGCGCTCTTGCCCGAAGCACGGTTGTTCTTCACGTCCCACAGTCGTGGGGGAACGTCCATCTTGCAACTGAACTGTTTAATCTCGCCGTCCACCGTGATACGGCACATCAGAGGCAGGTTGCCGTTCGGCTTCTCGCTGCCTTTCTTCACGTAAAATAATACCTTGAATGTACTTCGCATACTCACTCCTTTTTTTGGTCACAAAATTAGTTATTAGTGAGTTACCGACAGTTATGCAAATCGACGCAAATTACAGAAATAGAGCCATTTAGCAAGAAATCTGCACCCGTTACGGGAGTAATGAAGTGGTAACTGAACTCTTACACTGTTTGGCTTCATGTTGGCTTTTCGTTGGCTTTACTCAATAGAAAAACAAAGCGTAACGAACGCTGTATCAGTCAATTCACTACGCTTTGCTCAAATTTACTTTTTCGCTATGTGTTTATTTTAAACAAGGAAGTGCAATAGCCCGGAATAGTTTGGATCTGCTAATGTTGACACAAGGATGGAGGCGATATAAGTTACCAGAAATTATTCAAGGTAAATATGAAACACCAATTTTGGAAAAACATACAGAAATGGCAGTGCAAGGACGTACGGTAAGTGCTGGAGGTCTTTTGACGAAATCAAGTAATGAACATTTGGTTTCAATTTCTGGTACTGGTAGTTTGAAAGGTTTCCAGCGAATTTCTTCTACTGATAAGAATGGCTACTTCTGTTTCGATAGTATAGCCTATGCCGATGGCAGTGGTTTTCATATTAACGCTGTGCAGATGAAAGCAAAGGAGACTGGAAAAATCGAACTTTTTGATAGAGAGTATCCTCATAATATTCCCCTCTATCCACAAAGTCCATTAGAAGAAGATTCTATGCATAGTGTACAGAAAGAGGATATGGAGATGATTACTCGTTTGGATAATTTGCATTTTATGTTGCAGGATATCGTTGTCAGGGCGCCAATGTGGGGAAGTCGTGATTATAGTAAGTTCACGGATAGAGAAATGGTACGTTATAAGGATATGCGTGCATTATTGAAATCTCAAGGCCTGACTATTTCTACATTAGCTGAAGATACAGATGCAATGCAGGCTCGTCTGAAGGCGGACGAAATATTGGCTACTCGTGATACATCGCTTTTTAGCGGGTATGAGTTGGATGCGGTAGAAAGTAATTCTTCTCGATCCATGCAATTGGTCGAGGATATGGTATATTATGGTGATCAGCAGATATTGTTGTTTGTCGATGATAATTTCTGTAAGCCGGATATATTGGTAAATTGGATAACTCCAGGTGACGTAGAGAGCATGGTATTGGTTAAGGATGTTGACCGAAATAGAGCGAATGCTTTGTTGCAGGGAACATTGAAGTGGAGCGAGAAGTTTTATTTGAATACTGGTCGTGATTTATGTCAGGCTTATTGTCGTATTCCTCTTAATCGGAAAAAAATTGCAATTTTAAATGTTACTACAAAAGACAATTTTGATTCACGTTGTTTAGGATGGTGGTCGAAATATTATGATGGCATCCAACAACAAAACATGCGAAATACTACATTCTATCCTTTAGGCTATCAACAACCAATAGAATTTTATTCACCGAAATATGATACGACTATTGGAAAAAATAGTGAAATACCTGATCTGCGTACTACTCTTTATTGGAGTCCGAGATTGATGACAGATGAGCAAGGTAATGCAAGTTTTTCTTTTTATACTTCTGATCAACCAGGTAATTATTTCCTAAATATAGAAGGGATAGCAGAAAATGGGGAATTGGTTCATGTCATAAAAGCATTAATACCATCACATTAACGAAATGAATAAATATTTGCAGTTAATGTCTTGAACTATATTTATACTTTTCTGAATGATTTTTGGTAATATATAGTCCTGAAGATGTCTGAACCGCAAAAAGGTCTGAATTTAGACCTTTTTGAACCAAATCTAGGACATAGGTTGATGAGATTTTATCTTCCTTTGTGTCATCAAGCTTTCATTATATAATGTTTGGGTAATTGAATTTATAATATTTTTTAAAATCTAATCAACAGATGAGAAATGCAATAATTCGTTTTTGCGCTATTGTAGCTTTGTTGGGATTTGGAAATGAAATAAGGGCAGTCCGAAGTTGTGGACACCTTTTTCTTCTGAATGATAGTATTTCCCCGGATGAAAATAACGGGAAAGTAGTAGGAGAGTATGATTCTATTCGTGCGGTTTATGCTATGAAGGAAAACGCAGTAGTTTATGCTTCTAAAGACACGCTTGATTTATGGCGGTTGTCATGTTCTCCTTATATCTCTTTACAACAATACCTAAAAGGTACATTGCCTGGAATATATGTACAAGAGACGACGGGTGAGCCGGGAAGTATTCAGAATATGCTGATTCGTGGATTGTCTTCTCCTGTATTTTCTAAAGGAGATATGTCTTCCGCACAACCAGTAGTTTATCTTAACGGAATCCCCTTGTTAACCAATGATGCTTTTGTATATGGCATTAAATCTACGGAAGTGAATCCTATTGGTACTGCTACTAATATATTATCCGGTTTGAATTTAGATAATGTGAAATCTATTGAAGTTGTAAAAGATGCTGCTCGTTTAGCGAAGTTAGGTCCACTTGCTGTTAATGGGGCAATATTAGTTAATATGAAAGATGGTTATTACGGTGGTAGTAATATGTTTATCAGTGCTAATGGGGGTATCGCTATTCCTCCATCAAATGTGAAAATGACAAATGCTGCCAATGATTATGCTTTTCGTATGCGATTTGCCGATTATTGTGCTACTAAGGAGCAACATACCGCTTATTTGAACAAAATGCCGTCTTGGATGCGGGATATTCGTGATATGAATTTCTTCGGAGAACCGGGATGGGCAGATGAATATTACAGTATATCACCCCTTTATAATTTCAGTGCTTCCATGGGAAGTGGTGGTAGCTTTTCAAATTATATATTTATGATGGGCTATACGGGCAATGATGGGGTAGCTGATGAAACAAAGTTTAATAAATTAACTGCTAATTTTGCTTTGAACATGAAACTTCTGGAGCAATTGGGAGTTTCTTGTTTGATTAATCTTTCACGTGTCTCCCGTGATGGTAATCGTAACTTGCGTGATCGTTATGCTGAGATCGAGTATTTACCGGATCTGACTACTCCTCTTTCTCCTGTTACTTCTGTTTATCGTTCTTATCTCGATATTTATGAAGAATATAAAAAGAATGATAATTTAAACAATTTGTTGAATGGTTATTTGGGGATGAATTACAATTGGCGTGGATTATATGTAGATACTCGTTTAATGCTAGATTATAATACGAATGTGCGTCATGTTTTTTGGCCGATGGACTTGATGGAGTCAGTAAATTATGTCTCCAATTATTCCGGGTATAATCGTCGTTTGATTTGGCAGTCGTCTGCAGATTATAAGTTTGATTTTTTGAAGAATCATTTTTTCAAAATAGGCTTGCAAGAAATTATCATGAAAAGTGTGCAACACTATAACTATACGCAAGGCTATGATGGAGATGATGATACAAAACCGACTACTAGTGGCGGTGGTTTCAAACAGATGAAGCGCTATGTCGATAAAATGCAAAATAATATGGTAAGTACATTGTTTTCGATTGACTACCGATATAGAAACTTTTTTGATGTACAGCTCGTGCTTCGTGCAGATGGCTCATCCAATGTACAGAAAGATAATCGTTGGTTGTTTACTCCGGCTGCTAGTGCAAGTCTAAATTTAAAAGATTTGTTGTTGAAAGATATTAAACAACTATCTGATTTGTCAATGCGTGGGTCATGGGCCAGAATAGGACGCTATCAGGATAATAATAGATTTGCTGCAGGGCCACAATATACGGGAGAAGAGTTGACAGGTATTGGACAGCCTGTTATGTCTTCCTACTATGGATATGCTACAATAGCACGTCCTTATAACACAGCTTGGGTCGGTTATGGTTTGGGGTGGCCTTATTCGGATAAATGGAATATAGGGTTGAATACCTCTTTCTTTAACAAACGTCTTTCTCTGGATGTAGAATATTATAATAATACAGACTGTGATTTGATTACAACCATTCCTGTAAATGAAGAATTCGGATATAAATATAGGTATGCCAATGGTATGAAGGTCCGTAATTCAGGAGTGGAACTGACTCTGTCCGGTAAGCCTTTTGAAAACCCTAAAGGTTTCTCTTGGGATGCTTCATTTTCATTAGCTTACAATAAAAATGAATTATTGCAATTACCTGAAAATTTGAATGAATTAGTCATAGGTAATCGTATGTTAAAAGTAGGACATGCTATTGATCAATTCTGGCTTTATCAAAATGAGGGAGTTTATACTTCAGATACCGAAGTTCCAGTCCAGAATGGAAAGAAGCTTGCTATGGGTTCCATACCATTTGCAAAGAATGATCCGAAATGGAAAGATCAGAATGGTGATAACCAGATCAATGATGATGATAAAATTTTAAAAGGCCATAGTTTACCGCCTGTAACAGGAAGTTTCATTAATAACTTCAAACTAGGACAATTTGACTTAGGTATCAATCTTTTCTTTGCATTAGGACATGATGCCATTAATTATCGTTCCTCGCAACGTTATAACTTCTTTGCATTGGAGAATACACCGTCACTTGAAAGTTTGCGCGAAATATTTTTCTGGCAAAGTACAAATGACAAGGATGATTATCCTTTATACAATCAAATGAGTGGTTTGACTCCTTACCGTACAGAACAAGACTTATTTTTGGAGAAACTGTCTTATCTTAAATTGCGTTCGGTAACAGTGGGTTATACGTTACCAGTCAAGAAAAAGGCTTATAAAGGAGGTGGAAAGAAAAAGGTTGTATCAAAAAACAAATTGGAAAACATCTATTTCTATGTGACTGGCAATAATTTGCTAACCTTTACCGGATTTAGTGGGGATGATCCGGAGTTGATAGATATGGATGGTTATTACAGAGGATATGGTCAGCCGCTTTCTCGTTCGGTTATCGTAGGAATGAAGTTTAATTTCTAATCTAATACATTAATTATATATGAATCAGATATTGTGGATCAGAAAAATGATAAAACCATTGGTGCTTGCTTCTGTTCTTTTCTTTTCATCATGTAGTGATTTGTTGGAAAATGATGATGCATTTTTCCATGTAGCTACTCAAGAGCAACAATGGAATTCGTTGACGGATACTCGTGCTGCTTTGTTCGGCGTTTATGGATTGATGCGTACGGCGCTAGGAGAGAATAATACTTTTTGGGCAGTTGGTGATCTGCGTTTAGGTGATTTTTCCGTACGGATGCGCGATGATTTACAAGCTATCCGTGAGAATCGTTTAGATGCTCCTTATAAAAATATTCGTCAGATATCCAATTGGAATAGGTTTTATAGAGTGATCAATGCTGCCTGTGTTTTTATAGAGAATGCAAAAAAAGTGATGGATAAGGATGATGCTTATTCTGAAATCAACTATACGTATGATGTAGCGCAGGTACGTGCTCTTAGAGCATTAGCTTATTTTTATATGATACAGATGTGGGGTGATGTTCCGTTGATTACTCAGTCTTATGATAACGGTTCATTTCCGGAAATGAAACGAACAGATGCACAGACCGTGTTGAATTATGTGGAGGGTGAGTTGTTGGCAGTAGCAAAGTTGTTGCCTTTGCAGTTAGGGTCTTCATCTGATAAATATTATGATGGTGATACTAGTACATGGCGGGGATTACTTATTAATCGTCTTTCTGTGTATGCTATATTAGCTTATGTGGAAGCTTGGAAAGGTAATTATGTCGATGCAGAAGCATATACTGCATATGTGATTAAGAACATAGGTGTTTATATTATAGGCACTATTGATTGTGTGACTATTACTAATATGGTTAGTCCGACAGGACTTTTTAGCCAGGAGTATAGTAATGATTATAAGGCTGCCCGTTTGGTTACTTTTGGCTATAGATATGGTACGGATAATGCAAACGAGACGGGGACGGATGGTCATCTGGAGTCATGGACATTAGCAGAACCGGTTACAAGGAAACAATTACCGGAGATTTACGTGTCAATCGATACACTAAAGAATCTGTTTATGAGTCAATTTACGACAGATAATCGTTTTGGTTATGATGAGTTGTCGAAGCCAATGAAGTATTATTCCAATTATGTAACGGGACTTTCCAGAGAATATCCTATATTTTCAAAAATAAACGTTGTGCGTGAAGGAAAGGATAATACAGGTGATTTTGGTGTTTTTACCTCATTTATTATTTGGTCCCGTTTTGAGGATGTTTTGTTATTACATGCCGAGGCTTTGGTGATGTTAAATCGTCCGGAGGATGCGATTAATTGTTTGAATGAGCTTCGTGGAGTACGTAATTTGAGAAATTTATCATACTTGAAAGATTTAAAGGGAGATGCTAAAGCATTATTAAAAGAAATTTTTCGTGAACGCCGTAGAGAACTGATGGGAGAAGGACATCATTGGTTTGATCGTATTCGTGAAGCGCGGATTGTTGGAGATGATACTGAAATGGTAAAGCTGATTAATGAAGGAGGCATTTATTGGCCTGTGGCAGAAGAAGTGATGAGAGAGAATCCTTCTATTACACAAAATGAATATTGGAAATGATGAAAATACAAAATACTATGAACAGGTTATTGACTATTGTATGTGGATGGGGGATAACGCTACTATCTTCATGTATGGATACTGCGGTGGTAGATGCTGATATTTCAGAGTTACAGCCGCAGGGCCTGACTCGATTTGATGGTACTATCTATGAGTATTTACAGAATGATGATCTTGATTTGGGAGTAACTTATGATTCGTTGATGCTTTTAATAGATTATGAAGAACCAGATTGTCCGGTAGAGTTGAAATTTTCAGAGTTAAAGCGATGTTTGCAAGATGAGGCCGGACAGTATACTTTCATGGCAATTCCCGATTCTTGTTTCCGGTATGCCTTACAAGAATTGAATCGTTATCGCCGGCTGAACGAGCTGATGATAGATTCCGATGATTTTTCAGAAGAAATTCCGGAGTCGGAGAAATATGCTGCCGGAGAACTAACATTAAACAAGTTGTTAAATTATCGTAAGGATATAGAGAGAACAGATGAAAAGAATCCGGAGAAAAAATGGACAGATAGTTATATCTATAAGGATGGGTTGGATTCGTTGGTGTGCCGTTATATGACCCCGGGTATTTACGATACGGAAACACTTTCCGGATTTTCTTACGTGGAGGGAAAGGTTATTCAAGGCTTACATAATTATCGGATGAATCTTGCTTATCGGCGGTTGCCTGCTAGCGGATTTGTTGGTGGAGGCCTGAAAGATCTTACTATTTATGATATGCGTAATACGCTAGAGAAAGAAAAATGGGAATCTGCTAAAATGTTATGGACTGACATATATGCTAAGAACGGTGTTATCCATGTTTTGCTTCCGCAACACGAATTTGGATTTGGACGATTTATTCAGTATTTTAGAAATGTAGGCCATGAAAAATAGAAGAAAGATACATAAATTGGGATGGAATGGTTTGTTGTGTTCATTATTGATAGTAAACGCAGGTTGTCTTGACAAGTACTTGCCAGAAGAGAAAGATGCTTTTGATCGGGATGTTAATTTTACGCGAACATCTTTTGATCCTGTAATGGGGCATACTGTATATTATACAGATATTTGTAATACAGGAAACTCTACACTACCTTTGACCTTTGCTATTACAGATATAAAGCACAATGATGGGACACCAGCTCCTGAACTGGAAGAGTATTACCCGGTACGGGTATGGAAAAAGCCTTATTTGGGGACGGAAAAAACAATAGAGGAAATTAATGCTAAACGGGGAACAGAATACCGTCGATTATTCGATGTAATTAAGCATAGTGGAGAAATAGTAATGTGGGGAGAAGCAAATTCAGGTATTCTACGCTGCCAACCCGATTCCGGATATGTTTTTAATATGGAGATTGCTAACTCGGGTGGTTTTAAAACGATTAAAAGAATGCGGCTTATGCCAAAAAGGGAAGTAGATTTCGAACCATCTATTTATGATTCGGAAACAGGTTTACCTATCGCTGAATTTGTATCACCTTCTACCTCGCTGATGACTTATGAAAACAAGAATAGTTCTTCTATATCCTATATAATTAAACCGGAGGATATTCATATCTACTTTAGAGAAAATAAGGATGCAGGAGAAGGAACTTCGCTTTCTATTTCTTTTTATGATTCATCATGGGCTGTTATTGACCCGCGTCGTTTTAATGAAACTTCATGGGATAATTTGTTTCAAGCGGGTTTTCTGAAAGACATAAATGAAAACAAAGTTGTATATGATATGGCTTATCCGCTTCCGTTGTTTACAGGAAAGACCAATTACACGGATGATAAAGGAGAAAAGGCACGAATTAGGTTTACAACGAGTTATATGTCTAAATATGGTACTCGTCGCAGAGGGTATTTCGTTTTTGAGTTTGCCATTTATAAAGAGGCACATTGGGATATGTTTATTCATTTTTCCAAAGGAATGCCTATGCTGGGAGACGCTAAGATCAACAATTAATCTTAAATGCGAATAAAAATGAAAAATAGATATACTTTACTTTTATTTTTTCTGTTTTCCGTAGTTGCGGATTCTGTTGCGCAGCAGTTGGAAAGGGTCACTATCAGCGGAACGGTATATGATAAGGCTATAGGGGAGGCAGAAACATTTCCGGGTGTAAATATTATATGTCAGGATGCCAAGACTAAAAAAAGAATTGCCGGTACAGCATCCGATTTGGAGGGCGCATTCTCTATCAAGGTTCCTGTAGGTTCTGAGCTAGTGTTCAGTTATGTATCCTATAAACCTACTATATATAAGGTGCGGAAAGCAGCATCTGGCATTAGTATCTTTTTGGAGGAAAATGTCAATGAAATCGAAGAAACCGTTATTATAGGTAATCGTAAGGTTAGCAAAGCTAATGCAACCTCTGCTCATACAGTAATAAAGGCGGACGAATTAGCACAGACACCTGTTTCCAATGTGATGAGCTTGTTACAAGGACGTGTTGCTGGTATGGAAGTTCAGTTGAATAACGGTTTACCAGGAGCACAAGGGACATTCAATATTCGTGGTATTTCGGATATTTCAGTTGTTGGCGATAAAGAAACCGGATGGGATTTAGCATCTTCTGCTCCTCTATTCGTGGTTGACGATATTCCACAGGATGATGTAAGTGATTATAATTCTGAAGGTTTGATTAGTGGTTCAGGCGTGAGTCCTCTTTCTACTATTGCACTGGAAGATATTGATAATATACAAATATTGAAGGATGCAGCTGCTACATCACTTTATGGTTCGAAAGGGGCTTATGGAGTAATTTTGATAACAACTAAAAAAGGAAATTCATCCAAACCTAAAGTGACCTATTCTGGTAATTTTACAGTTTCTACACCACCTAGTTTACGCGAAGTGGCTATTGGTAATGCGGAACGAAATATTCTGAAATGGCAAATATTGAATAATGATACTTCAAAAATATACCACGGTTATTATGATATCATGTTTATGCCGTCTGTGTCTGATAGTTTGAATCCTTACTTTAATAACAACACTGACTGGCAGGAACAATTTTATCGGGTTACTTATAATCACTCACACAACTTGAGTTTCATGGGAGGAAGTGATTTGTTTAATTATAAGATCAATGGTAATTATTATACAGAAAAAGGTATTGTAAAGAATACAGATTTCAATCGTTATGCTCTGACTGGAAACATGAACTATAGATCACCTAATTCTAAGTTTACTATTGGTGTGGACATGAAGGTTAGTTTTACCGACAATAGTACTGGTAGTGGAAATGCTGTGTCGCAATCAGGGGTTGCTAGTGCTGCAAACGCTTCTTCATTGCTCCCTCCACCTTCACTTTATTCTGCTTCAGTAGATGCTTTACAAGTTTTTGGCATCACCAATTCAACAGTGAAATCTGGATATTCGGCAACCGTGAATTTGGGATATAAACTTCCGTTTAATATTGACTGGAAAGGAATTTTTAATTATTCGTATGATGCAAGTGAACAAGAAAAGTTCACACCAGCTATTCTTGCCGATAATAGTTATCAGTCTATAGCCTATAATTATAGTGGTAATACCTCTAAAATTTATGTAAGTACTCATGCAACTCGTTCTTTTGATTTGAAATATATTCGTTTAGGGCTTACTGCTGGTATTCGTTATGATTCAAGGACTGCTACTGGTAATTCGATTACTTTTACGGGATTACCTAATGATTATATTATTGGTCCTGTTGGTCATGGCAAATCAAGTGGAAATGCTACAGTCAGTGAAAATCAGAGTACATTCTCATTGATTTTTAACCCAAGTATTAATATTAAGACCAAACAGAGTTTTAGAGCTGGTGGAGATAAATACATTATCGAACCCTCTATTAGTCCGGAGCTTAGTTCTGTGTATGGCACTAAAACGAAGTGGAATATAAATCCTGGAGTTGGACTTCGTTGGAATATTGGTTATGAAGATTTTATGCGTCCTTTTGAAAGTTGGCTGGATAATATGAATATTCGTCTGACTTGGGGGCAGGTGGTGAAATACAAAGCCACTCGTTATGATGTATGGGGTACATATGACATCAAGGCTGAAAATACTTATAATGGACAATCTTATATCCCTATTGATTTTGCAAAGCTTCCTAATGCACAATTAGACCCTATTACAACTACTACGTGGAATTTGGGTTATGGGTTTTCATTATTCAATGGGCGTTTGAGTACAACTCTTGATGCCTACTATAAGCAAGTAGATAATCAATTGAGTGACATCTATTTGCCTGATCATTCAGGATTTGACAAGATGCGAAGTACTGAAGTCAGTTTGGTTAACTATGGTTTAGAAGTTGCGTTGACTGGAAGGCCTCTCCCTACGCGTAGTAATTGGAACCTCACTTGCGGGTTAAATTTTGCAATCAATAGAGATGTAATCACTAAGTTGCCAAATGAAGCTCGTCAGATTTTAAATAATGATGCATGGGTTGCTAATCGGTTAGGAGCCAACACAACTTCTATGTTACTTTATATTAATAAGGGGGTATATGCTACAGATGAGGATGTACCGGTTAATCCAGTGACGGGTAAACGACTCAAGATCGGTGGAAATGATACTGAAGAAGCTTATTTCAAAGCAGGCGATCCTATTTGGGTAGATGTTAACGGTGATTATGTTATTGACGAGAAGGATCGTGTAGTAGCTGCTAATGCACGTCCTAAAGTAACTGGGGGATTCTATTTTAACTTGAGTTACAAAGAATTCAGTATGCATGTAAATACTTCATTTGTGTTTGGGCGTGATATTATCAATACTGTGTTGGCAAGAACTTTTGAATCATATAGTAATCCTGTAAAGAAAAAAATAAGTGATTTGCGTAAAAATGCAGCTCTTGCTCCTATAGAACGATATAACTTTTGGACGGAAAACAATCGTTATAATGCTTGAGTTCAACTTATAAATGCAACTTTTTGGGTGCGGA
>UMGU01003125.1_pt1 | contig 13666 bp, 11 predicted proteins | sample 1965331 | NCBI WGS metagenome assembly UMGU01 (sample SAMEA4836078, study PRJEB28245) | human gut metagenome | biome: gut microbiome; material: fecal sample | place: Denmark | collected 2008
AAATCGTTAGGTCAGCGGATCGATGCCGCTCGGAGCCACCAGATACACCCCGGAGCAATCTGGGGTTTTGTTTTTCTCGCATATCTTTTCCGATTTACCTGCGCGATTTCCGCTCGTTTTCCAGCACAAGCGCCATCCGAACCATATCGGCGAAAGACATACGCCCATTACCCCCAACGAAGAGGGATGTTCTGTCCCCTCTGTTGCTAAACTATGGTGCAGGTAGACAAGGGGTTGACGGCTGTACTGTTCCATGATGTTGACCTCTAAACGGGTGTATCCCTGGGGTGAGGCGAGCGGAGATACTGTTAATCGGCAACACCGACTTCGTGACGAAGCAGTGGATCGAGCACGCGTTCCCCCACGACAAGGTGGTGGTGGCCCTCCGCAAAGGGACCGAATCCAGCGGCGAGGATCTCAAAATCATCGACATGCCCGACCGTGACGCCGTGTCGGAAGTGTTCTCCAACTACGAATTCGATCGAATCGTCTACTTCTCCGAAGATCTGACGCCCCGCAGCGAACGTGACGGCGACCTGGGCTACCTGCGCCGACTGCTGCACACCGTCCGCAATCGCAAGGTCCAGATGCTGATGGTGAGCGGGCCGGAATCGGAATTCACCTATCCGCAGGAAACGGACGTGCACGAGACCAGCAAAAGCCTGATGTCGCGTGCCGGCGAAGAGCTCGGCCTGTACTATGCGCGCACCTACGATCTGGAAGTGAAGATCGTGCGCTGCCCCTATCTGTACGCGCCGCAACGCAATGGCGTCACCGCATATTTCAACGGCTTGTTCGAACAGGCACAAGCGGGAGAACTGCGCTTCCGTGAACGCGCCGAACAACGCACCTGCTTCCTATGCGCCGACGATCTGGCCGAACTTATCTACCGCATATTCGACGACTGGACCGCCGACAGCGAGCTGTTCCACGTTCCGAACGTGTTCGACTTCACTTACGGCGATTTGGGAACGCTGATCGCGGGATATTTTCCGGGAACGAAGGTCGTATACGGCGAGGACCGTCCGCAGGCATACCCCGCCGACGACCACGAATTGCGATTGCGGTACGGCTTTTCGCCACGATACTCGCTTCGCGAGGATTTTCCGCACGTCATCGAAGGCTGGTTGAAGCTCCGCGAGAACAAAACCGACAAGCATCCGGTATGGGATTTCCTACGCAGCCACAACAAATGGTGGACCGTGCTGGAAATCATCGGCGCGTTCCTGCTGACGGAATGGCTCCGCACTTTTACACAAGGCAACAGCCAGCTGGAAACCGTGGACCTGCGATTTGCTGTTCGTGGTGATCGTCGGCACCATCTACGAGCGCATGCCGGCGTGTTCGCAGCCGTACTGGCCTGCGCCGGCGTGGCCATGTCCTACGCGTCGCAGGGCGCGTCCTTCGCCCCGTTGTTCTACGACACATCGAACTGGCTTGCCTTCGTCATTTATTTCGTGGCCGGATCGGTATGCGGCTATGTGCAGTCGCGCAACCAGGAGAGCGTGAGGTTCGTGCGCGACGAGAACGGGTTGTTGCGCAATCGTCTGGACTTCCTGCGCGGGCTGTATCAGGATGTGCTCGACGACCGCAGACAGTTGCGCGACCAGATCATCGGCAGACGCGACAGTTTCGGCAAACTGTACGCCGTGACCCGAGAATTGGACGAAGTGCAACCGCAGAAGCTGTACCATACGGCGATCCGCATCATGCAGGAAAGCCTCGATAGCGACAGCCTCGCCATCTTCCGAGTGGACAACGGCGGACAGTTCGCCCGTCTTGTGGCGGCGAGCCCACGGTTCGACGTCGGCAGCTTCCGCTCCGTACGCGTCTCGGATTACGGTGAAATCATCACCGCGCTGGAACACAACGGCATATGGGTGAACCGAACGTTAAAGGACAAATTCCCGATGTACGCCGTCGGCGTGCGTGACCGTGGCGAACTGGCCGTGATCATCACCATGGGAGAGGCCAAACCGGACCAGATGAACCTGTACTTCCAGAATCTGTTCAGCATCATGTGCGGTCTGGTCGAATCGGCCATGATCAGGGCCTTCGAATACGAGGACGTGGCGCGCCGGTCCATGCTGGTGCCGGGAACGAACCTGCTGAAGCCAGAAGCGTTCCTGCCGAAGGTGCTGGCTGCCAACGACCTCAAACACGACCATATGGGCGACCATCTGCTGCTCAAAGTCGAATGCGAGGGAAACCTTGAGGACGTGGACTCCCTGCTGATGCAAAGCATCCGCCAGACCGATGAGGCCGGCATGCTGACGGATGACGGCGCGTATCTGCTGATGAACCAGGCGGGGAGAAGGAACTGCCGATCATCCTCAAACGTCTGACCCGTTCCGGCTTGCACTGCTCCTACGTTCCGCAGACCCAAGAGGATGCCCTGCTTTCCGAAGCCCAATCGCATATCGCGCAAGCCGACGATGGGGGTGAAAGCTGATGGGGTCGACGACTATCGCCGCGTTGATCATCATCGCCGTGCATCTGCTGGTCTGCATGACGCTGTGTCTGCTGCACCACGTCGGAGTGCTGAAAGTCGATGGACTGCTGCTCCCGTTCATGGCGTTGATTCCCCTATGGGGGCCGTTGAGCGTGGCGCTCATGCATTCGCGTGCCGTGCTTCGTGGGGGACGACGGATTCCCGCCGGTCTGCAGGAACTGAAGGTCGAGGATCAGGAACAACGCAACATTCTTGTGGACGACCGTACGGATTGCGCCAACACCGTGCCGTTGGAAGAGGCGCTGATCGTGGACAATCCACGGCAGCGTCGTAATCTGATGCTGTCCATTCTTAACGAGAATCCCGGCCAATACGCCAATCTGCTCTCCCAAGCCCGTCTGAACGAGGACGTGGAAGTCGTGCATTACGCGGCCACGGCCATGGCGCAGATCAGCGCGAAGGAAGACATCGCGTTGCAGCAACGCATGGAGGAATACGAGCGGAACCGCGATTCGGACGAGGCGCTCGACCGGTACCGTGAGGCGCTCGAACACTACTTGGAATCCTCCATGGAACAGGGGTATGCCAGAACGTTGCAGATGCGCCGATACGCCGACCTGCTCGCCGAACGGCTCAAACGGCATAACGACTACCGCACCGTATGCTCGTTGGTGAAGACGCAGATGGATCTCGGTTCGTTCGATGCCGCGTCTCGCACCATCGAAGCGGCGCTGTCCGCATGGCCGCGTCAAGGTGACGTCTGGCTGATGAAACTGCGATTGGAAGCCGCACGTCACGATGGCGAGGCGGTGCAACGCACCGTCCGGCACATCAAGGACGACCACATCTACCTTGGCGGCCGAGGCCACGACATCCTGCGATTCTGGCTCGGCGACAAGGAGGCTGGGCGCGCATGATACGTTCCGCATGGCGCATATGGAAGCGCTTCCGTTGGAAAAACCTGGTCCGCGTGTGGGCCCCGTATTCATGGCCATCGCCTTGGTGCTGTTGGCGCAAACCTTGGGCATCCACTACGGCGCGACGAAATTCACTTTGAAATACATGGCTCGTAACGAGGCCATTCCGGCCCAGAACGCCATCATGGGGCAGCGCGCCACGAACCTGATGCTCGTGGATAGTTCCCAGGATGGTGTGGACGAGGCCGAAGCCATGATGAAACAGGTGCTGCTCGACATGAAAGTGCCGACCGCCACCGTGGATCTGGCCAAAACCGATCCCGACGACATCCCCTCATTGAATCGGTACCGCACCGTGCTGATCGTCATGCCGGAACTTGATTCGCTGGGGGATGAGCTGGTGTCCGTCATGAGATGGGTTGAAGGCGGCGGCAACATGATGCTTGCCATGACGCCTGAAAAAAACAGGCTATCTGGACGCGATCGGGCCTCAAATCGGCATCGAATCCTCCGCATACGACTACGTGATGACCAAAGGCATCAAGCCTGCCAGGGACTTTATGCTGGGTGGCGGGCACACCTACATGTTCAGTGGCCCGTTCAAATCGTCGTTGAGTCTGAACCTCAATGAGAAGGCCACCGTCGAAGCGGTCAGTGCCAACGGCCATACGCCACTGATCTGGAGTGCCGATGTGCGTTCCGGACGAACCGTGACCTGCAATATCGGCATCTATGGCAAGGTGGTGCGCGGCTTCTATGCCTCCGCGTTCAGCCTGCTGGGTTCCGCCACGGCATACCCGGTCATCAACAGCGCCGCGTTCTATCTGGACGATTTCCATCCCCGGTCCCCAGCGGAGACGCCACCTACATCAAACGCGACTACGGCATGAGCATCGCCGACTTCTATTCGAAGGTCTGGTGGCCGGACCTGACCAAACTTGCGGAACGCTACGGTATTCGGTTCACCGGCGTGATGATCGAGAATTACGGGGACGATACGAAAGACGCTCCCGTACGGCAGAAGGACGAATCGCATTTCATCTATTTCGGCGGACTGCTGCTCAAACAGAACGGCGAAATCGGCTACCATGGCTACAACCATCAGCCGCTCGTACTGCCGAACACCGATTATGGCGACGAATACGCGTACCATCAGTGGTCGAATCGCAAAGCTGTCGTCGCCTCGCTGCGCGAGCTGATCGCATTCCAAAAGTCCGTGCTGCCGGCGGCCACAGCGTCGATATATGTGCCGCCGTCCAACATCCTGTCCAAGGAAGGACGGCAGACAATCGGACGAGACGTGCCCGAAATCCGCACCATCGCCAGCACCTACCTGCCAAGCGACAGCAAACTTCCTTACGTGCAGGAATTCGGTGTGGCCGATGACGGCATCGTCGAGGCGCCGCGCATCGTCTCCGGCGGCATGGTGGGAGACGATTACATGCGGCTCGCCGCAGAATCCGAACTGAACATGCATTTCGTCAGCACCCACTTCATGCATCCGGACGACATGCTCGACCCTGACCGTGGCGCGAAAGAAGGCTGGGCGGTCTACAGAAAAGGCCTTGAGAACTATCTCGACTGGCTTGAAGCGTCCGCACCGTCCATCCGCATGCAGACAGGCACGGAATGCGCGTCCGCGGTGCAACGCTTTTCTGGACTGACTGTCAAGATGAGGGAATCCGCCAATGAGTGGGAATTCGACTTGGGCAATTTCAAGGACCAGGCTTGGCTGCTGCTCCGCGCGAACCGTGGCACGCTCGGCAGAATCCAAGGCGGAAGCATGATCCGGATGACGGGGAATCTGTACCTCATCAAGGCCACGGACTCCACAGTGCACGTCGAACGCAAGGCTGGAGGCGCGGCATGAGAATCTGCCTGGTATTGGAGGGTTGCTACCCGTACGTGCATGGAGGCGTGGCCACATGGATGCACAGCTACATCACCGCCATGAAGGAACACGAGTTCGTGCTGTGGGTGATCGGCGCGAAAGCCAAGGACCGTGGCAAATTCGTGTACGACCTTCCATCCAACGTGGTGGAAGTGCATGAGGTGTTCCTCGACGACGCGTTGCGTCTGAGCGGTGAACATGCGAAAGTGATCTTCACCGACGAGGAAGTCAAGGCACTGCGTAAGCTGGTGAATCTGAGCGATCCCGACTGGGACGTACTGTTCAACCTGTTCCACAACAAAGGCGTGCATCCGCTGTCGTTCCTGCAAAGCAACGAATTCATCGACCTGTTTATGAAGATCTGCATGGAGGAATACCCGTACGTCGCCTACGCGGATGCGTTCCACACCGTGCGATCCATGCTGCTGCCGGTGCTGTACCTGATGACGGGAGAAGTGCCGAAAGCGCAGATCTACCATGCCATCTCCACCGGTTACGGCGGCCTGCTGGCATGCTTGGGTGGCAGTATCAACCACGCACCCGTATTACTAACCGAACATGGCATCTACACGCGCGAACGCGAGGAGGAGATTCTTTCCGCCGAATGGGTTGCGCCCGCGTTCCGGCAACGGTGGATCCGTTTCTTCGCCATGCTGTCACAGGAGATCTACCGTAGGGCATGGCGTGTGACCAGCCTGTTCGGCCGCGCTTGCCAGACCCAGATCGACATGGGCGCTCCGGCAAGCAAATGCCTGGTCATTCCCAACGGCATCCAATACGAACGGTTCTGCGACATTCCACTCAAGCCTGAGGACGGTTGGGTGGATATCGGCGCCGTGGTACGTCTGGCTCCCATCAAGGACGTGAAAACCCTCATCCACGCGTTCAGCGAACTGTCGAACCGCGTGGACAATGTCAGGCTGCACATCCTCGGTGGTGTGGACGACCAGGACTATGCCGACGAATGCTATGAGCTGGTGAAACAGCTTGAAGTGAAGAACCTTGAATTCACCGGACGCGTGAATGTGGTCGAATACATGCGCAAACTGGATTTCACGGTGCTGACCAGCATCTCCGAAGGCCAGCCTCTGTCGGTGTTGGAATCGTTCGCGGCGGCCCGCCCTTGCGTGACCACCGACGTGGGCTGCTGCCGTGAACTGCTGGAAGGCGAGGAAGGCGACGACCTCGGCGTGGCCGGCTTCTATGTGCCTCCGATGTACCGCGAGGGCCTTGCCCGCGCCATGGAACGCATGTGCGCGAGCCGCAAGCTGCGCGAAGCCATGGGCCAAGTGGGACGCGAACGCGTGAAAACCTACTATCGGCATGAGCGCATGCTTGACGAATACCGTGCGCTGTATCTCGATGCCGCCGACCATTACGGGTTGGAGCACTGATATGGCGGGAATCGGATTCGAACTCAAGAAACTGTTCCACCGCAAGGGCCTGGTCGCCATGGTGCGCGCCTACGGTTATGCCGGTGTGATCTGCACCGGACCGATGCTGCTGGGCATCCTGCTGCAGTTCGGCGTGCTGGCGGTCAGCGGTTGGTGGCACGTGCCCCGCGCGGACCAGAATCTGCTGGTCTGCATGATCACGTACACGCTGCTCGCCTCATTGGTGTTGACCAGCTTCCTGTCCATGCCGGTGACGCGTTTCCTTGCGGACATGCTGTTCGAACATCATGAGGAGACCATTCTTCCATCGTTCTGGGGATCCACGACCCTCATGCTGGCGGTGGGTGCGGTGCTGTACGCGGTGTTCCTGCTGTTTTCCGGCGCGACCCTCATGCAGGGGTTACTCTGCCTATGGCTGTTCCTGGAAATGATCGTCAATTGGAATGCGATGAGCTATCTGACGGCCATCAAGGATTACCAAGGCATCATGTGGTCGTTCGTCGCGGCGGTGGTCGTGGCGTTCCTGTCCGCATGCGCGATGATGGCGCTGGGCCTGCCGCAGGTGGAAAGCCTGCTGGCCGCAGTGGCGTTCGGCTACGGCGTGATGATGGTCTGGGACGTGGTGCTGCTGCACCGGTATTTCCCGCAAAGCTCGGAAAGCCCGTGGACGTTCCTCGCATGGCTGGACCGGTTCCTGCCGCTCGCCCTGACGGGACTGCTCAACCGCAACGCTTTCGACGATGATGTGGAATTCATCCAAGCCACCCATGACAAGCCGTTGACGGTGATGTACATGGATCTGATTGGCCTGCATGAGATCAATAATCATTTGGGTCATGCCAGAGGCGACGTGGTGCTGTGCGAGCTTGCGGACGCGGCGCGCGCCTATTTCGGCGACGATAATATCTACCGCATCGGCGGCGACGAGTTCGTGATCATCAGTTTCGCCCATTCGATGGCGCAGAGCGCCCGACAGATGGGATATATGCGTCAGGAGCTGCTTGATCACGGTTGCGAGCTGTCCGTGGGCATGGCCGAATCCGATGACGGCGAGGATATTCCGGATCTGGTCAACCAGGCGGAAAACGAGATGCGCAAGGACAAGAAGCGCTACTACGCCAGCGGCAGCGGCAAAAGGCAGTTGCGCACGTTGAACAAGCAGCTTGAGGACATCCTGGTACGCAACAAAGACATGGAATCGTTGCTGCAGCATTTGAATACACGGTATTCGATCGCTTATGTGGTCAATCTGCGTGCCGATACGCAACGGCCGGTCGTGGTTCCCGGCTATGTGCAAAAAATGCTTGACAAACATGGCGGTTCCTTCCACGAGATGCTGCTCGACTATTGCGACAAATTGGTGGCGCCGGCCTACCGGGACGGCTTCCGCATGCTGTTCGACTACGATTACGTCCGCGACCGGATATGCAGGGAAGGCGCTATACGGTACGCCTACGTCAGAAACGACGGCGAACGGTTCCTGATTACGATTTTCCCCGACACCCATTCCGTGGACGAGGTCATGTGGGTGTTCGCCAAAGAAGACACGTCGTCCGAAGAATAGGATTTCGGGCATCGGACGGTATGCTGTCCGGTTTTGCCGGTGTTGTGGGATATTGACGAAAAAATTGTGTGTCGTGGGTGCTTCCTCGCATGGAAAAGGGCTTATGATGAAACCGTTGGCCGCGGCAATGGATGCCGTGGTCTTCGCTTGAACACACAGTCGCTTAAAGGAGAGCACTATGGTCTATCGCATGATTTTCAACCAGACCGCGTATTTCGGCCGCGGAGCCATCAAGGAGATTCCGGGCGTCGCCAGGTCCCATGGCTTCACCAAGGCGTTCATCGTCACTGATCCGGTGCTGCTGGAGACCGGCACCGTCAAGAAGGTCACCGACGTTCTTGACGAGGCGGGCATGCCGTATGAGGTGTTCGACAACGTCAAGCCGAATCCGCCGGTCGAGTGCATCCAGGATGGCGTCGCCAAGTTCGCAGCCTCCGGAGCCGACTTCCTGATCGGTCTGGGCGGTGGTTCCCCGCAGGACACCTGCAAGGGCATCGGCATCGTGACTGCCAATCCGGAATTCGCCGACGTGCTGTCCCTTGAAGGCGTGGCCGACACCAAGAACCCGTCCGTGCCGATTTTCGGTGTGCCGACCACCGCTGGCACCGCGTCCGAAACGACCATCAACTATGTGATCACCGACACGGCCAACAAGCGCAAGTTCGTGGCCGTCGACCCGCATGACATCCCAATCGTCGCCTTCGTGGATCCGGACCTGACCGACTCCATGCCGCGCGGCCTCAAGGTGGCCACCGGACTCGACGCCCTGACCCACGCCATCGAAGGCTATATCACACCGGGCGCGTGGAGCCTGTCCGACTGCCTGTCCATGCAGACCATCCGCATGATCGCCAAGAACCTCGCCAAGAGCGCCGATGGAGACATTCCGGCCGGCGAACAGATGGCCTACGCCTCCTACATCACCGGCATGGCCTACTCCAACGTCGGCCTCGGTCTGGTGCACGGCATGGCCCACCCGCTGGGCGGCCGCCTCGGCGTGGCGCACGGTGTGGCCAACGGCATCCTGCTGGCCCCGGTCATGGAATACAACAAGGACTACACCGGCGAGAAGTACCGTGACATCGCCGACGCCTTTGGTATCGCCGATGCCTACACCGGCGACATCGAAACCGTGCGTGAAGAGGCCGTCCAGGCGGTGCACAAGCTCACCGTGGATCTGAAGAACCCGACCAAGATCTCCGAAGTTGGCGCCACCGAAGCCGACCTGGAGCCGCTGGCCCATGACGCCTTCCACGACGTGTGCACGCCGGGCAACCCGCGCCAGGCCACCCAGGAAGACATCCTCGCCATCTACAAGAGCCTGATGTAGGTCCGACTGCGGTAGGCGCAATCGCAAAACCGCAATCGTAAAAACAAAACGGACGGCATCGATCGCATGGTCGGTGCCGTCCGTTCGCTATCCGCGGAAAATACGCCGCGAATAATCGCTATACCTAATCGCTATTCCTCGTGCTTCTCGCTCCACTCCTCATCAGTGGGAGTGTCGTCATACAGCTCGTGGCCTTCCTGTTCGGCCAATTCCATCTGCTCGTTGATCCACGCGGCCTCGGCCGGATTGATATCAGCGGTGTTCAACACCTTCTGCCACACCGGATACAGCAGATGCATCACAGGATATAACGCGGTGATGAGGATTTCCGGCTTGTGCTTGCGGTAATGCTGCGGATGCGCGTTGAACGTGTTCTTGAAACGGCGCATATAGTTGAGGAACGATGCCGGAGACGTGTCCATACGACGTGCGCTGATGCCCGCGATCATCCGCGGACAATACACGGTCTTGAGATCCTTGCCCAACAGATGCAGCGAGATGTCGATGTCCTCATGCATCACATCCGCCTTGTCTTGGCAGACCTCGTCGGCGATTTCGCGCCAGGCGGTGGCGCGCAGGGCCATGTTGGAACCGAACAGCAGAGGTTGCCCATCATCGGCCCTATAAATACGTTTGCGGGTGGAATTGTCCCCGCGAAGCCCGAAATGACGGCTCGGCAAATCGTAATACATCACCGGACCGGTGGCGCCCATCGCATCCGGATCCTCGGTGAAAATGCCGGACACCACCTCCACCCAGTCCGGGCGGATCATGCAGTCGGCATCGAAACGGCCAAGAATATCGCCGGTGGCATGATTCAAACCATAATCACGCGTTGGAATCAGACCCTGCTCATCATCCTGATGCAGCAGCTTCACCGGCGCTTCCGGATGGTCCTTCATGAACTGCTCCACCACGGCAACGGTCGAATCAGTGGAACGGTTATCGACGACAATCACCTCATGAGGCATCACGGTCTGCCGGGTGGCGTTGAGCAGGCAATCGTTGATACGCTCCTGTTCATTCCAGGCGGGGATGACAATTGAAACGTTCAGCATGGTTTCAAGAATAGGTTCCAGCCCGTACACGGTGCCTGTCTACAATAAGGAGCCATGAGCGAACGCGAACAGCATATGGATACGGACAAGAGGACGGGAACGTCCGGACAGTGCGGCAATACCGACGAAATGCGTTGGGATCTCGGCACGCTGTTCCCTGCGAAAGGCGATCCACGCAGACCTCCGGAATGGCTGGGTCGCGCGCTGCTGTACATCGCCATCGCCATCGTGCTGCTCTCCTTCTGCTGGCGCAGTTGGGGCAAAATCGAATACCTCATCATCGACGTCGTTATCTCGCTGTTCCTGGCGCTCGCCGTGGAGCCGGTGGTGATTCCGCTGGTCAAGCATGGCTGGAAGCGTTCGTTCGCTTCGATTTTCGCGTTGCTGATGTTGGGTGTCCTGCTTTGCGTGATGTTCGGTCTGTTCGGCAATCTGTTCGTGCAGCAGGTCATCGCTTTGTGCAACGGTCTGCCGGCCCTCTACCAGCAGATCTGCGATTTCGTGGCGCAATACACGGATTTCAAGCTTCCTGAGATCAACAGTCTCGGCGGTGAGATTCTGAAGAACATCCAGACCTCGTGGGTCACGGATTTCGCGGGCACCGCCATCAGCACGGTGTCCGGATTCTTCAGCTTCCTGCTGAACCTCATGACGGTGATCATGACCACGTTCTACATTTCGGCGGCCGGCCCGAAGCTGCGCCGCGCGGCCTGCCAGTGGATGGCTCCCTCCGCGCAGCGCCGGTTCCTGTTCGTCTGGACCGTCAGCCAGACGCAGATCTCATCGTTCCTGTTCTCACGTGCCATCCTCGCCGTGCTCAACGCGTTCTTCACCTCGATCTGCCTGATGGCGTTGCACGTGCCGTATTGGATGCCGTTGGCGTTGTTCTGCGGCGTCGTATCGCAGTTCATCCCGATGCTCGGCACGTACATCGGCGGCGCGTTGCCGGTGCTGTTCGCCTGGGGCAGCTGTGGTTTGTGGCAGGCGATCGCCGTGGTGGCGTTCATCTGCGTCTACCAGCAGATCGAAAACCTGATCTTCGCGCCGAAGATCTCCCGCCGCACCATGGACGTCAACGATGCGGTCGCCTTCCTTGCCGTCCTGGCCTTCGGCTCGCTGTTCGGCGCGATCGGCGCGTTCCTGGCGCTGCCTATCGTCGCCTCGATCCAGACGATCGCCCGTACCTACACCAAGCGGTACGATCTGGTCGATTCGCCGCTGATGGACGATCCGGTTCCGGACAAGAAGTCGAAGCTGGTGGAAGGCGCCGAAGTCATCAGCGAGCACCTGCATGCCGTGCCGCGCGCCGTGCAGGGGTCGAGCGCGCATGTGCCGATTCCCGACGACGTGCGCTTCCTGCAGGAGCAGGCGTACAATATCACTCGGTCCGACGAGACCGGGGATGCCGACGAATCGCAGACCGTCGCCATTCCGAAGCACGTGTTGGACGGGGTCGATCGCAAGCCGCTGCGGGGAACCGCGGAAGCGGACGGAGCGCAGACGGAAGCCGGACCGCAGGTAGCGGACGGGGCGCAATCGCAGGGAACGGATGACAATCCGAGAAGTAGGTGGCGTTAATGGTATTGCTGAGCGTACTTGATGTCGTGCTGGTGGTTTTGGGCGGCGCCGGCATGCTCTACCAAGCGGTCTGCATCGTCATCTCGCTGTTCGCCAAGCCGATCAAGTTCCCCGAAGCGCCGATGAACAAACGGTACGCGGTGCTGATTTCCGCGCGAAACGAAGCGAACGTCATCGGCAACCTCATCGACTGCCTGCATTCGCAAACCTATCCGAGCGAGCTCATCGACATCTGGCTGGTGGCCGACAACTGCACCGACAACACCGCCGAAGTGGCCCGAAACATGGGATGCCACGTCATCGAACGATTCAACAAGGAGCAGGTCGGCAAAGGCTACGCGCTGACCTATCTGCTCGACCAGATGAACGAGTCGGGCGCATCCGACCCGTATGACGCCTTTTTCGTGTTCGATGCCGACAACAAACTCGACAAGCACTACATCGAGGAAATGAACAAGGGCTTCCAAGCCGGTTTCAAGATCCTCACCAGCTACCGCAATTCCGTGAACCTGTCCGACAATTGGGTGTCGTCCGGTTCCGCGTTGTGGTTCATCCGCGAATCGCGCTTCGTTTCCGCCTCCCGCATGTGGCTCGGCAACAGCTGCCACGTGGGCGGCACCGGCTTCATGTTCTCCCAGGAGATCATGCGTCGCAACAACGGCTGGAAATTCCACCTACTCACCGAGGATCTGGAATTCACCATGGACAGCGTGCTGCACGGCGACCGCATCGGCTACTGCGGCACCGCCATCCTGTACGACGAGCAGCCGGTCACCTTCGCGCAAAGCTGGCGTCAACGCCTGCGTTGGAGCAAGGGCTTCCTGCAGGTGTTCCGCTATTACGGACCGGCGTTGATCAAGCGCGCGGTCAGGGAACGTGATTTCTCCGCCGTCGATTTCACGCTGCTGCTGTGCCCGTTCACCGTGCTCGGCATCGCACGCGTGCTGTTGGGCATGCTGTTCGCCGCCTGCGGTTTCGTGACATGGCAAAGCCAGCTGAATTCGCTGACCGGCTGGACATCCGGCATTGTGATATCGGTGATCGGCATGATGGGACTCGCCGCATTGACCATCGTGGCGGAACGCGATCACGTGGGCGCCACCAACAAGGAGCTGCTCGCCTACGTGCTGGCCTTCCCGATCTACATGCTGAGCTATGTGCCGATTTCGTTCCAGGCGGTGTTCGCCAAGTCCGAATGGAAGCCGATCGAGCATAAGGGCTGAGGCTTGCCCGCGGCGGTGTGAACGGTCATGAGATGTTTCGTGGCGATCCATACGGTGCGGATGGTGAAAAGATGACGAAGAGAGGGTGTGGTTTGGCTATGGATGACGCTGGCGATTACCGCTATACGCGACGACGCCGAGCGATCACGGTGGCGGTTTCCGTCGTGGCCACCGTCGCACTGTGCGTCGGCTATGCAGTGGCCGACATGTGCGATGTCGCACCGGGCGTCCTCACATTGCGCCATGTCGAACATTCGAC
>UMGU01021577.1_pt1 | contig 13342 bp, 14 predicted proteins | sample 1965331 | NCBI WGS metagenome assembly UMGU01 (sample SAMEA4836078, study PRJEB28245) | human gut metagenome | biome: gut microbiome; material: fecal sample | place: Denmark | collected 2008
AGAAGCATCTCAGGCAGGTGTTAAGATAGAAATGGTTGTCAGAGGTATCTGTTGTCTGATTCCGGAGATAAAAGGATACACAGAGAATATCAAGGTTATAAGTATTGTAGGACGTTATCTGGAGCATTCCAGAATCTACCGTTTCGGTACAAAAGAAAGAGAAAAAATATATATTGCATCTGCTGACTTTATGACAAGAAATACAGTTCGTCGTGTGGAGGTGGCTGCTCCGGTTCTTAATGAGAAATTAAAAGAACGTCTGGACTGGATGTTCGAGACCATGATGAATGATGATGAAAAAGGAAAGAGACTGACAGAAACCGGAAATTATGCAGACAGAAGCCTGAATGATGTCAAGCTCAATTCCCAGGAAATCTTTTATGCTATGGCATACAGCAATGCAGAGAAAACCCAGAAAAAAAGAGAAGATTGAAAAGTAGAAGATTAAGAAGAAATATTTGTTGACAATATTGTAGATTGCCTGAAAAAGATACTATGTGGATCAGTATAATAGATTCATATAGTATCTTTTTGATTACTTCTATGATTACTTTTGATCATCCGAGATAAAACGAAAACGCCCGAAACCCAGTAAATACAAGGTTCTCGAGCGTTTTTAAGAGCAGGGGATGAGAGAATCGAACTCCCACCAAAATCCCGTCAACCCCACTATTTTCAAGGGTTTTGCTATTTGTGCAGTGATTACTCTGGTTACTAAAGCAATTATATCATTTGAAAATAATATAATACTAAACAGGCTCATCCCAATACTAATGCACATTCTAATTTCTTTTTAGAATCGTCCAATGTATGGTTATTTCTATAATAGTGTTTCTTCGTCGTTACAATATTGCTATGTCCAATCTGAGAGATTATTAAAGCATCACTGATTCCTGCATCTAACAGTTGTGTCGCATAACTTTTACGAGATTTATGGATAGACCTCTGCTTAATATTTAATGCCTTACATATGCCATATAAACGTTTATTAATAGTTGTACCTCTGATACGTTTTCCATTCTCATTTTCAAATAAATATGTTCCATATGGATTGATCTGCAATATCGCTTTTAAAACCCATTCAGTAGAATCTGTAAAAATGACAGTTCGTGTACTGTTATCGGTTTTTCCATGATCAGAAACAACATATGTATATTTGCCTGTTTTCTCATCCTTAATTTTTATTTCAGTTTTATTTATCAGTAGAATATGTCTCTGCCAATCAATATCATCTGACGTAAGTGAAGTTAATTCTCCAACTCTAAGCCCCGTATGGAATGCAAGAAGTACAGCAAGATTCCAAATGGTAGGATTTTCTTTAACGTAATCAGATATCCTTTTAACTTCCGCATCTGTAAATACTTCGTCCTCATCGTTTTTTGCCACATGTTTAAACATGTTGGGAGAAAGTTCTAAGTCACCAAAAAAGTTAGTTATGCTTAATGCAGTATATTTTTTCTTCTTGGCATACCGAAACATTCCCATTATAATAGTTCGCAGACCAGAAAACGCTTTTGCAGTTAACTCATTATCAAATATTGAGGAAATAATAAACTCCTCTAACATTTCCTCTGTAACGTTTGCAACTTCTGTATCACCAAAATCTGTCCCATAAATGAAACGCTTGTAATCAGCTTCATACCTGATTGCAGATGGCTCTTTTATAAGTCTATATGCTAACTTATGCTCCAACCATTCATTAAACAGTATATTTACGGATTTGTGGCATTTATAATATTCTACAATTGCTTTTGTTAAATCATTTTTAGATTTCTTCTTTAAAAGAATCCTCCCCTTTACAGGGTCTGGCAAATAGGTGTAGTAATAACCTCTGCTTCCTTGCCAAATGTCGTGTTTATGCATCGCGAGATATGTCTGGTTGTTCATATATTCTTCCAGCTCCTTTATCTGCTCCTGCATACCTTCTAAATCTATTATACTATTTTCAGCATCTATTATCAAGTCTTTTGAACAAATGTTCTTGCTCATTTTTATTTATAACTCAAGGCATTTTTTTTAATTTTTAGGGATATAGCAAAAACTTTACTCTCTATACAAAGCATTACTTCGCAAGCGCGTTTTGCCTTGAATATCCCTCCTGTATAGATTTGCGCTATTTTATCTCAGATTTATTTATTATGCCGGAAAATCTGGAAAACCGTGTTCCTGCCATGACATCAGACGGAACTCAAAAATCTGATCATACATATCATCCAGTGGAAAACCTGTTCTTGCGATACCAGACAGATATACTCTAAGCTCTCTTAAAGTTACACTTTCTACGACAATGTTACCAGTTGCTTTATCAATAACCTTGTAATGGATTTTGCGTCCATATCTGCCCTGTTTATATCCTGTTCTTTTTTTCAGATAATAACCACCTTTTTCAGGATTTCCAAAATACTTTTTCAATATTCGCTTGATTCTATGGAAGTTATAGTTCTTAACAGTGATCTCAAGATTACCAATCTTTACAACTTCTGGATCAACTACTTTGTCTTTCTTAGGCATACGTTTTATTTTTTCCTTATCTAAACAACTATAATAATTATCCAACAAATACTGATAATATTCATCATTTGTAAGAACCAACTCTCCTTCTTTTTCTTCATCAGACATATTTATCACCTCTTTCCCGTCTGAAATTGAAGATGTTTACTATGGTGGAGGATTCGGATAAGGAATAATGTATAAATCTTTATCAAACATAGATGACTTCCTTTTACATCAAATCGTTTAACTTAGATACCCATTCAAGAACTGCATCATCTGGACACTCCTCTTTTAATACAGGATGTAATTCCCCCTTGTATCTTCTTCCACATTCCCTACAAAAGTCGATACATCCCCTAGCAAAGGACATATTCATCTTAAATTGTTCAACGCTATAAGCCAGTATATCCGTAGTCTGATCATATAGTACATGGTCATTGATCTGTAGTAATGCGTAACCAAGATTAAGATATCCTCTGTAATACTTAGGATTCTTTCTGATATGTTCATTAAGTGCAAAATGAATCTCTTTCTCATAGTAAAGAAGGACATTATCCCGTAGATTACCTTCTGTTCCAACAATAGCCTTTAATCTGGGTTCTAAATACTGGCTTAAAATTACATTATCTATGTCATCAGTATCAGGAAGATCACTTAAATCGAATTTCGAATAATTGAGTGTAATGTTTTTGATACGTCGAATTTTTCTAATTGACATATCTGGACTATAGAACTTTAAGTCTTCTTTGGGAACTAATAGTAATTCTCTTAACTGTCTATAATTAAACCCTCTATACTCAGGTTTTAATGTATAGCAATTTAAGTCAGAATTAAATTCCACACAAGTATCATTGAATACTATCAGATTAAGGACATCTTTTGTATGTAGTCCCCATTTTTCTTTCAGATAGTCAAGAGAATTTTCATATCCTGCCGAAATATATAAGGCATTATCAATAATCAATTTTATTCCTAATGACCATATAACAGCACCTTTAGAATCAGCAGTTGTAAGTTCTGTTGCATGAAGCATATTTTCAACTTTAGGAAGAAGCTGACGTTCCTCTTCAAATTCCATGCTCGCCATCCGAAAAGTATATTTGTCTTTTGAAGATTTCAAGAATTTTATTTCTTCTAATAGCATTTTCCTCAGGCTTTCATCCTCGATCAGTGCCATTCGCAGTTTTTCATCCTCAATCAGTGCATTCATCAGATACCCCTTACTTCGTCCTATATTATGTTTTGCTTCATCATCCAGAATAAATTTCTGTGCAAGTTCTTTTACCTTCATTGTTGTTTCTTCGCTCATAGTTACTTTGTTTGCTGTTTCATTTCTCATGGTTTTATCCTCCCTTCTTGCTTCATTCATAGTTGCTTTGTCTGCTGTTTCATTTCTCATGGTTTTATCCTCCCTTCTTGCTTCATTCATAGTTGCTTTGTCTGCTGTTTCATTTCTCATGGTTTTATCCTCCCTTCTTGCTTCATTCATAGTTGCTTTGTCTGCTGTTTCATTTCTCATGGTTTTATCCTCCCTTCTTGCTTCATTCATAGTTGCTTTGTCTGCTGTTTCATTTCTCATGGTTTTATCCTCCCTTCTTGCTTCATTCATAGTTGCTTTGTCTGCTGTTTCATTTCTCATGGTTTCATCCTCCCTTCTTGCTTCATTCATAGTTGCTTTGTCGCTTGCTACTTTTTTCATAAATTTTTCCTCCAAATTTACTTTTTATTGAATTGCTTTTTTATGTAATACAAACTTCTTTGATAATTGTAACAAAAGAATTGTATTATTCTTCCATATTAGGGCACTCCCAGAACATTAGTTTTAAATTTCCATTATATGCCGGATGTACTTCTCTAAACTCTTTAATACATTTTTCAATTGTCTCCATATTGATACTGTCTGTTGAAGATATGCAGATAGTCTGTTCAAATAATGCAGGTTTTCTATAATCATCACAGGTTTTATTAACATCAGCATTTCCTGTTGTGGGGTCTCCATATAAATTTTTCTTTTTTTCTCGAATCTGCTTCACTGTCATTCGTGGATCAAATTTGTCGATATCTTCTGAATGATTTTTTGCAACAACAATCAGCTCTACTAATTTTGAAGCCGTATATCCTTTGAACTGTTCCTGTAATGCAAATTCTTTGGCAACTTTATAATCTTTTGCAAATAAACTATAAAGGTCTTTAAAAGTGCTTGCCTGTTTATTAGTCAAATGATATCTTTCTTTGAGTAATTTTCTGCATTTTTTCACCCCTTTCCTATTTCCTGACCGTTCATAAAGTTGGTCAATATTGCTTATACAGAAACCTATTATCAGAGCGGTGAGAAGCTGACTGTTCTTCTGAAAATTACAAGCATTATCAAGTAACTTTAAAAAGCTGTCTACCAATGCGGGAACAGTTGTCAGATCAGGTTCAATATATCTAAGCTTTGACAGTAAGTTAAGCAACATCTCATTTTGAGGTAATACAGTTACTGTATTTTTTGATGCTTCTGCAACAATAGACATATCTTTTTGGGGTTCCAGTACCATGAGTTCATTTTTTACCGTTTCCATATAATAATGTCCTTTCTAATTTCACATACTGCATTTGAAGTTTTCCTCTTATTTTTTCGAGGATCAATTTTTTTGTTTTTTCCTTTTCTCCTTTGCTTTTTATTGCCTAAATCCAAATACCAGTTTTTTTCTCTCATTTGGTGTTCCTCCTTATCTTTAAATTAATTTTATCAATTATCCTATTCTTCAAATGCGGTAGCAGTGGTGGGATAGCAGTGGTGGGATATTAATTAATAAAATTCTTTTTATTGTCCTGCACAACTGAATGGAATAGCTCCAATATATAAGTACCTATATCTTTTTTTCAGTCACGCAATGTTTATCTTTAAATTAATTTTATCAATTATCCTATTCTTCAAATGCGGTAGCAGTGGTGGGATATTAATTAATAAAATTCTTTTTATTATCCTGCACAAGTGAATGAAACAGTTCTGATATATAAGTACCTATATCCCTTTTTTCAGCCACACAATGCTCTAAAATATCCTTCCGGCAGATAATATCCGCAATAAGATTTGGATTTCCCATTTTATCCGCTAATACAGATGCCTGGGCATAAACATCTTCTATATCAGCTTCCCCCTTTAAAATCTTATAAGCAGTTTCTGTTGATAATAAATCTACAAATTTCATCCAGTCACCATCTGCAATGTTTTGAGTGGTAAATAGAATAGCTCCACAATTTTTTCGATTAAGTCCAAGAAAATAGTCCTTTCCAGTCCATGCACATACTGATTCACCACCGACATATTCCAGTACATAATGAATACGTCTTTTGAATGCATTGTAAGATTCAGGGTCTTCACGTCTGATCTCTGCAAATTGCTTTTGCAAAGGCCAGTTTGAAACCATATATAAAGTTTTATAAATTCCGAGTTTATTCGAATAACGTGCAGAAAGTTCTACCATATAAATGTCCATCAATTGTAAGCACTGAGAAAGCGGGAGACTATCTCTGAACTCTTCCAGACACATTACAGATTCCATATGGTAATTATCAAAAGGATGTTTATAGTCTGTCACACGGAAAACATTTTCATCTCCATGTCGATCAAGTACCATTCGTGTTTTTCCAGTTCCAGTCTTTCCAAATACATAAATATTTCTCAGGTCTAAACGTCTTTCAGTACGATTCTGGTCAATCTGTAGAGTCATACGCACCCGATCCATCAGATCAAGATATGAAATGTAATCTGTATTCTCATTTATGATTTCGGAATTTGTCTTGCCTTCCAGTATCATTGCGTAAAGTTCTGATAATAACGTATTTTTTTCCTTGCGCTTTTCTGGCAATTCACCCTGTTCTTCAAAAGAGCCTTCTATTTTCTGCTCCTGCTTATGTTCATCATTCAACCATTTCCCTTCTTTTTTCATATATTCCAGAACTTCCTCAACAGTGCCTTTTACAACGTCAATGTGAGCATGTGGGAAGTGTTTTTGAACGGTACTCCATCTAACCCTTGAATTAAATATCAAAAATACATGACTATGAAAGTTACTTCCTTTTTCATCCACAACAGCGGCATACCTAAAAGAAGGAAACTCCCAAAAAGCTATCTTAAAAATTTCTTGATGTGTATATCCATAGGTTAAAGGGGAATTAATAGTTAAAAAGAATTTATCACGTTGGATATTCTTATTATCTTTCGTTGCCATAAATAGAAACTCCTTTTTCTCTGGTAATAGATTTGTACATATGTATACATTCTTCAAAAGTATTATCCACTGTCTTTTCATATGGGTTTTTAATAAATTGCTTTTTCCTCATATAGTCAATAATTGTTCCGACGTCGTCACTAATTTGTTCGATATGTACATTCTTAAAATATTGATGAATACTTTGAGAATTTACAGGAGAGGAACATATCATCAATACATGAGTATGGAATATTTCCCCTACTTCATCCAAAACTGCTACATAAATACAGGAAGGAAAATATGTAAATGCAATCTCAAAAATTTTTTTATGTGAAAATCCATATTCCTCTGGATTCATGATTGTAATGTAATAAGTGTTCTGTTGATATGCATTTAAATCTGAAAAATATTTATCCATCATCCAAAACTCCTAAAAATTCTGATATCGCAATTTAAAAAAATTACATTGTTCGATTTGTGCAAATTATAGTGAACAGGAAAATAACAAATGACCCTTAGAGAGAGTAAGGATAATTAAATTATGTTCATGTTTATGGTTAGTGGGGTAATAGTAACCCCACTAACCTCTATTGCCTTGCTCCCAGCGCAAGCGCTGTATCGCACGGCAACAGAAGATCAAGAATATTCTTTTTCCACTGTTCAACATCTCTAATTAATGGAAAAATAACTTCCTGAATTTCATAGCCATCTGCAAGAAGCATACCCTGTCCCGGTTTAAAACGTCGGTCAGGAATCTCCTGTCCCGGAAAAATCATACCTTTCTGCTCTTTTGAGAGATTCCCGAGCCCGAGCGTGATCATAAAGTTTTCCCTTGTACCATTTGAAAATAACGTAGCCGATGCAACCTGCGTCACTACCCATAAATGCCAGACACCTGACTGCGTATTTCGCCCCATCATCAAAATTTCTGCAATGGCAGAAAGAATCTCTGCGGAATATTTGGTCTTATCCTGTTTATCTTTCATTGTGTGATATGTAATGAGTGCCTGATACTCATCTATGATCAGAAAATGATGTTTTGTCTTATCCTGACCCTGCTTGTTGCGGGTTTCCGAAAAATTATGATAAAATCCCATAATCCCGTTATAACAGTCTAAACCACCAAAATAATGAGGATAAGAAGCATCTGATAAAAATTGATAGTCCTCTGAATATTTAAAATCACATAGGTATAACTCAACATTTAAACCATGTTCATGACATTCTTTCAGCATTCGACCAAGGGTAAAAAGTATCGCCTGACTTTTGCCAGAACCACTCCCACCAGTGATCAGGGCATGGGGATGTGATCCCAGCCCCAATCTGTTAGCAACATGTACGTCATCTTGCAGAAAGTATTCATACAGGTACCCTCACAAGATTTTAATGTCTGTTCTCATTGCATTCATCATCCTCCCAATCTGCCACAAAGTCATTTTGCTGTATGTTTTTACTATTTCTTCTAACAATCAGTCGTTGTTCCTTCTGATTATGCAAATCCACTATCCCATCAGGATTTTTCGCAAAACGAATATATAACAACTGAGGAGAGTTTTCCTGATCAAATTCAAAATCCAGATATTGAAAGGAAGGAACATAAATGCCATGCTTGTTGAACGATTCTTCTACCATTTTCTCCAAACGGTTTTGAAGTAGATCTTTTAGGTCTTCAAGATTTATGTTGTTTTTATTTTTTTGAATTTGAATTTTAATGTAATACACGATTATATTAGGATTTGTTATTTCATCAATTCTTGTACAGAATGTGCCTTTTTCATCGAAAAGGGAATAAATTGATTCAAAGTAGTGATTTACATAATTTGCTCTGATAATTCCAAATTCATCTGCCCCAAATCGTACTGGATAGCAAATGTTATTGTCAGAACTTCCAAAAAGCTCCTCCCAAATTTCTTTGAAAAGTTTTTTTACAAAACGCATAACATCCTGCACAGATTTTTTCAGATCATGACAAATTGCATATCGTATAAGAATTGCGATTACAATTGCCAGAATACATAATATAGAAATGACTAACAATTCTACCATATTATTTAACCTCCAATTTTATTTAGAGGGGGAAGATATTTCCCCCTGATGATTGTTAATCCAGTCCAAGATCATCTCCAGAAATTGGATTTGATGATGAACTAGCATCGCACATTTTTATTGAATCTGCCCTGAAAGAATCTGCGTAATCTTTCTGAGACGAATTCCAATACATAGTGACAGTTGGATTGTCAAACTGAACATAAAATCTTTCTCTATTTTCACGTCTGCGTTTGAATTCGTCAGGAGAAATAATCGGATATTTTCCTTCTACCTTGATGTCAAAAATGTCATAGTTGGTAGTTTCCCCAACACTATAAACGAATCCCACAATTTCATTTGTTTTGTTTCCGGCATCATCATACTTAAAAATTGAACGGATATTAATCAGTTCAAATGTCTCTGTCTGAAGAAGTGCACCAAGTGGAATTCTTCTATTGATTAGTATGCTTCTCTGTCTCGTCATAATCGACCTCCATAAAAAATCATTAGTTACTTAAGCTTTTGAGCTTAGTGAACCGAAAAAGATGTCCTCGAGAAAAAATATTTGACAAACTGAACTTTTTCGGTTATATTTAAAGATAACAGTTAAATGCATTATTCAGATGCCACTAAATTTAATGCTCTTACATTTCTTTAGCGTTTTCACCTCCGTCCCTCTCGATGATTTCATTATAGGTTACTCAAGTTCCGCCGACTTATGAAGCGGTGGTCAGTTTTTACTAAAAGGAGGAAAAGAATATGAGTGAACGAAAGCGCTCTAATACCAGCATCATTAGAAAGGTTCAGAATACCGATTTTTCGATGCTTTCCGAGCAACCAATGGACGTTGCTTTTTCATTAGGAAGAAATCACCTAGCAAAGTTTTTAAAATCAGCAGAAATATGGGGAATGTCTGAGTCATTTTTTGTTTCAGCAATGTTAGTCGGTGCATTAAAGATGCATCAAGAGGAAGAATATCCTATTCTCTCAGATAATGATACTTTTGTAGACATTCCATTTACCCCAAGTCTTAAAAAGGCATATCAAATTTATGATTACGAAATGCGAAACTGGCTTCACTATTTCTATCAAAAAGAAAATCTGGGAAATCCTTACCAAAACAAAACTGCTGTAAAAAACGGAAATGTGTTTTTGGTTCCATCAAAAATGACAAATCGAAAGATTGAAGAATATTTGTTACCAAAGCACAGCTTTCTTGAATTTAGTGAACTTAACAGAACCGAAGACGAATTAATTGAACGATTTTTTAATACCTTGTTTATGGGAGTATTTTATCGGGAAAATAAGAATGAAATAGACATTCCGTCAAAAATGTCTGTATCTACATTTTCTAAATATGAACAGGATTTTCTTGAAAATAAATCTGTATCAGAGAAAACGCTTCGCATTTATATTACAAAGAATTCTCTTCCAATAATAAACTTTATGGGAGATAAGTTTTGTAATTGTGGAAGAGTAATGGGGAATGTGGAAATACTGGAAAAGATAGTTTTTATTTGCTTATCATATGAACTGGATTCTTTTAGAGACTATATTTTAGGAAATTGTTATATTAAGTTACACAGGTTGTTTTCTCCAAAACCTTCTTTTGTAAAAACAATAAAGTTAGGTTCGGATGAGGATATAGAAGATGATGATTCTTCATCTTTTTCCAATATAGAAAAGAAAGAATTTCAGGATAAACCGGAAAAGACTATTTCAGATAAGCTTGAAGATAAAATCTATGAAATTGAGGGAGTAGCTTATAAGATTAACTCTGACTATATATCCGGTGAAAATCTTATCCCTAAGCGTTACGGAAAAACTAGTTATTATTCTAAATATACGGATGTAGTTTTATTCATAAAAAATGGTTTTTATGAAGATCTGAAAAAATCTTTGAAAAGATATAATGAAAAAAATCATTTGGATATATCACTATTACAGTACGTTTCTCTTTTATGTAAAAACTTTGATAAAAAGGGAACAATTTTTCATAATGAAAAGCCATCAGAGACTTTGATAAAACTGCCATATGTTTTAAATGTACTTCCTTCGGAAGAATCTATGGATATTGAAGAATCAAAAGTAAAAAAATATTTGAATATCCAACCTTTTGTAAATAATGAACTTTCAGAATTAATAAATCGTTATGGAAAAGAAAATATTACTGATATCGCTTTAGAAAATTTATACAACCTAGTAGTCCCTGACGAAGATAAAAAGTTATATTATTATTATGGTTCTTTTGATAAGAGCATTAATCAGAATACACGTCATTCAGCTTTGGCAATACCACTCGTTAGAAATCTATTTTCTAAATATATTATCATTGAACCAGAAGATGAACCCAATTTAGATGAAAGTATCGTTCGTTTTGCATTGTATTTATTATCTGTAATGTACAAAGAATTTGTAAATGAATAAATATTACTTTTCCGACGTCGGAACAAAAAAAAGACTTACCATCACAAGTGGTAGGTCTTTTTTATTCTGGTTTTTCAATTATATCATAACTAATATTAACAAGCTGACCAATATCTTTATCTAAAACAACGGATAGGCGAGCTAATGTATCTATAGTGATTCCTCGTTCATGACGGATATTATAAAATGTTTTTCTTGGAATATTCCATTGTTTGAAAATTTTAGTTTCAGAAAGATTCTGTTCCTTAATAGCCTTTAACAACGGAGTATAATCAATCTTTACCTTTACGTCCTTCATAATTAGTCAATCTCCTTTGACTAAATTTTAAATGAAAAAATAAAGGTTGCATACGCGACGAATATCGCTATAATATTAAGTACAGTCTTATCATTTTAGGCTAATAAGAAAAAGTTTTATTCTCTAAAAACTCAACTATAAAGAGAAGGAAAGGAGTAGAAGGTTTATGGTATAATAAATGCAACAAAACAACATATCAAATTTAAAAAAGGAGGACAATCATATGTTGAACAAAACTATTAAAAAACTCATTGCTTTAACACTTGCTACTGTAACGGTAGCCACTGGTAGCACCGCAGTCAGTGCATCAACACTGACACCGAAGAAGTCCCACAGCGAAGCTCAGATTACTGAGTACGTTGACTACTTCAATGATATCACAGACCGCTATGCTTTCCGCCCAGAAGGGTACATACCACTTTATATAGATGGTACTCATGACTCTCAGTTATATGATTCATGGCAGATGACAACATTACTTCAGAAAACTCCAGGCATCACATCTGAACAGAAGGCGGACATGAAGAAAGCAGCATCCACATGGAAAAAGGCTTACTTATCTGAGCGAATGGTTTATGTTTACTGGGTTAAGTGGTCTAGGATGTACAGGTATATTGAAGACAAAGTTTGTCTTTCCACCTCAAAAAGTTGGGCACCTAGATGCAAAGCCTACGCTAAGAAAATGTACAATGAGACTAACACTTATCTTTCAGGTAAGTCCAAGTACAACCCGAAGTTAGCAAACGAGCTGAGGAAGTTCAACAAACAGCGTTTTGATACTTACAACAAAGCCATCGACAATTGGTTCTACAAGATGAGTAAGAAACAGCGAGCTAAGTATGGCAGTAATATCGTTGGTGGTGGTGCAAATGGTCACTCTTACGCATTGATGACAAGTTACGTTGATTCTTGTTTCACAAAGAAAAAAATGTCATCCGACCCATTTTATTGCTATGGTGAACTTTCCTGTTCAATTAGAATTGATGACTATGGTGATAAGAATCAGTATCGTATAGGTACACTTAAACTTAATTCTAGTAACAGAAGTGATAATTCACCAAATGTTATTTGGAATGAACACATCCAGTGGAAAAAATGGTAATCTACAATCTTACAAGGACAGGCGCAAGCCTGTCCTTTCTTTTGCGTTCACACTCCGTATTAGTCGCCATATAACCCCAGCCCACTCTTCTTTGAACATTCCAAATGTACAGGTAGAAGTAAACATCCTACCTATGATTCAATTCATCCAAGGGTACTTCGCACTAAAATAGTAGTAAAGTTAAAAAAGGAAAGGAGTTGTCAAGAAATGAAGGCAAGGTCATTAAGGGCACTATTACTGGCTTCCAGTTTAATATTAAGTGTGGGTACGACAGCCATGCCAATTATGGCGGTGGACATAGCACCAGACACATCGGATTCTGGAATCAGTATAGATGCAGATGATGGTAAATTTCGATGTTGGAAAATTTATTTGTGTACCATTCCGTCACCCCTAAATCCCCTATGCCCGACTCCCATAGGGGACTTTAATTTGTTTGTTCCAGTTCAAATTATTTTGAAAAAATAAGATGTGTTTTTCAGATCAGAAAATATGAGTAGTAGTCAAGAGGACTTGATGGATTAATCCGTCAAGTCCTTTCTGTTCTATTATGAGGAATAATCAGTGTACGAGCTGTCAAGTATTTTCTTCCTTTTTTTTTAAAGAGTAAAATTCTTGACAGCTCTGTTTTTGGCAAATAAAAAAATATCATAGAATCTAGGTTAATAGACTCATATGATATTTCTTTGATTACTTTCGTGATTACCCTTGAAAAGAAGGTATGCAAAAAGCTTTATTTTTCAAGGGTTGTAGCAGGGGATGAGAGAATCGAACTCCCACCAAAGGTTTTGG
>UMGU01010184.1_pt1 | contig 13247 bp, 16 predicted proteins | sample 1965331 | NCBI WGS metagenome assembly UMGU01 (sample SAMEA4836078, study PRJEB28245) | human gut metagenome | biome: gut microbiome; material: fecal sample | place: Denmark | collected 2008
TAATAGGTAAATTCCGTTTTTTTCAATTCTCCAAACTGGAAATTGATCCTTTTGAATGGAATTTTGTGTCAAGAACGTGTTTAGAAAATAACAAAAGCGTTCGTTGTCAGCTAATCCAGCTAACATTTTCGAACGCTTTGAAGCCCGTCGCCAAGAGGATTTGAACCTCCGACCCTTCGCTTAGGAGCTCGAGATACCACTGTAAATACATACAATGATTAGTCAACCTAAGTCAAGGAAATCCTTGGTTTTCTTATTAGATTAACTATATTATAACGTGCTGTAGGTCGGATGTTGATGATTTTTTGACCATATTTTACTCGGATTTACTTACTGCTACTTCTAGATAAAAAGATGGAAGCAGTTGCTCCGTACTTCCCCATTTTACTGATTCAGCCATACATCATTTTTGCTCATACTATTTTCTCCATATTATTTTTCAAACTCTGGTTTCCAGTTTGCAAACTGTACAAGCTGTTCATCCGTGCGGTGATAATATCTTTCATTCTTGTCCAGCTTTGCAATCTGTTCCATTTCTTCATCTGTTAATGCAAAATCAAAGATATCCATATTGTCCTTAATGTGTTCTGCATTTTTACTTCCAGGAATTACAACAAATCCCATCTGAGTATGCCAACGGAGAATAACCTGTGCAGGTGTTTTTCCATATTTTTTGCCAAGTCCTGCAAATACCAACTCATTCATTAATGCTGTATCTCCATGTCCCAGCGGATACCAGCTCATAAGCTTAATTCCATATTTGTCTAAAGTTACACGAAGTTCTTTCTGTGTGAAATATGGATGTGCTTCCACCTGAATAAACTGAGGTACAATTTCCCACTTTGTTTCCAACTCTTCCATATATTTTCCTTCAAAATTCGAGATACCAATGGATTTTGCTTTGCCCTCTCTATACGCTTTTTCAAGCATTCTGTATCCGGCAAGCCAGTTGCCTGCAGGCTGGTGTATATAAAGTAAATCCACATAATCAACACCAAGTCTTTCTAGAGTTTCTTCTACAGTATTCTCATTTTCATATTCACTAGCCCATATTTTTGTTGATAGAAATATATTTTTTCTGTCAATTCCACTATCCTTGATTGCTCTTCCAACTGCACGCTCATTTACATAAGCATTTGCTGTATCAATTAGGGAATATCCCATTTTTAATGCCTCTAATGTACTTGTGTAGGCATCCTCTGGTGATAACATAAAAGTTCCTAGTCCAAGCATTGGACATTCCAAATTGTTATTCAACTTCATATTTTCCATCTTTTTAGTCCTCCTGAAATTTTTCTTTATCAAGCATTTTTATTACTTTTGCCGGATTTCCAACTGCTACTGCATAATCCGGTACATCCTTTGTCACTACAGATCCAGCTCCCACAATTGCGTGTCTTCCGATACATACTCCCGGAAGTATCGTAGCTCCAGCTCCTACCCAGGCATATTCTCTTATCAGAACAGGCTTACAAGTCAGAGTACACAAATCATATGGATCATGATTATTGGAAATAAGCTGTACATTTACAGCAATCATAGCATTGTCTTCAATCGTTATTCCACCTCTTGCCATTGCAAGAAGATTAGAATTGATAAATACATTCCTGCCAATCTTTACGCTTCCAACACACGCTCCATTAAGCGATGGTGATATCATACTCCCATCTCCTAGGTTATTTCCAAACAATTCCTTTAATAAATGATTATATTCATCAGTAAAAGGCATTGTATGATTAATCTGAAATAATATTTTTGTCTGACGTTGCCCTTCTGTACTTTCTTTTATTGACGCAGTTCTTACATCAACACGTATTTCCTTGCATTCCATTTTTCTAACCTCTATTTCTGTATCCATCTTTCAAGTACATCTTTCGCTTGATCTACGCTGCTTCCATGTATCGCAATGCCTTTCTCAATCACTGCACCTTTTGCACTTTTTTTAATATCACTCTCCGTATTTGACAATCCGCTTCCTTCATGCATACAGAATGGATGAATTTTCTTTCCTGTAAAATCATAACTTTCCAGAAAAGTATATACAGCCATTGGCATGGTTCCCCAGTAATTCGGGTATCCAAGATAAATCTCGTCATATTGATCTATGTCCTGTGGCAGATTTAGTATCTCTGGTCGTTTTCCTGTCTGTTTATCCTCTTTTGCCTGTGCAATGCAGGTATTGTAGAATCTCCCGCCCTAAATAGCCTTTGATATTCAATCAGACTTTCTATGGGAAGTCCTGCATTTCTCATACATACTGCAAGCTCAACCCATCTAAGATCTTCAGGCTGATCCTCCCTACAGGACTTCGGAGATCTGAAGCTGTGTCTATACAGATCTCGGAGCTTCATATAAAAGAGCGTACAATCGAAATAAGGAATGCCAAGGGACACAAAGAACGGATCATCAGTATTTCGGAGGATATGGCTTTTCTATTAGAGAACTATTGCCGGTTCATAAAAAGCATGGTTTCTGTACAGGATAAATGGCTTTTCCCAACGGTCAATCCAGCATTCCATCTTTCTTCTGGTGCACTTGGAGATAGATTTAATCGGTTTTGGAATCCCTGGATTTTATCCGTCAGAAAGATTCGATTTCTGCGCTTGTACTGCCGGAGGTGAGGATACGATGACATCGCTATTAAGTAAAAAACTCTTCTTTTCAATGACGTATGATTTCCTGACAGTATATATTCCTCAGGACAGTGCCAGTTCCAAAACAGTGAAAACCTACCGAGACGGACTTACAATCTTCAGAAGGTATGTTGCTGAAGTAAAAGGCTTTTCTATATGATCTTTTTCTTTTAGTCAATGCACCTTTGAGTGCTGTCATGTACAGTATCGTAGAAACCGCAAAAGCCAACAATCTGAATGTGTTCCAGTATCTCTACACAGTACTACTTTATATGCCGGACTACAAAAATGAGCCCGCAGGTATAGAAAAGCTGTTACCGTGGAGCAACTTTATAAAGGAACGCTGCTGCAGATTGATTGATGTTGAAAATCAAACACCAGAACCCCATGAACCACTGCCTATTTAAGGAGAAGGATACCAAGGAGGCAGTAGGCAATACGGTGGATTATTCATCGTTTACGGTGGTTGTTTGCTCAGTTTTTTGGAATATAGATGATTTTGTCACAGGCGTAAAGTTCTTCTCCCCCGCTGTTTTGCATTTCATATCCGATATATTTACAATTCCCATCCAACTGACTATAATAAAGAATGTCCGTTTGCCTGCAAAGGCGCGGAACCATATCCATCTGCATCAGGGCGATATAACAGAAAAATGAACTTAAAAGAATGGAAGAAAGAACAATGGATGTAATTGAAAAATTTGGAAATAGGGTGAGCAGCCAGGCGCTTAAGGATCCGGAAAAAGCGCGTCGGCTGCTTCTTGCGGGATACCGCCTGCAGGAAAAGAAGCTTCAGTTTTTGCCGGATCGAGGGCTGCCGTCGTCGGGACAGTATGTGGCGCGGGTGGTTATGAAAAATATCATTCAGTCGCTGTCGGAACCGGAGAATGCGGCGATGGTCAGCATATTTGTGCCGGGAGAGCTGGTGATGGCGGCAGGGCTGACGCCGTACTCAGTGGAGGCGATGTCCTGTTTTATGGCGGGAACGAAGTGTGAGCAGACGTTTCTTCGGAAAACGGAGGAAGAAGGATTTCCGGAGACGATGTGTTCGTACCACAGGGTGTTTCTGGGGGCGGCGCTGACGGGGATTCTGCCAAAACCGAACTGCATGATTTATACGAACCTTGCGTGTGATGGAAATATGATGACGTTTCCGTATTTAAAGGATAAATTTGAATGTCCAGGCTTTTATATTGATGTTCCGTATGAGAAAAACCGGGAATCGGTTCTGTATGTGGCGGATCAGCTGCGGAAATTGAAACGGTTTCTGGAGGAGACGACGGACAGACGGATTTCGGAGGAAACAGTGCGGAGTGCGGTAGATAACAGCCGGAAAGCGGCAGCGAATTATAAAAAACAGCTTGCCCTGCGGTGTGCGCATGACCCGGTGACCTCTCTGACGAATGAATTGTATGCGCTTTTTATGTGCCATCTGATGGCTGGCTCAGAGACGGCGGTTACCTATACGGAAAAACTTCTGCGCGATGTGCGGATGTCACCGAGGGGAGATGGTCTTTCGGTAATCTGGATGCACATCATGCCATTTTTACAGGAGCCGGTTAAGGATACTTTTAATTATAGTAAGAAAATGCACATCCGCGCTTGTGATTTCATCGCAGATGGTTTTCAGGAGATACAGGCGGAAGACCCGTATGAGGCGATGGCAGAGAAAATGGTCTACTGCATTTACAATGGCAGTGTGAAACAGAGAATTGAGGAAGCGGAACGGCTTGCCAGAATCACGGAATCGGATGGTGCTGTTTTATTTGCCCACTGGGGCTGTAAGGGAACGATCGGTGCATCCAGCCTGATTAAGCAGTCCTTAGAAAAGACAGGACTTCCGACGATGATTCTCGACGGTGACGGCTGCAACCCCGCCAATACCAGCGACGGTCAGGTATCGACGCGGCTTCAGGCGTTTGTGGAAATGCTGGAAAAGGGCAAGGAGGAGAAACACGTATGATTTATTACGTCTGTAAGTACACCCCAATCGAGCTGTTCCGGGGGGTTGGAGAAGAATGTTCTGTTTTGGAGGAAATGCCGGAAAATTTCGAACAGTCGGATCAAATTGCACATGCAAATCTGTGCGGCTTTGGAAAATCGGTCATTCAGGCAGTGCTGGAAGGAAAGGTTGAACAGCTGGTGCTGGTAAACTGCTGCGATTCGATGCGGCGCGTTTACGATATCGTGGAGAGCACGGGAAAATGTAAGTTTTTATATATGCTGGATCTGCCGCATGATGATAATGAATGTGAAAAAGTGAAATTTGCGGGCACGATCCGGAGGCTTAAAAAGGCATATGAGGCATATTCCGGGAAAGTGTTTGATAAACGCGCTTTTATCAAGTCCTTTATTACGCCGGAAATGAACACGGAGCCGTACATTGGTGTGCTGGGCGTGCGGGTCAGCGGCATTCTGGAGGATATGATCCGGGACAATATCCAGATGGATGTGGAAAATCTGACCTGTACGGGTGGTCGGAAACTGTCGGTCGTACAGGATGAAATGTGGAATATGGAGGAAGAGGAGCTGTTTCTTTCTTACGCGGACGTCCTGCTGGGACAGATGCCGTGTTTCCGCATGAACCGTTCGATCCGCAGAAACCGTCTGTATCTGGATCCGAATTTAAAGGGAATTATTTATCACACGATCAAGTTCTGTGATTATTATGGATTTGAGTATGCGAGTATCAAGCGGGATATCAAGGTTCCGCTCCTTAAGATTGAGACTGATTTTACGAGCCAGAGCGCGGGGCAGCTTTTGACGCGCATTCAGGCATTTGAGGAGACGATCGAGGGATCAGAGGATATGGATCCGGGAAAAGGTATCAGTGAGGAGGTAAGAAAGAAGATGGAGTCGGGCATTTTTTATGTAGCGGGAATCGACAGCGGTTCGACAAGTACTGATGTGGTCATACTGGATCAGGATGGAAAAATTAAATCGACGATGATTATTCCGACCGGCGGCGGTGCGATGATGAGCGCCGAGAAGAGTCTGGATCTGGCGATTGAGAAAACGGGAATTAAGAAAGAGGAGATCGTGCGGATCGATACGACCGGATATGGACGATCCTACATTGACAGCGGGGATGACAGCATCACGGAGATTACCTGCCATGCCAAGGGCGCAAATTATCTGAATCCGAATGTCCGCACTATCATCGACATTGGCGGGCAGGATATCAAGGCGATCAGCATCGACGGGCAGGGAGCCGTGAAAAATTTCCTGATGAATGACAAATGTGCCGCCGGAACGGGACGTTTTCTGGAAATGATGGCGAAAACGCTGGGACTTTCCCTGGAGGAAATGAGTGTGAAAGGGCTGGAATGGAAGCATAATATCGTGATTTCCAGCATGTGTACGGTGTTTGCAGAGTCGGAGGTCGTGTCGCTGGTGGCACAGAATAAGGATGTGGCAGATATTATCCACGGTTTAAATGTGTCAGTTGCCTCAAAAGTCGGCGCGTTGGCAGCCCGCCTTGGAAAGGATCATCCAGGCGAATATATGATGACCGGCGGTGTGGCGAAGAACCGGGGTATCATCCAGGCATTGGAAGAGAAGCTTGGTGCTAAACTTTATATCTGTGATGAGGCGCAGCTCTGCGGTGCGCTGGGAGCGGCGCTATTTGCTTATGAGAAATGTAAAGGCAGTGCGGAGGAAACGCGATGAAGCGGCAGGGTTAAAACACTTGTATCGATATTTTCGTCAGATATTCACTGGGAGAGGCTGTGGCCAATTCGTCGATCACAGCCTCTTTATAAGAGTATTTGCCGGTTTTAAACTTGTGTTCATCGGTCCAATCAAAGAGTTTTTCGTAGGTGGCTTTCGAGTCATAGTAATTTCCCATTAAGTAAGCAAGTTCCTTGCCAGCCCAAAGTGCTGCAACATGGTTTTGCAAGCAATCCGCAACGTTCGCTCCTCCAGTATTCATCTGTAATCTCCATACCACCATCTTCTCATCTCCCCGCTTTCTTCTTTAGTGCTTATCCACCTTCCGCTTCGGGAACCATCCTTTTGCCACTCTTTTTTCCTGTTCTTTCAATTCCTTAATGCTCCAAAAGCAACTGACGCCCAAAACACCCAGGGAAACCGACCAAAGTATTGCAATATAGAACTACAACCTTCCTCTTCCATATTTTTTTAATATCTGACACATTTTTACGGATTGCATTTTTTACACGGATCATAACCTGCAACAATCAGCGCATCCCTACTCTCTGATGAGGATTTTTTATTGCTCTCCTTCATCTGTTTGACCGATGAACAGGACGGCCGATGAAATTTCTTTGTATTGGTATTGAGGATATAGGATTCCGTGCTGGTCTGCTGAGAAGCTGCCTGCGTAACAGCCTGTGTGGCCTGCTCTGTTACTGCCATCTTGTTTGTTCCAGAAACCGAGCTGTCACCCGTCGCATAATTGATGTTAATTCCCGGCTGAACATTATAAACGTAAACGCAGCACAAAATACCTTCGCCTTTGTCTTCTACGGATTCCGCTTCCATTAGTACGCCGGATGCTACGAGATTACTGCCTTCAAAAACCGGAGTCACCCGATACTGCACATGATTTCCAGTTTCTTTTACATAGTCCGCTGCCATATTCTCAAGCGGCAGCATTCCCTGAACATTCAGATATCTGGTCCCAGTGATTAAGTTCTTCTCATTCGCATTTTCTGCAGTGAGCTGAAACCGATCAAATGGCAGCGATTATATAAATATTTGCCATCCACATTGTCATATTTGATCGTATGCCAACCAGATGGCTTTACCTGCCCAATAGAGCCGCGCTCTTCTGTCGGCATCAGATCTTTTCCAACTGATGCATGGTTCAGAACGAGGGCCTGGATTATTTCGGACTCTGCAGCTCTTTGAATGCGACTCCGGAACTCATGAGCTTTAAACTATACAGCCTGACAAAACGAGGCCAGGCTTATCATATGCCGATGGAGATACAGAGTGATTTTCTGGCAAAATAATAAAGGATAAGCGCATTCTGCAATAAGAAAACTATAGATTTATCTCACTGAAAGGAGGAACATTTATGTCAAGACATCATATAGAAAAGGTAACTTGTCCTTCCTGCCATCATGAGGGGGATTTTGAGCTCTGGGACAGTATTAATACTGCACTGGATCCTGAAATGAAAGAGAAGGTACTTAATCAATCTATTTTCCTTTATACCTGCCCGAGCTGTGGAGAGACCTTTTGTTTAAACTACTCCACACTCTATCACCAGATGGAAGATCTTGTCATGATTTATCTGGTTCCTGAATCAGAAGTAAAGAAGACATATGAAATGTTTTATGGTGAAAATGCTTTGTTTGATTTTCGTATTGAAAAATATTTAGCCCGAATCGTAACGTCACCCAATCAACTCGTTGAAAAGATACAGATCTTTGATGCTGGTAAAGATGACAGAATAATAGAACTTGTTAAATTACTTGCGACAGATTCTATCCTCAAAAATGATCCTAATAAAGAATTTGATGAATTGTGCTTTGCTGTCGATGACGACGGAACAAATATTCTTGTAATCATTAATAAGGGTGAGATCACTGGTGCAGTTGACATTGACAATATGTATGAATTTGCTTCTTCACACTGCAATGATTTCAAAGATCTCCGCGATGATGAGGATATTGTTATCAATCGGGAGTGGATTCTTAACAAACTTGCCGAAGCAGAAAACGAATAGTATATTTGGTGGCCCCCCCCCAAGCCCCTGTGGAATCAATAACGCCGGTACTGGATATCAAAATCCCGCACCGGCGTTATTGATTGTAATTATCTCTTTTTTCTAATCATAGAATGACTGATTATCAGCCCTACACATCTTGAAGTTATGGATTTTCTTGTAGCGACAACCAACAAATTATAATTCCTTTCCAAGTTCATATGCTTTCTTCATCACATCCACATGGCTTGCAGCTGTATTTGCGTCATCAATTCCACCGCCGCTTACAATGCCTTTTAAGGAAGCCTTTTCAAAACAGTCTACCCATCCTTGCAGACCATTGTAGGCTTTTTCAAATGCACTTTCATCATTCTCAGCGGCAGTTGCAATCATATAAATATCTCTGAATGAATAATCTGTCGAATATAAAGGATTCAATCTATCAAGAAGTGTTTTCATCTGGCCACACATCTCATAGTAATAAATTGGTGTTGCATAGACAATGACCTCCGCATCCTTTACTTTTGCCATAATATCTGCAACATCATCCTTCAGTACACACATCCCATTCCTCTGACAGGATAGACAACCGATACAATATTTTATATCTTTTCCTTTCAAAGAAAGAAGTTCCACATCATGCCCGGCTTCTTTTGCTCCCTTTGCACACTCATTTGCAAGTATATCAGAATTGCTGCCTCCTCGAAGACTTGTCGATATGATCAATACTTTTTTTGCCATGATTAAATTTCTCCTTTTTCAGTGTCTTTTTTAACCTTCCGTATAACTTTCGCAGGCACTCCTGCCGCAATCATATTGGCCGGAACATCTTTTGTTACAACTGCACCGGCTGCAATGACCGAACCTTCACCAATCGTAACCCCCGGAAGAACCGTTACATTTGCTCCAAGCCACACTTTTTTTTCGATGTGAATCGGCTGAAATATCATACCTGCTCTTTTCTCGGGATCTTCCATATGATTGATCGTTGCCAATACTGCATTATGTCCAATCAGGACTCCATCCTCTATATAAATACCACCCTGATCCTGAAACTTACATCCTGCATTAATAAAAACATTTTTACCTATATGGATATTTCGTCCGCAGTCTGTATAAAACGGAGGAAACATTCCAAAACTTTCATCTATTTTTTGTCCGGTAAGTTCCGACATAAGCTGTATAATTTCTTCTTTTGTATGATATTTGTTATTCAGCTCCATCGTTATCTTTAATGCCCTTTGAGACAGCTCATGTATAACCAAATGTTCTTCACTTCCACCATCTACGATATATCCGGGCTTCATATTACTCAAATATTCTTCACACGTCATAATTAACCAACTCCGTTTTCTTTAAAAAATTTCTGAATTTTGTCAAATGGAATCACATCCGGATTATCGTATAGATCTGTATGAACAGCTCCCGGAATTGTCAGCAGTTCTTTATTGGATGTGTACTTGCTGTTCTTAATCATATTTTCATAAGCATCTTTTCCAAAATAATAGCTGTGTGCTTTTTCTCCATGAACGATGAGGACTGCACTTCTTATTTCATTACTGTACTTTAATATTGGCTGATTCATAAATGACATACATCCAATACTGTTCCAGCCATCATTTGAATTCAGGCTCCTTTTATGATAACATCTGCCTTTATAATACTCACTGTAATCTTTTACGAAGAAAGGTGCATCTTCCGGAACCGGAAGGGGAACACAACCACCGCCTCTTGAATATTCGCCTTTACGGTATTCTTCTGTCCTGAGGGTATTCAGCGACTGTTTCTTTGCATAACGTGCTTCTTCACTGTCCTCAGAATCAAAGTATCCATTCGCATTTACTCTTGTCATATCATACATGGTAGAAGCAACGGTTGCTTTTATTCTTGTATCCAACGCAGCTGCGTTAAGAGCCATTCCACCCCAGCCGCAGATTCCAATGATTCCTATTTTATCCGGATCCACATCTTCCCGAACAGAAAGGAAATCAACAGCAGCCATAAAATCTTCTGTATTAATATCTGGAGAAGCCATAAATCTTGGATAGCCTCCACTTTCCCCCGTAAAAGAAGGGTCAAATGCAATTGTTAAATATCCTCTTTCAGCCATTGTCTGTGCATATAATCCGGAACACTGTTCTTTGACTGCCCCAAATGGTCCGCTTACGGCAATCGCAGGATATTTCCCAGATGCATTTTTTGGCTTATACAGATCTGCAGCAAGTGTGATTCCATAACGATTTATAAATGTCACTTTCGTGTGGTCTACTTTTTCACTCTGTGGAAAAGTTTTATCCCATTCAGATACTAGTTTTAATTCTTCTGTTTTCAACATAAATATAACCTCCATATGCAAAATTTCTTGTAATTACACTAACAATAGTATATGATATAAATATCCTACAACCTAAAGTTAACTTTAGGTCAAGCATAAATTTGAAAGAAGGTTTTTTATGTATACAATCGGTCAGGTCTCTGCAATGTTTAATCTTCCTGTTTCTACATTAAGGTATTATGACAAGGAAGGCTTTTTCCCTAATCTGGAACGCAAGGGAAATATCCGTTATTTCAGCGATAATGAATTAGAAGCACTTCGTATCATTGAATGTCTGAAGAAATCCGGTCTTGAGATAAAAGATATAAAGCAATTTTTTATCTGGGTATCTGAAGGCAGCTCCAGCTATGAAAAAAGGAAAGAATTATTTGAAACCAGAAAATCAGCTGTTGAAACTGAAATTCAGGAACTTCAAAAAACTCTCTCCCTCTTAAAATTCAAGTGCTGGTATTACGAAACAGCAATAAAAGATGGTAACGAAGATGCTATAAATGCCATGTTGCCTGACAAACTTCCAAAAAATATACAGAAACTATATGATAAAGGGCATGACTGATTTTTGCTTTCTCCATCAAACTGGAAGTTGTATCATCACTTATCTTTTTTTGAAAAAATAAGACTGCCAGATATGCCAAAAGATATACCCAGACATATTCCAATTCCAGCCATGCTATTTAATGAGTTTATGAAAACAACGCTCCAAAGTATTGCTGCGATTATTCCGATAGTGACTCCTATAATTACCTTTTTGATTTTCATTAGTTTTATCCTTTAATTCTCGATTTTACTTTGTGACTATGACTTTTCCTTCCGAATCCAGAAGAGGTGTAATACTGGCTCCAAATCTTTCTTCTTTCTTTGCCATGTTTATTTCTCCTTTTTTCAAGCGTTAAATTCCGATTTTCTTGATTCTGCAAACTTTATCGTCTTGTTCCATTCTTATCAAAATTCTTTTTTAATGCTATTTCTGTTGGGAGAATAGACCCAATTAAAGGAATAAGTTGAACACCACAAATAATTCCTCCCATACTCCCAATACAATCTTCACTTTTTCCAATTACTAAAAGCATGAATATTACTGTTATTGGCAACATAACCATTCCACAGACATACCAGACTTTACCGCAATATTTATGAGCAAATTCCCATGTGTCTTTATTCTTCATAGACATCGAAGTCCGATATCCAAATACTGAATTTATTTCCTTTGGAGCCTTTTTCATAAAATATCTTCCAAAACCAATCATCGTAAATGGAAGAAGCAAATCCATAATCAACATAAAAATCCAAAACTCCATTGTAAATCTCCTTTACTATAACTTCCGCTTTGTATTTTCGTTTTTATTCTTTTTTGTGAAATTCTTTCAAATGTTCCAGTTGACGAACACTCCATGCTGCTTTTGCACATTCTTCCATATAAAATCTTCTTGCCTGTTCATCATTTATACGCATCAAGACACGATAATGTGACCAGCTCAATTCAGGACACAGTGTGTCTCGAATTGGAAAAGTGCAATAAAACTGCCTCATCTTACGCCGAATAACAAAGTAACAGCAACAATGCTACAATTACAAACCATTCCATATTATTCTCCTTAGCAAACTTAACGCTAGCATGTCTGTTCCTTAAAATATCTTTTGCCATTCAAATCATATCACACCATCAGACATATTTCCATTTCGATTTCCTCAGTCAAGTCACTTCGCTCAGCTACATTTCCTGTCGGCTTGCTTCTGTAACTAGTACAGCGTTTCACAAATAACTGTCTCATTCACGCAGAATGCGGATTCGAGTGTTCAGCTGAAAAAACGTAGGCGTAGCGGGCTACGTCGAGGCTTTTTCAACTGAGCAATCGGATTCGCAGGCAAGTGTATGAGGCAGTTATTTTGAAAACGCTGTACTAGCATCCGGTTATTAAGAAGTCTCTTCAAACTTACTACACCAGTAACATGAAGTAGTAATATAAAAAGCTTTCGGATTTTTTCATTTGAACCGAAAGCTTTTTATTTCATCATCTTCTATTATATCTATCTTCCCGTCTAACCGGCACTCTGACCGGTACTGGTTCTGGCATCAGTCCCGGAATCAGACGATCCATAAAATCTTTGATCTTCTTTCCTGCTTTTGTATTGATCCATCTATAATACTGTTCCATTGTCATACTGTTTTACCTCCTGTTCAGGTCTCTTATCATAAGCAGATGATCTGTATTTCCCCATCATCTCTATGTCATACTGTTCTTTTCTGACATGGCTGTATTTTATCAGATGATTTTCTTTTTGTCAGTGCATTTACCGCTTATTTTAGAATTGTTTATACTTCTTTTATGAAGTTTTGGACACATTTATCGTCATGATCTGATTTTATAAAATTTTCATTTCCCTTTATTTGCCACATTGTCTCATCTATGTTATGATTACGTTATTGATTGCGAAATATCTATCTAGATAATAAGATCAACAAGAGTATAAATTTCAGAAATGGGGAACTCATATGAAGTCTAAACATAAAAAAGGTGCGAAAAGAGCTGCTGCAAGAAGAGCTGCTGCTGAAAAAGTTGCTACTGAAAAAGTTGCTGCTGAAAAAGTTGCTGCTGAAAAAGTT
>UMGU01027203.1_pt1 | contig 12533 bp, 9 predicted proteins | sample 1965331 | NCBI WGS metagenome assembly UMGU01 (sample SAMEA4836078, study PRJEB28245) | human gut metagenome | biome: gut microbiome; material: fecal sample | place: Denmark | collected 2008
GGTGACGAGCGCAGAAAGCGAAGAGCCCAGCACCTGGTAGACGGCCTCAGCCTCGGCCTCGACCGTGCCGACAAGCTCCTTGGGCAGCGAGATGTCGGCCTTGATCATATGACGCGTGGCACGGCAAATCTGGCGAACCTTATCGGTCATGCGCTGCAGGTTAAAGTCGACGTAGATGATCGTCTGCAGCAAGCGGAAGTCGGAGGCGACCGGTGACTGCGTGGCAATCAGGTTGTAGCAGACGGCCTCCAGGTTGGCGCAGCGTGCGTCAATCGAAAGCGTGCGCTTCTTGGTCTTGGTGGCGAGCTTGCGGTCGTCGGTAACATAGGCCCTCACGGCATCGTGGAGGGCCAGATCGACGGCCTCGTAGATGCTCAGCATCTCGTGGCGGGCCTCGATGAGCTGACGGGAAAACAGTTTGCGCATGGTTCACTCCAATCAGTTGGGTGCGGTCATGCCGCCCGCACAGTGAATACGCACCGGACCAGGTCCGATCGGCTTGGGACTAGTCGCACCGATCAGCCAAAGCGGCCGGTGATATAGTCTTCCGTCCGCGAGTCCACCGGGCTGGTGAAGATCGCGTCGGTTTGACCATACTCGATGAGCGTAGCGGGCTCGCCGGCAACTTCCTGCAAGAAGAATGCGGTGTAGTCGCTAATGCGAGCTGCCTGCTGCATTGAATGCGTGACGATGATGATCGTCATCTCGGGCGCCAGCTCGGCCATCAAATCCTCGACCTTAGAGACGGACGTGGGGTCGATGGCGGAGCAGGGCTCGTCCATCAGAAGGACATCGGGTTGCACCGCAAGCACGCGCGCGATGCACAGACGCTGCTGCTGACCGCCCGAGAGCGCCAAACCATCCTTGTTGAGCTGATTGGATACCTCTTTCCAGAGGTTGGCGCGCTTGAGCGATTCTTCCACGATGTCATCGAGGTCACTTTTGCTAGTCACGCCCTGCAGACGAGGGCCAAAGGCGACATTCTCGTAGATGGATTTGGGAAACGGATTGGGCTGCTGAAAGATCATGCCCACGCGGCGACGGAGGTCGACCGGGTCGACACCCTCGGCATAGATATCGTTGCCGTCGAGCGTCATGGTGCCCTCGACGCGCGTACCCTCGATCAGGTCATTCATGCGGTTGATGCAGCGCAAAAACGTCGACTTGCCGCAGCCCGAAGGGCCAATGAAGGAGGTGATGGCGTTTTTGGCGATGTTGAGGTCAAGCCCCGTCAGCGCATGAAAGTCACCGTACCAAAAGTTGAGATCCTTGGCCGTAATGGCCGCTTGCTCCAACGCGGGAGCGGACTGATAAACGGACATGGGACTCCTTAACTAGCGACGCTTACGCGACAGGAAGCGCGCAAACAGGTTGAAGGCCAAAATGATCACCATCAGCAAGAGCGCAGTGCCGTAGGCTGCGTTCATGTTGATGCCGTCGTTGGCAAGCAGGTACAGGTGAACGGTCATGGGACGACCGGAATCGAGCGGCGAAATAGGTAGATTGATGGCCTGGCCCATGGTGTAGAGCACCACGGCGGTCTCGCCGATGGCACGGCCGATGGCAAGGACGATGCCCGTGGCAATGCGGCCAAAGGCCGAAGGAAGCACGATCTTGGAGACGACCTGCCACTTGGTAGCGCCCAGGCCGTACGCGCCCCAACGGATATAGCGCGGAACGGCGCGAATGGCTTCTTCGGTGGTGCGCATGACGATGGGAAGCATCAAGAGCGCGAGCGCCAGAGCGGCCGAGACCATCGAAAGGCCCAGGCCCATAGCCTCGACAAACAAGGCGTAGCCAAACAGGCCCATAACGATGGAGGGCACCGAGGCCAAAGCGTCAGCAGCGTAGCGAATGAGCTCGACGACCTTGCCCTGCTTGGCGTACTCGGCCAGATAGACGGCTGCCAGCACAGCGATCGGCGTGCAGATAAGCATGGCGAGCGCCGTCACGTAGACGGTCGAGACGATCGTGGGCCAAATTCCGCCCTCGGCGTTGACGCCCTGGGGCCAACCGAAGATAAAGTCGAGCGAGATGTGTGGCAGGCCGTTGATGACCACGTAGGCGATGATAGCGACCAGCACCAGCGTGGTGATGTAGGCAGCGGCACGAAACACGCCAAGCATGATCTTGTTGGACAGGTCCTTGTTGATGCGGCCCTTCTTGCCGTGGGAAAGGGCACGCTTGATGCGCTCGCGCGACGAGGTCGTATCGACCGTCGTGTCAACGGAATCGGACATAGCCTACCCCCTCTTCTTCTTGGAAATCAGACGGACGATACCCACCAGCGTGGCGGAGATGATAAACAGGACCACACCCATGCCGAACAGCGCCGAGCGGTGCAGACCCGAGGAATAGCTCATGTCGAGCGCAATCTGGCTCGTGAGCGTCGAGATGGGGCTCGCAATGCTGTCGGGAATAACCGGGGCGTTACCTACGACCATGAGCACGGCCATGGTCTCGCCGATGGCACGGCCCATACCCAGCACGATGGCATCAACGATACCCAGCTTCGCGGCAGGTAGCACGACCTTATAGATGGTCTGCCACTTGGTGGCGCCCATGGCATAGGAAGCCTCGCGAATACCCATGGGAATGGAATTGAGGGCATCGATGGTGAGCGTGGTGATCGTGGGAACGATCATGATGGCAAGGACGAACCAAGCCGTCAGGGCACCAAAACCAAGGCCACCGGTCACCTGCGCGATAAACGGGCGGATGATGATCATGCCAAAGAAGCCGTAGATGATGGAGGGTATGCCCGCCAGCAGGTCAACGGCGGGGCTGATGAGCTTGCGCACGCGCTTGCCGGCGATCTCGACCAGGTACACGGCCGTGCCCACACCTAGCGGCACGCCCATGGCGAGCGCACCGACGGTCACCAGACCTGAGCCGGCAAGCAGCGACATGATGCCGTAGTGGCCCTCAGAGGGCGCCCACGTAAAGCTAAAGAAGTCCGCCAGACCGATGTCGGTAAAGACGGGCAGCGCCGAGTACGTGGTAAAGACAAAAATCAGGATGACGGTAACGACCGCCAAAAACGCGCAGGCAAAGAAGATCCACTGCAGCGCCTTCTCCTTGATATAGGTACTGCGCGATACGAGCGCCAGCTCGCGCTTCTTGGGTGCCTGAGCATTCTGCTCAGTCTGGGAGTTTTCCTGTGCTTCCATGCTACTCACTCCCCTTCTCGTCGTTGGTGACGGGAATAAAGCCCGCCTCGCGAATCTGCTTGTCCATCTTTTCGGACGTCACGTAGTCGATGTAATCCTGCGCCTGCTGCGAAGGAGCACCCTTCACAAAGAAGTAAAGGTCGCGCGAGATGGGATAGCCGCCGCTCGCGACCGTCTTCTCGGACGCCTCAACATGATTGACCGAGACGGCCCTGACCGAGGTCTTGGCGTTGAGGCTATCGACGAAGCCCAGCGAAATGTAGCCAATGGCACCGCGCGAACGAGATACCACGTCGCGCACCTGGCCCGTGCCCGAAAGAACGGCCGAGCGGCGATCGAACGGCGTGCCGTCCATCACGATGGTACGGAAGGCCTCACGCGTGCCGGACGCCTCATCTCGGTTGATAACCTGAATCCTCAGGTCCTCGCCACCGACTTCTTTCCAGTTGGTGATCTTGCCGGCGTAAATATCGCGGAGCTGCTCGGTCGAGAGGTTATCGACCGGGTTATCGTCGTTCACGATGACCGCGATACCGTCGTGGGCAATGACGATGGGAGTCAGGCCCAGATCCTGTTCGTCGGCATTGAGTCCACGGGAGGAGCTGGCGATATCGGCCGTGCCGGCGCTGACGGCCTCGATGCCAGCAGAAGAACCCAAACCGGAAACGAGCACGTCGATGTCGGTCTCCTCCTTAAAGCCCTCGGCCGCAATCTCGGCGATAGGAAGGCAGGTCGTGGAGCCAGCGACGGTAATGGAAGAGGTAGAAGATCCCGAAGAACAGGCGCACAGCGTAAGCGTAAGCACAGCGGCGCTCAGGACCGATACGATCTTTCTCATAGCATCACGCCGATCGCAGCATGGCGCCCACAGGTGCCGCCCTCGTTACGGTAGGAATAAAAGCGGTCGTTCTGACGCACGGTCGAAAGCTGGGTATCCACGATATTATCCGCGTCGACACCGACATCTACCAGCGCCTCGCGAATGGCAGCGGAAAGATCGAGCATGCGAGAGGTACTCGCATCGATGCAAGAGAACTCGGCGGCAAAGCGATCCATGAGTTCCTGGGATACCTCATATTCGTCACCCAAGATATGGGGGCCGATATAGGCGGAAACGCCGCTCGCATCGCAACCGGCAGCATCGCAAAGCGCCTGGCACGCCTTGGCGGAAATGCGTGCAATCGTGCCCTTCCAACCGGAGTGCACCACGGCAAATCCGCCAGGGGCCACCAGCACCACGGGAACGCAGTCGGCAAAGCAGAGCAGCACGGGTACGTTATGCGCCGTACAGACGATGGCATCGCAGCCCTCGGCAATCTGCTCGCGGACGTCCTCAAGGTCATCGGCGCCGTTCGAGGTCACCGCAACGATATGGTCACCATGGACCTGATTGGGAACGAGCAGGTTGTGCTCGCACTCGGCGGCACCCATAGCCTCGAGCGCGCGACGACGATTTTCTTGAACAGCAAAGGGATCATCGCCAACATGCGAGCCCAAGTTGAGTGAGGAGTACGCATCTTCGGAAACACCACCGACGCGCTCGGTGAAGGCAAAGCGAACATCGGATGTCGCGCCTTCCACCAACGTAACTCCATCATGGTCGACACGCGAAACTTTGTCCGCACGTGCTGCCATACTAAAGCCTCCTAATAACACAAGTACCGCGGCATCGCCGCTACAGCCAGCGTTTATACGGCTGTCATACTTCTCTAAAAGGATACCTGCTGCGCTGGAGGCAATCGTAAAGGGAACGTAAAGAGATTGGAGGTTCTAGTTTACAAAGTCGAAATAAAAAGGGCGCGTCCATACGGACACGCCCCTGTGCACAACAATGCAAAGAACGACTTAGAAGCTGCCGCGCTTCAGGAAGTCGGGAAGCTCGAACTGATCGTTGCCGAAGTTAGGAAGCTCGGTGCCACCGACGTTGCGGGTCGGAGCGGCCTGAGCCGGGCTGGTGGCCGGAGCGGTGCGCTGCGGCTCAGCGGAGGCAGCGGCCTTGCTCTGAGACTGCTGAGCAGCAAAGAGCTCGTCCTGACGGTTGACGTTGGAGTCGGAGAAGCCCGTAGCGATGACGGTGATACGCACCTGATCGCCCAGGGACTCGTCGACAACGGTACCGAAGATGATGTTGGCCTCGGGGTCGACGGCGTTGGCGACAACGTCGGCGGCGTCGCTGATCTCCTGGATGCCCAGGTCCTTGGAACCGGCGATGGAGAGCAGCACGCGTGTGGCACCATCGATGGAGCTCTCGAGCAGCGGGCTGGAGATGGCCTGCTGGGCTGCGTCGACGGCACGGGTATCCCCAGAAGAGGTACCGATACCCATCATGGCGGTACCGGCCTGCTTCATGATGGTCTTAACATCGGCGAAGTCCAGGTTGATGATACCGGGGACGGTGATGAGGTCGGTGATGCCCTGGGTGCCCTGGGAAAGGACGCCATCAGCAATCGCGAAGGCCTCGAGCATGGTGGTCTTCTTCTCGGCGATGTCGAGCAGCTTATCGTTAGGGATGACAATCATGGTGTCGACGCAATCGGAGAGGGTCTTAATGCCCTCCTCGGCGCTCTTCTTGCGCTTGCGGCCCTCGAAGGTGAAGGGCTTGGTCACGACGGCGACGGTCAGTGCACCGACCTCGTTCATCGCGATATCGGCAACGATGGGAGCAGCGCCGGTACCGGTGCCACCGCCCTCGCCGCAGGTGATGAACACCATGTCGGCACCAGCAAGCGCCTCGGCAATGTCGTCGCGGGACTCATCGGCAGCCTTGCGGCCAACCTCGGGGTTGGCGCCGGCGCCCAGGCCGCGGGTAAGGTCGGTGCCGATGTGCACCTTGATATCGGCATCAGAGATCGCGAGTGCCTGAGCATCGGTGTTGATGGCAACAAACTCGACGCCGCGGATGCCCTCTTCGATCATTCGATTGACCGCGTTGGTACCGCCGCCGCCGACGCCGACCACCTTAATGACGGCAAGGTAGTTGTTGATCTCTGTCTCGTGCATGTCGGTCCTCCGAACAAAGGTTATAGCCATAGCATGGGTCGACCCCTGCGCACATTAACCTTCAGGTTGAAAGTAAATGCAAAGGTAAACCGTATTATGTTTGCACATTATGAACGTATCAGTCAAATAATTGACCGTGAAAACCAAACAAACCAGATAAACGGCGTGGTATGGCCCCTCAACAAAGTAACAACCAGCGCTACGAGGTCGGAGCATTCCTAAATGTGTAGTTGCCCGGAGAGCGCACATTGATATACGTTACGCCCTCTACCTGCGAAAGCAACTTGGTGACTACGCGTTCTTTCTTGGCGATATCGTTCGAATCGCCCAGCGACACCTCAATGCCGTTATTGAGGTTTGCCGAGATGGCTTCGACCGAAGGCGTGGAAATATCCTTGACTTGTCCCAAGAACTCGCTCGAAAAACCACGCACATAATCCAGGCCGGCCTTAACGGCTTTGGAGTTCACCGCCTGGCCGGAAACCGGAGCGACATCCGCCGAGACATCAGTCAACAGCACCGCGCCATAATGCTTAGCGAGCGCCAGCGCGGCATCGATTCCGGTCAAGGTATTTGAGCCCTGCCCTGTCGTGATGACGTTGCCCTGGTCGTCCACTTCGACCGACGTCGACAGTGGGGCGATCCAGGTGTCATCATCCCCGATGGCCCAGGCAAGGTCATCGGAGCTGATATAGGCAATTGCGATGACCTTGCGCTCCATAGGCGTAATGATGAGCGTATGCGGGAACTGACGCTGGACATCCACGCCCGAGACCCACGGGTTCTGCTTGAGATCCTCGGTAATCTGGTCGGGATCGACGTTAAAAAGCGACGTTCCCTCGGGCAAATCGATCAGCTGGATAGCATCGTGCTTCGTCACATGCTCGCTGCCTTGAATCTGAATATCAGTGGCGGTAAACAATCCAGAGTTAATCACCACGATGGCAACGACGACGAGCACGGCCAAGACGGCCAGAACGCCGCCCACGATTTTGCCTTTGCCTGTAACGACAGAAGCGGCGTCTGATGTTTTATTTACCATCGCCCCAAGTGAAGACAACGGGTTGACGCTTTTTTTACCCGAAGGCTTCTTGACGGTAACCGGGACCGATGTCAGCGAGCGCGGTTTCGATGCGCCCAGCGTGCGACCTGGACGCGGCGCTTTAGTTCCCGTCGAGGGCTTAGGAGTTGCCATGGGACGGGCAGGTTTGGCGCCCATAACAGGCTTTGACGTCACCGAGGGACGCGAGGACTTTTTTGCGGCCGGACGATTACCGAGCTGCGAGCCGACGACCGGACGACTGGTCTGTCGAGCATGCCCGACAGACTTAGAATGCGCGACGGTATTGCGTTGAGGTTTGGCAGGCGCGCCGGAACGCCCTCCGGCGCGGCGGAAGGTGGGTTTCGATGCTCTAGAAGCCGAGGAATTTAACTTCCGGTCTGAGCTCGATGCCATACGCCTCCCTCACCTTTCCGTGCACATGTCTGATAACCGCGGCAACGTCATCGGCCGAGGCAGTTCCGTTATTAACGATAAAATTAGCGTGAACGGGCGAAACTTCCGCGCCGCCAATTGAAAAACCCTTTAATCCACAATCCTCGATAAGCTTGCCCACACTCGCATCGGGCGGATTGCGAAAGACCGACCCGCAGGATGCGCGACCCATGGGCTGCGTACGCTTGCGCCTCGTCAGGTACCGCTCCATGCGCTCGCGAATGTCGGCCTTGGGCGCCGGTTTAAGCTTGAGCACGCACTCGAGGATGATCTCATTGCGGGGAAGGCTACATTCGCGGTAGCCCCAAGTGATCTCGGACCCCGCATAATGCTTGATACCGGATGCCGGGTCAAACGTTACGACATCCTCAACTAGCGAGCCAATCCACTCGGTCCGTGTGCCGGCATTCATAGATATCGCACCGCCGACCGAACCAGGGATGCCAACGGCAAACTCAAGGCCCGAGAGGCTACGCGACAGGGCATCGTTGACCAGGCGCGCAAACATCACGCCCGCACCGACCGTCAGCGTACAACCGTCATCGGCAACAACCGTGCGCTGAAACTCACGTCCGAGCGAAATGACGGCACCGCGATAACCGCCATCGGCAACCAGCAGATTGGAGCCCTTGCCGATGATGACCCACGGCACCTGCTCGCGATCGAGCACCGCCACGGCGCGGCGGAGGGCATGATAGCTATGACACGTTACAAAGAGGTCGGCCTTGCCGCCGATACGATAGCTCGTATGACGCGCAAGGCGCTCGTCCTCGATCACATCCGTGTCGATCATGCCCGAAAGCGCCATGACGGCGTTAAACAGACCCATTAGACTTAAGCGTCTTTCTTGGCAGTCAGATACTCGATAAACTCGGGGCCGACGGTCGTAACGTCACCGGCACCCATAGTGAGCAGCAGGTCGCCCTCGCCCACCATCTGCTCGAGCTCCTGATTGAGCTCAAGACGGCTGGAGCAGTACACGACCTCCTTGCCAGGATGCTTGGCGCGCACGGTATCGGCGAGCATCTTAGAGGTGACACCCGGAATGGGCATCTCGCCAGCCGAGAACACATCAATCAGCAGCAGTTTATCGGCATTGGCAAATGCATCGGCAAAGTCGTCGCACAGGGCCTGCAGGCGCGAATAGCGGTGCGGCTGGAACACGACGTCGACGTGCTTGTAGCCCAGCGACGAAGCGGCAGCAAGCGTCGCCTTGATCTCGGTGGGGTGATGGCCGTAATCATCGACCACGGTGATGCCATCGATATCGCCCACGTGGGTAAAGCGACGGCGGACGCCCTCAAAGCTCGAGAGCGCCTTGGCGGCGGCGTCGATGTCAAGGCCCAGGACATGGGCGACGGTGAGCACCGCCGTGGCGTTGAGCATGTTGTGGCGACCGGGATTGCTCTTGATCTCCACAGCGTGCTCAGTGCCGTCCTCAAAGCGAACGATAAAGTCGCTCTGGATGCCCTTGACATCCGAGTGCATGCAGACGATGTCGTTGCTCTCGGCAAAGCCGTAGGAAAGCACGTGACGACCCGTCGACTTGGCGAGCTCGACCAGATGCGGGTCCTCACCGCAGACGATGACGGTGCCGTCCTCGCCCACCAGGCTCATGAATTTGGCGAAAGTTGCCTCGATCTCCTCGATACCCGAGTAGTGATCGAGGTGGTCGGCCTCGACGTTGGTCACGATGACCACGTTGGGGTTCAGGAACAGGAAGGAGCTGTCGGACTCGTCGGCCTCGGCGACAAAGTAGTCGCCCGAGCCGTTCTTGCCGTTCGTGTCATAGCCCTCGACGATGCCACCGATCAAGAAGCTCGGATCCAGACCCATGCGGTCGAGCATGGTGGCGCACATCGAAGACGTGGTGGTCTTGCCATGCGTGCCGGCAACAGCGACGGTGGTGTAGCCGTGGCCCAAAGCAGAGAGCATCTTGGCACGGGGCCACACGGGAATACCAAGCTCGCGAGCGCGCACGAGTTCAGGGTTGGACTCCGGAATAGCGGTGGAGACAACAACCACGTCGGGCTTGACCTCGTCGATCGTGGCGGCCTCATGGCCCACATGCACCTTCACACCAGCGCGGGTAAGCTGGCGGATATAACGTGACGTCTTAAGGTCGGAGCCGGTAACGGCATAACCGCGCTCGTGAAGAACGAGGGCGATGCCGCTCAGGCCGGCGCCGCCGATACCGATAAAGTGGGCGCTCTTAAACTCGGGCGCGGAGGTTGCAGTCTGGGAATCAGCCATGTGCTCGTGTACTCCTTGCGTAAACACTGCCTGTAACCCGTTAACTGTACCGCACCTACCGCATCAGCGCGAGGGCGACCGACGATATCCCGTCTAACTAACGCAAACCCTCTACCGCATCGGCCAGAAGAGCGGCGGCCCTATCCTGAGCCAGACCACGCGCCGCCTGACGCATGGCGTCGCGCGCCGCCGCGTCATCGACCAGGTGCAGCAGTTCATCGGCAAAGGCAGAACCGTCGATATCGGCATCGGCGCAGAGCACACCGGCCCCGGCGTCGACCAGATAACGGGCATTGGTGGTTTGGTGGTCGGCCGTCGCATGCGGATACGGCACGAGCACCGAGGGCACGGCGAGCGCAGCAATCTCGGCCACGCTCGATGCACCCGAACGCGAGAGCACCAAATCGGCAGCAGCCAGCATATCGCCCATGTTGTCGATGTAAGGCTGGACGCGGTAACGCTTCGCCTCCTCGGGCGTCAGCGCCAAAGCGCGCTCGGTCTCCTCAAAGCCGTCGGCACCCGTCGAATGCAACACATAGAGGTTCTTGCGCGAAAGCAGCTCGTTTTTGAGCGAAGCCACGCGCTCGTTGAGGTGCTGGGCGCCAAGTGAACCGCCAAAGACGAGCAACAGCGTAGCGTCCTCGGGAACGCCAAGTGCCTTGCGGCCGCGAGCGCGATCGCCCTCGATTACCGAGCGACGTACGGGGTTGCCGGTCATGAGCACGTGGCCAGGGTCACCTTCGCGCTCAAAGACCGAACGCGCTGCCGGCACCGAGATGCACACGCGGGCGGCGTGGGAGTTCATCATCTTGTTGGCCAGGCCCGGAACAGAGTTCTGCTCATGCAGCAGATACGGAACGCCCGCGCCCTTGCACCACCCCAGCAGCGGAACCTCGACATAGGCACCAAAACCAATGGCGGCATCGGGCTTGCCGACCTTTGAGAAATGACTGGCGAGCGCACGTTTGGCCTTGTTGACACGCCACAGCGAGGTCAGCGCCGTCCAAGGACGGGAGCGGTCGAAGCCCGTGACCGTAATGGGCACAAAATCAAACCCAGCCTCGGGGACCAGACGACCCTCGAGCTTGCGCGACTGACCCACGAACACAACGTGGTGGCCACGGTCACGCAGTTCTTCGGCCAAGGCGAGCGCGGGGTTGATGTGTCCTGCCGTGCCGCCGGCTGCAATAGCAACGGTCATTTTATCGGTCATGGTAGTCCCTTCGTACACGCGGTCCCTGGTCGTCGGTACGCAGACGCGCCGACGGGTCCGAGTTCAAATCGATTCGATTATATCCGCCGCCCGCGTTGCGAGGGCTGGGGCGCTGCGGACGACCTTGCGGAGCCATTCGCGGGCGTGGACGAGCTGCCGGCTCGGATGCAGAACCATCCAGAACGGTAAAGCCGCTACGCGAAGGTCGTTCACCGCGCACATGGGCTACGCCGGCGGTACTCTCATCCATAACGGCAAAGCTCTCGCGGCGACGGTCGTACTCATCGCGACGGGCGCTCTCGTACGAAACGCGCAGGATCAGACCGGCGAGCATAAGCGACACAATAATCGACGAACCGCCGTAGCTAATAAACGGCAACGGTTTGCCCGTCATGGGAAACACGTTGAGGATGCCCAACGCGTTAATCAAAAACTGCACCGCGAGAATGACCGCGGAGCCAGACGCCATAAGCGCGCCCCGACGATCGGTCGCCTGCTCGGCAATGCGAAACGCCGAATAGATCAGCATCGCAAACACCAAGAAGAACAGCACGGTTCCGACAAAACCGACTTCCTCGCCAATGATGGCCAGGATGTAGTCATTGTGCGCCTCGGGCAGATACGAGTACTTCATGGTTGAGTTGCCGATGCCACGGCCGAACAGACCGCCCGAGGCAAAGGCCATGATGGCAAGCGTGGCCTGATAGCCGTCACCATACTCGTCGGCCCAAGGGTTCAAGGCAACCTGAATACGCACCATACGGTACGGCTCTGCAACAAGCGCAATCACGATCACGAGAATGCCGAAGATTAGCACGCCGATGATAAATCTGGGGTCGAGACCCGCAAACAACGCCATGCACATGAGGGTCAACAGGATGATCAGGACAGTACCGAAATCGGGCTGGATAAAGATCAGAAAGAGCGAAATGCCCAAGTAGATGCCCATCTTGCGAAGGAATTCGTTGATGTTGCCACCGGGCGAAAAGAAACGATCAAGCATGATGGCCGAATACGCAATGGCAAATGGCTTTAAAAACTCGGAAGGCTGGAACTGAATACCGGCGATGTTGAGCCAGCGCGTGGCGCCACGGCTGCCGCTGCCCACCAAGAACACCAGAAGCAGTAGCCCCATCATGCCGATGAGGAAGATCCTGAGCACGTCTTCCCCAAACCAACTGTCCGGCAAGATGCGCACGATGGCAACCATAGCCAGCACGCCAACTCCGGCAAACGCGGCTTGTCGAAACAGAAAAAACGTCGCCGAGCCATTCTCGTGCAGCGCCTCGACCGAAGACGCCGAGTACACCATCAGCAGGCCAAAGCACACCAAGGTAAACAGGCAGGCCATGAATATCAAACGGGGGCGCATGATACGGGCGGGAACGCCGGCAATATAGCG
>UMGU01025526.1_pt1 | contig 12472 bp, 8 predicted proteins | sample 1965331 | NCBI WGS metagenome assembly UMGU01 (sample SAMEA4836078, study PRJEB28245) | human gut metagenome | biome: gut microbiome; material: fecal sample | place: Denmark | collected 2008
TTGCTACTTTCAACAAACATTCAGGAAACTTCCAGAGCAGGTATCTTTACTCTTAGATAGCAGTTCGAGCGGCACGATTGCTGACCATGTTGAATGCCGCGAGACGAATAAGGAGCAACAATGGCTGAAGATAATAGCGATCAGAACATCGCCCAGCCGCAGGATGGCACGCAGCAGACCGCGCCGCAGACGCCGAGCGAGAACGTCGCCGACGAAGCACAGACTTCCGTTACCGAACCGATTGCAGTGCCGAACGCGGGCGAGCAGCCCACCACCGCCCTTCCTACCGTGGACGCGGCGGATGGCACGGCAGGCAATACCGCTGACGATACGCCGGATTATGCTTCCGCTGCCGGTGAACGCACGGTGATCAACAACGCGACGCAGGATGCGCCGACCGAACAGTACCGTCCGGCGCCCGAATACGGCGCGTACGGTCCGGTGCCGACGCCGCCGGCTGGCGATGCCAGCGGCCAGACCGTCCAGCAACCGCAGTACGGCGCGCAGCAGCAGGGCCAGCCGCAGGACAACCGTCCGTCGTTCTTCGGCGCTTTCGGCAACCCGTATACGACCGGCAATCAGCGGAACAATGGCAATCCGTTCGGCAATCCGTTTGGCGGCTCGTCCGCGCAGAACGGCGCGCAGCAGAACAATCAGCAGCAGCCGCAGTACGGCGCGAACATGCCCCCTGCGGGACCGGGCAACCGCAATCCGTTCGGCGCTCCGGGGCAGGGCTTCCCGAACCAGCCGAACCAGACGCCGGTCGTCACCAAGCAGAAGTCCGGCATGACCAGCCATGTGGTCACCGCCGTTGTGGCCGCACTGGTGTCCGGCGCGCTGTGCCTCGGCGTCGGCTTCACCGCGATCACCAACGGTTGGGTGCATGTGCCGTCCTCCAGCTCGCTGTCCGACGTCAAGTCCAACACGTCCGGTTCCGGTTCCGCCAAGGCGAAGTCCGGTACGGCGGTCGATTGGACCGCGGTGGCCAAGGAAGTGTCCGATTCCGTGGTGGCCATCGACGTGGCGACCAGCGACGGCGAAGCCAAGGGCTCCGGCGTGGTGATCAGCGACAAGGGCTATATCGCCACCAATAACCACGTGATTTCCGGCGCGCAGCAGATTCAGGTGACGCTCGCCAGCGGCGCCGTCTATTCCGCGAAGGTGGTCGGCACCGACACCACCACCGATTTGGCCGTGATCAAGCTCGACAATCCGCCGAGCGATCTGAAAGTCGCGGAATTCGCCGATTCCGACAATCTCGCCGTCGGCGAGGCCGTCATGGCGATCGGCAATCCGCTCGGCTACGACGACACCGCCACCACCGGCATCGTGTCCGCGCTCAACCGCCCGGTGACCGTGACCGATGACGACAACAACGCCATCGTCACCAACGCCGTACAGATCGACGCGGCCATCAACCCGGGCAACTCCGGCGGCCCGACCTTTAATGCGGCCGGCCAGGTGATCGGCATCAACTCGTCCATCGCCTCCACCGCAAGCTCGTCCGGTACTGCCGGTTCGATTGGTATTGGCTTCGCCATCCCGTCGAACCTTGTCAAGCGCGTGGCCAACGAGATCATCGACAATGGTTCCGTGAGGCATGTGGTGCTTGGCATCACCATCAAGAGCTCCTCGGTGGAAGCGGACGGTGTGACCCGCGGCTGCGCCCAGGTGCAGGCCGTGACCGACGGTGGCCCGGCGTCCAAGGCCGGCGTGAAGGCCGGCGACTCCATCGTGGCGTTCAACGGAAAGGCAGTGAACAACAACTACTCGCTGCTCGGTTACGTGCGCGCCTCCGCCATGGGAGACAAGGTGAAGCTGACCGTTGTGCGCGGCGGCAACACCATGGATCTCGAAGTGACGCTCGACCAGGAAGAGACCAAGACGAACTCCTCTAACAAGCAGGAACAGCGTCAGCAGAACAACGGCAACGACGATAACGGCAACGGCCAGAATGGCGGCAGCCAGAACGGCCAGAATGGCGGTAACGGCAACAACGGCGACGGCGGTGGCCTGTTCGATCCGTTCGGTCTGTGGTAAAGCCGGATGCGCGGCATCGTACGGCAACGTACGGTGTGCGGCGTTCATGCCGACAGCGATACGGGTGGCTGCCACCCGATAGGCTGACGGCGAAGTCGCAACCGCAATCCGCGTAATCGCGGAAAACGCTGAACAAGCCGAAAAACGGCGGAAAACAAGGGCTGTGCGAGCAATCGCACGGCCCTTTTCGTATGCGCGGAACGCGCGCGACGAACGGAAGCACACGCAAACGACCGCGGCAATCGCAATGCTCTGTTATGCTGGAAATATCTTTTTACGCCGTGTATCGATGGTCCGCGCAGGCGGGGCGCCGATGGGTTAACAAGGCGTCCGATACGAGCGTAAGGAGATTCTCATGCGTAGAATCATTGCCATTTGCAAAGAAGTTCCGCTGCTGCCGATCGCCATCATTGCCGCGATTCCGTTGGCATTGCTGGGTTCGTGGCGTCCGTGGGAGGCTGCGGGCGTCTCGCTGACTTTCGGACCGTTCAATCCGGGTGTCGGGCAGTGGATCGTGATCGCGCTGGTCGTGTACACGATTGTGGTGACTGTGATCGGCATGATTGACGATTTGCGGCACGGTCACGTCGGTGTGGATTTGCTTGCGGTTATTGCGATCGCGTCGACGGTGGCGGTGCAGGAATACTGGGCTGCGTGGGCCGTGGTGCTGATGATTTCCTCCGGCGAGGCGATTGAGGAATTCGCACAGTCGAAGGCGGAAGGCAACCTGACGGCGCTGGTTGATGCGGCGCCGCGGACCGCGCACGTGGTGACGTTGCCGGGCGTGGGTGTACGTGCGGCGGCTGCCGGGGCCGACGGTACTGCCGGTGATGCTGAGGGCGACATGACGGCGGACGGCTTTCGCAAGGTCGCCAGTGTGGATGTGCCTAACGCTGCGGAAACGAATAAGTCCACCACCCAAACCAAGCCTTACGACGCGGCCGGCGAGCATTTCGAAACCGTTCCGGTCGACCAGGTCAAGCTTGGCGACGTGATCCTCGTGCTGCCGGGCGAAACGGTGCCGGTCGACGGCGAACTGCTGTCGGGCGTCGCCACGTTGGATCTGAGCAATATCAACGGCGAGCCGGTGCCGCGCGAAGTGTATGCGGGCGCGCGCGTGCTGTCGGGTGCGGTCAACGGATCGACCGCGCTGACGATGCGTGCCACGCAATTGGCGCAGGATTCGCAGTATCAGAAGATCCTCGAACTGGTGTCGTCGGCGCAGGAATCGCGCCCGACCGTCGTCAAAACCGCCGATGTGCTGGCGGTGCCGTTCACCATTCTTTCGCTGGCGATCGCCGGCATCGCGTGGGCCGTCGCAGGCACGCCATTGCGATTCGCGCAGGTGCTGGTTTTGGCCACGCCCTGCCCGCTGCTGATCGCCGCGCCCGTCGCGTACGTGGCCGGCACCGGTCGCCTTGCCAAGGCGGGCATTCTTATCAAAGCGCAGGATGTGCTGGAAAACCTGGGCCGCGTATCGCATATCTTTTTCGACAAAACCGGCACGCTTACCGTCAAGCAGCCGCAGGTCGTGCGCGTCGAGAAGCCGTTCGAAAACAGCTCGCCGTACGACGAGAACCACATTCTGATGATGGCCGGCGTGGTGGAAGGCTACTCGGTGCACATTCTGTCGAAGGGCATCGCGGCGGCCGGGCAGAAGGCCATGCAGGAACTGTACGCGCGCTATGAGAACGGGCAGCGGCTGTGCGCCGAACGCGATCTGCCGGGGCATGGACGCGATTACCCCGTGGTGAAGAACATCGAGGAACAGTCGGGCAAGGGTGTGTCCGGCGAGGTGAACGGGCATGCCGTGCGCGTGGGTCGTTTCGCGTACGTGACGGCCGACGAGGCCGGCTTCACGCATGTGCTGGGCGCAGGTGCGGCGGCCGGTATTGCGGCTGGTGCTGTGGCCGATAGCGCGGTTGGCGATTCGGCGACCGGTACCGCTGCCGGCGATTCCAAGAAGCCGGAGGTGAACTCGCTGTTCGCACCTCTCGAACCGGACGAAATGGCCGCGTACGTGGCGATCGACGGCAAGCTCGCCGCGCGCATCGTGCTGCGTGACGTGCCTCGCGAAAACGCGAAATCGTCCCTTGAAAAACTGCACCGGCTCGGCGTGAAGAAACTGTCCATGCTCACCGGCGACAAGGAGGCTTCCGCACGCATCATCGCGGGCGAGGTCGGCATCGACGACGTGCAATCCGAACTCTTTCCCGAAGGCAAGGTCGCGGCCGTCAAGAACGCCACGGAAGACGCGCACCAAAACCAGCCGGCGTGGGACAAGGTCGTACAGCGCGTGGTCGGCGAATCCATGACCCGACAGGTGACGATGATGGTCGGCGACGGCGTGAACGACGCCCCCGTGCTGGCGGTTGCGGACATCGGCATGGCCATGACCGACGGCACGTCCACCGCCGCGTCCGAATCGGCGCAGGTGGTCATCATGAACGACGACATCGCCTCCGTGCCGCGCGCCATCGCCATCGCCCGCCGCACGAAGAAAGTGATGCTGCAGGCGGTGCTGGTCGGCCTTGGATTGGCGATTATCGGCATGGTCGCGGCCGCGTTCAACCTCATTCCGGTGGTCGTCGGCGCGTTCATGCAGGAGGCGATCGACGTGGTCAGCATCCTGTGGGCGCTCACCGCTCTGCTCGACCGCGAGTAGCGCCGGTTGCGGCGACGAGCCGTGCGGAGGCTGAACCGCGTTGCGCCGTGCTACATCGAGCTGGGTGAGATTTCGCCAGCGATGTTCCGGCGCATCCACGTGCCGAAATCGGCCGCATCCACGCCCTGCGACAGCAGGAACATGATCTTCGCGTACGTGGCTTCCAGCGTCATGTCGCCCGATCCGATCGTACCGGCGCGGGCGATCGCGTCGCCCGTCTCGTAATGGCCGAGCAGCACTTCCGCCTGCTGGCATTGCGATGCGATGACGACAGGCACGCCGTCATGCAGCACGTCGGCGATCACGTCGGTCAGTCCTGGCTCGTCGCTCGGCACATTGCCAACGCCGTACGCGCGCAACAGCACCGCTTCCGGACGAGGGTCGAGCATCGCGGCCAATCGCGCGGCGGAAATGCCGGGAGCCATGTCGATCACGGCCACATCGTGACGGGAGTAGGGCAGCGGCGACGCCCAACCGCAACCGGAGCCGGCCGAATCGCCCGCATACCAATGCCACGGCGTGCCGGTACGTGCCAGCGGGCCGGTGGACGGCGCCGAAAACCCTTCGAACGCCCAGCTTGACGATTTGCTCACACGGTTGCCGGCGAATAGATGATGGCCGAAGAACAGGCCGACGCCATGAAAACGTCCGCTCATCGCGGCGTTCAGCGCACCCGTGACGTTCGCGGTGGCGTCCGATTCGATTTTGCCGAGCGGATGCTGCGACCCCGTGAAAATCACAGGCTTGCCGAAACCGGTCAGCGCGTAAGACAGCGCGGCGCTCGAATAGCTCATCGTATCGGTGCCGTGCAACACCACAAATGCGTCGGCGTCATCGCGGTGCGCGCGCAGGTCGTCCGCCATCGTCTGCCAATTGTCGGGCGTCGCGTTCGACGAATCGATCAGCGGGTCCAGCTCGGTGAACGAGAACAAGCTCGGGTCCAGATGCGCGTCCTCAATCAGCCGGCGCAGCCAGCCGCGCATATCGGCGCCCGGAACCAGACCGTTCGGTGACTCGACCATGCCGATCGTGCCGCCGGTATATGTGATGTGAATGCGCATAATCGCCTTTCTGCCGCGTGCCATCTGTAGGTGCGTCTCTCTGTGTGCGGAAGTCGGATGCCGTACTTGCCGTGTGTCGTTGCGGTGAATACGGTTTTGCCGACCATCGTCGTAGTTTCAACAACCAGTTGCGATTGTACGTGCCGCGGGCGCCCGATGCTGGAGTATCGGGCGCCGATGGTGACGTCGGTGATAGGGGTGTGAAAACGAGCGGGTTTCCGAAGGTTCATTGGAGATTTGCCGAGGGTTCTCCGAGGAGTGTTTGGAAGGCGCATCGGGGTGCCGTACTGTGGCTGCATACTATTGATGGCATGGCTTGCTGATTCCATACGTTCTGCTGGGGCTATGCGCGACGAAATACTTCAGTATGCACCACATCGGCATCATCTTTGGACTGTTCGTCGCACAGCTGTGGATCAATGCGGCAGATATGGCCTTGAAACCCGCCGATATTCCCGTTCTGTCCCATTTTGGGCAACCCTGCACGTACGAGGGCCGCACGTTCGTGCCGAACCCGGTGCCGTCGGCGGCGCAGATGAATCGGAAATCGCAATGCCCCCTGTTGGAAATGCAGGGAATATATTAGGCTGGAACATATGAGCGAAACCAACGAACTTCGTATTGCTGTAATCGGCGCCGGCCCCGCAGGCGTCTACTCTTCCGATATTTTCCTGCGCCAGCTGGGCAAGCTCGGCGAAGAGCTGGGACTGGGCACCAAGGCCCGCATCGACCTGTTCGAAAAGCTGCCGGTGCCGTTCGGCCTGGTGCGCTACGGCGTGGCCCCCGACCACCCTTCCATCAAATTCATCGCATCCGCGCTCGAGAAGACCCTCGACAACCCGGACATCCACCTGTACTGCGACGTGGAATTCGGCAAGGACGTGACGCTTGACGAGCTGCTGGAACGTTACGACGCGGTGCTGTTCGCCACTGGTGCCGTCGAAGACAAGCCGCTCGGCCTGCCGGGCGCCGACTTGGACGGCGTGTACGGTGCCGCCAAGTTCGTGGAATGGTACGACGGTTACCCGACCGGCGCCCGCGAATGGCCGCTCGATGCCGAGGAAGTCGCTGTGATCGGCGGCGGCAACGTGGCCATGGACGTGGCGCGCGAGCTGATGCGCAACGCCGACGACCTGAAGGAACGCACCGACATTCCGGACAACGTGTACGAAGGCATCAAGGCCAACAAGGCCAAGACTCTGCATCTGTTCATCCGCCGTGGCGTGGCTCAGGCCAAGTTCTCCGTGCAGGAGCTGCGCGAAATGGAGAAGCTGCCGGGCGTGCAGCTGATCATCAACGAAGACGACTTCGATCTGGACGACGACACTATCGAGGAGGCCGGCAAGGACAAGCTGACCCGTCAGATGGTCGAGGAGCTGTTCACCATCCGCGAGATGGCCGAGGACATGGAAGACGACGGCGACACCGATTTCGAAGGCAACCCGGCGGATCGCAAGTACTACATCCACTTCAATTCCGCTCCGGTCGAAGTGCTGGGCGAGGACGGCAAGGTCAAGGCGATTCGCGTGGAGAAGACGACGACTTCCGCGGACGGCAAGATGACTCGCACCGGCGAATTCGAAGAGTACCCGGTGCAGGCCGTGTATCACGCAATCGGCTACAAGCCGGCCACCGCGCCGGGCATCGCGTACGACGAGCGTCGCGCGCACCTGGCCAACGCGAACGGCGACGGCCGCATCACCACGGAGGCCTCCGGCGAGGGCGCGCAGGTGCGTGAGCGTCTGTACGCCACCGGTTGGGCCAAGCGTGGTCCGGTCGGCCTGATCGGCTCCACCAAGTCCGACGCACTGCTCATCGTCACCAACATGCTGGAGGACCTGTCCAAGGCCGCCGAAGGCGGTCGCGTGGCCGCTGACCGCGATCCGGAATCCATCGACCGTCTGCTGGCTTCCCGCGGTGTCAAGCCGATCGACTTCGCCGGCTGGAAGAAGGTCGATGCGTTCGAACGTGCCGAAGGCGCGAAGGAAGGCCGCGAGCACAAGAAGGTCATCGACCCGGAGCAGATGCGCGCGCTGGCGCATGCCTGAATCGGGCCGGCTGGAATTAGGGTGGGAGTGCTGACTTCCTGACACCCTAACTCCAAGCCTTTTAACGCAATCTAGTAACGCCCTGCACGTCCGATTCCTCTGAATCGGACGTGCAGGGCGTTAGTTTTTGCCGCTTTAGTGGTCGATTTTCGGCGGACTGGTCGCGTAGCGTGCATTTTCGATCGCACAACCGCCCGTTTCTCCAGAATCGGACATACGCGGTCGTTTTGACCTATTACCCCCGAAGTTCGGGTCCATGCGCTAGGCTGACCCCAGTGAAACGCGGTGCGCAATATCATCGCAAACGGATGCGGGCATTGAAATCTAAGGTTGTGAAGTCGGCATGAACTTTGGAAAACACGTCAAGCGCAAGGCACTGTACTGCTGTTCCGTGTCCGTCGTGGGCCTGCTGATCGCCTGCCTGATCGGCTTCGCCATGGGCGTGGGTCTTGTCGATGTGCATCTCGAAGAGGAAGCCTACGCAGCGGCGTCCTCGGGAACGTCTTCGGAAACGTCTTCGGAAACGTCCTCCACGTCGGGCGCGCTTAAGAAAAACAGCGCGCCGCAATCGCAGACACAAGCCGTCTCGTCGCCGACGCAGGTCGCGCTGGACGGCATTTCCGCAGTCGAGGGCAGCGCCACGATCACAACGCAGGGCTTCACGCTAAGCGCCGATTCGCAGGCCGCCGTGCAGTCTCAAATCGCCACTTTCGAAGCCGACGGATATACCGCATCATTCGTGCTCGCCGACATCACGACCGGCCGCACGATCGCATACAACGCCGATGCACAGATCTATTCGGCCTCGTCGGCGAAGGCGCCATACCTGATATCGCTGTTCTCAACGGGCACCGTCGACCTGAACAGCGTGGCCCAATCCGCTGACGCGCAGTCCGCCACTGTCCACCAGAAGGTCGACGCCGTCCTGCGCAATTCCGACAACGCGTCTTACGACTGGCTGTACAAAACGTATGGCCTCGACTGCTTCAACACGTGGGCCGAACAGGCGGGCGCGGCTTCCAGAATGGGTGATCGCGGCGGGTACCTGTTCACCTCCGCGCGCGACATGGCCAAACTGTGGACCGCCGGATACGGTTTCCTGTTCGCCGGGCAAACGGCGGGGGTGCAGAACATCACGCCCGAATCGCTGCAATGGCTGTCCGGAGACATGACGAATTCGCTGAACTCCTGCATCCACGCGGCCCTTGGCGATGCGGACACCGTGTACACGAAGGCCGGATGGATCAACGGCGAAGGCGATTTGTACGCGCTGAACGATGCCGGACTGGTGATGTCGCAGTCGGGCACGTACGTGCTGGCGGTGCTGACGAACGCGTGCGGCCGCAACGATTTGCTGACCAGCCTGATCGGCACGCTCGACGCAGTGCATTCGGGGGATATGCGGGGGTAATACGTTTCAAGTTGGGGTGACTCTCGCCGTGCCGCAGATAGGTCTATGGCCGATGCTGTAGCGTCGTTGCGTGGCATGTTTCTAGATGTTGCAAATCCACCCTTCAGCTTGTATACAGCAAAATCCCAGCCTGAATTCCTAGGCTGGTGGCCATGAACGGCAAATTGCAGGTGCACGGCCATTGCAATGGCTTGAAAACAACGCTTTTGTTCGCGTTGATGTGGGGCGTCATCATGCTCATCTGGTGGGCGACCGGCGCCAGTCAAAGCACGCTCGGCTACTACATTCTCATCGGCCTGGGCTCCACGTTCGTCTCCTACTGGTTTTCCGACAAACTGGCGATCGCCAGCATGCACGCTCGACAGGTGAGCGAGCAGGAAGCCTCCGTACTATACAAGATCGTCCGCGAGCTATCGGCGAAGGCAGGCAAGCCGATGCCGCGCATCTACATCGCCCCCACCATGAGCCCCAACGCGTTCGCGACGGGGCGCAACGAACGACACGCGGCGGTCTGCTGCACGCAAGGCATCCTACAGACGCTTAACGAACGTGAGATTCGCGGCGTGCTCGGACACGAACTCATGCACGTCTACAACCACGACATTCTGACGTCCGCAATCGCCTCCGCCATGGCCACCGTCATCTCGTACCTCGGCTACTCGCTCATGTATTTCGGCGGCGGCCGTTCGCGTGACGACCGCGACGATTCGGCGTCCGGCGGCTTGGGATTGCTGGGTGTGCTGCTGAGCACGATTCTGGCACCGATCGCAGCGTCGCTGATACAGATGGCAATCTCCCGCACACGCGAATACGACGCCGACGAAGACGGTTCCAAGTTGACGGAGGATCCGGAAGCGCTCGCTTCCGCGTTGAGCAAGATTTCCGGCGGCGCGGCCGCGATGCCGATGGAGAAGACCGCCGGCACGCAGTCGGTGGCTGCGATGATGATTGCCAATCCGTTTTCGGCGGAAGGTTTCTCCAAGCTGTTTTCTACGCACCCGCCGACCTCGGATCGCATTGCGCGGCTCATGCAGATGGGTCAGGAGATGCGGCAGCAGGGCGCGCAGTCGGGCTACCTGGCCGGCGGATACGCAACGACCGGCGTTGCGGCGGCGGATATTCGGCAAGGCGGACGTTTTGCGATGGCTGGTGCCGGTGGGCCGCAATTTGGAACGCAGTATGGATCCGCGCATGATTCGGGCGGCTCGGCTGGCAGATATTCTCGCGACTATTCGCAGCGGCCGCGTGGTTGAGTCTCCATGATATTGCGGAAAATTGGTATCGCATGTCGGTCTGTGTCCGCATACGCATCCGTTGCGTGCTAAACTGATTGCTCGTGCCCAAAAGGCACATTTTGCGGATGTAGTTCATCGGTAGAACGAAAGCTTCCCAAGCTTTAAAGGCGGGTTCGACTCCCGTCATCCGCTCCATTCGAAACCCTTGGAATCGTTGGAATTTCAAGGGTTTTTCTATTGTCGTAAAAGGCCCGTGAAGCCAACTTCGCGTCGCGCAACTGTCGGTTGCGTCGCAAAATTTGGTTGCGAATCGCAATGCAACCGCAAGATGGTGGCGTGGAACGCGACGTTTGTGACAAGCTGCTGATGCTTTGCGACATGTTCGGTGTGACGTTGGATGATTTGGTCATGGGCGACGTGTGCGCGTCGGCGGGCCGTGGAGGTGCGGGACGCGTGGGCTGTGTGGATGCGGGACGCATGGACTTGGCTGCCGATACGGCTGGTGTGGCAGCGTCGGATGGGGTGGTTGACTCTGCTGTTGGTGCGGTTCCGGGGGTAATCGGGTTCGCGGCATCGCAGGTTGCAGGAGTGTCCGATTCTGCAGAATCGGACACTCGTGGAGGGCGATGGGTAGGCTGGAGCCCGTGAACACGAACCAGAAGTCCCCCTCCGATTCCGGCGCAAACCACCCCACCGGCAACTCCTGCAATCCGCTACTCGGCCATGCCACATCACACGCGGCGACACTCATCGGCCTGTTCGCAATCGTCCTGTGGGGCTTCATGGCCGGCCTCGTGCGACTGGTCTCCGAATCGTTCGGCGCCACGCTCGGTTCGGCGCTCATCTACACCGTCGGTGGTGTCATGCTGTTCATTGTGCGCCGTCCGAAACCAATCCGCGAAGCGCCATGCAAGTACCTCATCGCAGGCGGACTCATGTTCATCGCATACGAGGCGTCAATCTCGCTGTCGATCGGCCTGGCCACAACGAACGCGCAATCCGTGGAAGTCAGCCTTGTCAACTACTTGTGGCCGACGCTGCTGGTGCTGATGACCGCAGCGGTATCGCACAAACGTGGTGCGGTCGCCAAAGCGATTCCTGGCGCGGTGATCGCAACCATCGGTGTGGCGATGGCGGTTGGCGGAGAAAGCCTTGATATGCAGGAAGCGGTCCACAATATCGCCAGTAACCCCCTACCGTATGTGCTCGCGTTTGTTGGCGCCTTTATTTGGGCGATTTATGCGACTTTTACGCCGTCGTTGTCCGGCGGTTACGACGGCACGACGATTTTCTTCTGCTGTGTGGCCGTTGTACTGTGGACCATCCATTTCGTTTCGGGAGATGGTTTGCCGGACACGGCGCCCGGCATCGGTGGATATGCTGCGCTGATTGCGTGCGCCGCTTCGATTTCGGGCGGCTACGCGTGCTGGGGATACGGCATGTTGCACGGCAGTATGGAAACGCTTGCGATTGGTTCGTACGCGACTCCGCTGTTTTCCACGGCTTCTAGCACGCTTCTGTTGGGCGTGGCGCTGGGCATGCCGTTCTGGATCGGTGTTGTGCTGGTGGTTGCCGGTTCTCTGATCAACGTGTGGTTTGCACGGTGCCCCTGAGTGTCCGTTTCTCCCGAATCGGACAACCTGGGGTGACCGGATGACGCGTGGGTGGCTGATTCGGGGGGATCGGACACTTGTTGGTGCGTGAGGAGGCGACATGTGGGGTAGTGGCGGCGCAGAGGAGCGCCGGGATGGCGCAGCGGTACGTAAGGGAAGTGACTGGGCAGGACAATGCCCTACGCCTCCACGCTAGCTTAGGTTTTTGCCGGCTGGTCGATGGTGACGAATTCGTGGCTTTGGGTTTTCAGGTCGTCGATGATGGCGGGCAGCGCGTTCACGTGTACCAGCCGAAACCGATCTAAACCGGCTCAAACCAGCCCGTTCAAATCCGCCTCGTCACATCACCTTGGTGGACTCCAGATTGCGGCTCACCCAGTTGTTCAACCGGATCACCGG